>Ga0315275_10002599_pt1 | contig 16372 bp, 16 predicted proteins | sample YL17G03_0_MG_FD_205557 | JGI IMG/M metagenome (GOLD analysis project Ga0315275, IMG submission 205557) | Sediment microbial communities from Yellowstone Lake, YNP, Wyoming, USA - YL17G03_0 | ecosystem: Environmental > Aquatic > Freshwater > Lake > Sediment | place: USA: Wyoming | collected... | reverse complement strand
GGCTTTCGCCCACACGGTCATTCGTGCCTTCCCCGACTTCACCTACACGATTATCGATCCCATTTGCGTTGCTCCCGATGGCACCAAGTGCGCATTGCACTGGCACGTGACGGCTACCCACCTGGAGTCTCTCGACCCGCCGGGCTATGCCCCGACCGGCCGCCGCATCGACCAGGAGGGAGTCGACTTACTGTGGTTTGACGGGACCAAAGTGGCGAGGATAGTCACGCTCTTCGACATCGTATCGGCGCTCGGGCAGGTCCTGTCGCTCGATCTTCGGCCTTCGCCCGGCAGCCGGCGCGAGGCTCTTGCTGTGGGACTTCAGCGCCTCCGGGCCCGGTGGCTGCGCGCCACAAAGCCCGCAGCAGGACCCAAGCCAGCGCCGCCGGCAGAACCAGAAACAGGGAGGTAGACATGAGATCCGCGATCCTTATTGCAGTGGCTGCGACGATTGCCGGCCTGAGCACGTGGGGTACCAGCGAGGCCAAGACCTCGGCCAAGCACTACCCCGCCGCGCCCAAGAAGCCGGTCACCGATGAATATCACGGCGTGAAGATTACCGACGACTACCGGTGGCTTGAGGATCTCGACGATCCGGCCACGAAGAAGTGGCTGGACGCGGAGAACGCTTACTCGCGGGCCTATCTCGGCAAGCTCACCGCCAGACGCTCCATTCTGGCCCGGCTCACACAGCTCTATACCAGAGGACCCAAGTACTTCGGGCTCACGGCACGCGGCGACCTGCTTTTCGCCATGAAGGATCAGCCACCCAAGAATCACGCCATGCTGGTCGTCATGCGCTCCCCCGGCGACCCGGTGACCGAACGCGTGCTTGTGGACACCGACGCCCTGTATCCCCAGGTGCCGACGGCGATAGACTGGTACAGCCCGTCGCTCGATGGGAGACTCGTCGCGGTTTCGCTCTCCGAACGCGGCAGTGAGGACGGCTCGGTGCACGTTTTTGACGTGGCGACGGGGAAGAGGATCCCCGACGTGGTGCCCCGCGCGCAGTATCCGACCGGTGGCGGCGATCTTGCCTGGAACAAGGACGGCACGGGCTTCTACTACACGCGGTATCCGCAGGGCAATGAGCGTCCCGGCGAGGACGCCAACTTCTACCAGCAGGTTTACTTCCACAGGCTGGGGACGCCCCCCGGCCGGGACACCTATGTGATCGGCAGGGAATTCCCCAAGATCGCTGAGATCGCCTTCGAGACGACCGACGACGGGGCCTATTTGCTGGCATCGGTCGCCAACGGCGACGGCGGCGAGTTCGCCCACTACCTTAGAGGTCCGGAAGATACCTGGACTCAGGTCACCCGGTTCTCTGACAAAGTGGTAGCGGCCTCGCTCGGCAAGGACGGCCGGCTTTATCTCCTCTCCCGCGACAATGCACCGAGAGGCGAGATCCTCACCCTGCCACTCTCCGATCCTGTGCTTGCCCGCGCCGAGACCATCGTTCCGGCAAGTACCGCCGTGATCGATTACTTCGAGATCGGAGCGACCGGGCTCTACGTGGTCGATGTGGTCGGAGGTCCAAACGAGGTCCGCGTCTTTGACCTCGCGGGCCGTGCCGCCGGCCAGATCCCGATCCATCCGGTCTCGGCGGTCCGTGACCTTGAACCACTCGCGAGCGGCGGTGTCCTATACAGCAACCAAACCTACATCGAACCGGTTGCCTACTACCTCTACGATCCCGCTACCGGGGTATCGACGAAGACCGCCCTGGCGGTCACGACCTCCGCCGATTTCAGCGACACCGAAGTGGTGCGGGAGTTCGCAGTGTCCAAGGACGGCACCACGGTACCGATGAACATCATCCGCCGGAAGACCATCAAGCTGACGGGCCAGAATCCAGTTCTGCTGACGGGCTACGGGGGCTACGGCGTTACGGAGTCGCCCGGGTTCGATGACTGGCTGCGGCTCTGGGTTGAGCAGGGTGGGGTCTGGGTGACCACCAACATCCGGGGCGGTGGTGAGTATGGTGAAGAGTGGCATCAGGCCGGCAACCTGACGCGGAAGCAAAACGTGTTCGACGATTTCGTGGCTTGCGCCCAGTTCCTGATCGCCACCGGCTACACCAGTCCTGCAAAGCTTGCCATCGAAGGCGGGAGTAACGGTGGCCTCTTGATGGGCGCCGCCTTTACGCAACACCCCGAGCTCTTTCGGGTGGTCTTAAGCCACGTCGGCATCTACGATGCCCTGAGGACCGAGCTGAGTGACAACGGCGAATTCAACGTGACGGAGTTCGGGACGGTCCAGGATCCCGACCAGTTTGCTGCGCTCTATGCCTACTCGCCGTATCACCACGTGAAGGACGGCGAGAAGTATCCGGCGATCCTGTTCACCGGAGGTGACACCGACGCCCGGGTAGAACCGATGCAGTCGCGCAAGATGACCGCGCGGCTCCAGGTGGCAACCGCTTCGAAGCTTCCGGTACTCTTGAGGACCAATCCCAATGCCGGTCACGGCATCGGCACCGCGCTGGAATACCAGCTCTCGGACAGGGCGGATGAGCTCGCCTTTCTCCTCGACCAGCTAGGAATGAAATACCGACCGCCCGGTAAGACGAGCACCAAGAAGTAGGAGGGGCGGGCTCGGCCGCGCGCCAGCGGCGGCTACACGCGACTTGACTCAGGGCCGCGCAGCGCATATCCTATATGGCATGGCGCGAATCGAGATCGAAGGAAGGGTGTTCGAGGTTGATGGCGACGGCTTCCTCCAGAACCCCGAAATATGGGATGAGCAGATTGCGGTGCTATTTGCCGCCGGCGACGGCACCGGTGAATTGACGGAGAAGCACTGGGCCATCATCAGGTACATACGCGAATACTGGCAGGAAACCAACATGGCCCCAATGGTGCGCAAGATCTGCCAGCACACGGGGCTTCGGCTGACGGATATCTACCGGCTGTTTCCCTTAGGCCCCGCCAAGGGTGCCTGCAAGATCGCCGGTCTTCCCAAACCTGACGGCTGCGTCTGAACGGGGTTGACGCGTGTCTCATGCCCAGTGGTTCTTGCTAGCCTGTCTCGCCCTGTTCGCCGCGGCATCTTTGCGCGTCATGCATCAAGTGGCCTCAGGCCACCGCCCGGGCAATCTGGATGCTCCCCGAGGCAGCAGTAGCAGGGGAGTCGCTTATTCTTTAACCTGGGCGATGTTGCCCTGGAAGAAGGAGTCGGCACGGCTGCACCCAGCGGTGTACATTCTGGGGGTAGCCTACCACGGCGGTACCTTCCTCGGCTTCTTCTGGCTGGTGGTCTTGTTCGTTCGAGCTGGTTTGCCGCCGGTCACGGCCTCCGTATCTGTCGCCCTGCTTGCCTTGACTGCCCTGGCTGGTTTGATCCTGCTCGCAAGGCGCGCCCTCAATCCCAACTTGCGTCACTTCTCGAGCCCCGACGATTACTTCAGCAACATCCTGGTGACCGGGTTCCAGGCGCTCGCGGCTGGGGTCCTGGCCAAGGCCGTGCCGACCGGTCCGCTTTTCGTTTACGCGGGCCTTCTCTTGGTCTATATCCCGGTGGGGAAACTGCGGCATGCGCTGTATTTCGGATTGGCCCGTTACTATCTTGGCCTGTTCTACGGGCGGCGCGGTGTGTGGCCGTGTGAAAGCAGCAGGACATGGCGATCGCAAAGACCCTGAGTGCCGGCCAGCGAAAATCCTTGGAGGCGCTCGTGAGGCGGCTTGACGGCCGGCTCCGTACCCATCTTTCGAGCTGCGTGCATTGCGGCCTCTGCGGGGAATCCTGCACTTACTACTTGCGCTACGGCGAAGCACGGTTCATCCCTGGGAACAAAGTTGATCAGCTTGCCAGGCTTTACCGCCGTTACTGCACCGTACTCGGCAGGTTCATCCCAAAGTGGATCGGTGCGCGGGACCTGGACCAGCGAACCGTTGACGAAATGGTCGACGTGATTTTCGGCGGCTGCACCATGTGCGGTCGCTGTTCGATCCACTGTTCCATCGGAGTCGATATCCCGTTCGTGGTGCGCACGGCGCGATCCATGCTGCTCGAGCTGGGCCTGGTTCCCAAGAGTCTGCAGTCGACCATCGATGCAGCCATCACCACCGGCAACAACATGGCAATCCCCCGGCAAGAGTTGGTGGATACCCTCCAGTGGCTGGAAGAAGACCTCAGGCTGGAGGTCGCCGACGAGCGGGCCGCGATTCCGTTGGACGCCCCGGGCAAGCACATTCTCTACACCCTGAACCCTCGAGAGCCCAAGTTCTTCCCCCTGTCGATCAGTGCCATCGCCAAGATCTTCTACGCTGCGGGGGAATCATGGACTCTCTCAACACACTGCTATGACGTCACCAATTACGCGTATTTCTCCGGGGACGACCAGGCGGCTGCCGAATTGGCCCAGCGGTTGTTTGACGAGGCCAGGAAGCTCAAGGTTGATATGCTCGCCCTGGCTGAATGCGGCCACGGGTTTCGCGCCATACGGTGGGAGGGCCCCAACTGGATCAAGCAGGCTTATCCGTATCCGGTGGTCTCCGTTATCGAGCTGATTGCGGCCTACGTGCGCAGCGGCCGCATCAAACTGGATGCCGCCAAGAACCCGACGCGGGTGACTCTCCACGATCCCTGCAACCTGGTCCGCGCGGGAGGAGTGATTGAAGAGCAGCGCTTCGTGCTCAAGCGCGCGGTGACCGACTTTGTCGAAATGACCCCCAACAGGGCCGACAACTACTGCTGCGGCGGCGGGGGCGGGCAGCTGTCGATGAGCGAGTACCGGGATCGCCGGATTGACATCGGCAAGATCAAGGCCGATCAGATCCGCGAGACCGGAGCCCGGGTTGTCGTCACCCCTTGTCACAACTGCATCGACCAGCTCGCAGAACTAAATCAAGTGTACAAGCTCGCGGTCGAGATCAAGACCGTGGCGGAAGTCGTAGCTGAGGCCCTGGTGATTGAGCGAGACTAACGGGAATCGTCGTGGTAGACTTAGCGGAGCAATGCGTATATTGAGGTTTCGCAAGGAGCCCTTATGCCAAAGATGATCTATATGGACAACGCGGCGACGACGTTCCCCAAGCCCCAGCGCGTCTATGACTTCATGCACGAGTTCTATCAGCGAAGCGGCGTCAACCCCGGCCGCTCGGGATACGATGCAGCCCTCGAGACCGAAGAGATGGTGCTCGGCACCCGGAAGATGTTGACCGAGTTTTTCAACGGGACGGACCCCAATCGCCTGACCTTCAGCTACAACGCCAGCGATTCGCTGAACATGATCATTCAAGGCATGCTGGAGAAGGGCGATCATGCGATCACCACCAACGCGGAGCACAACTCCGTGCTTCGGCCGCTGCATCACCTGAAGCACGACGGGGTGATCGAGGTAACCCACGTGCCCTTTGACGCAGCGGGGTACGTCGATCCCGACGATGTCCGAAACGCTATCAGGAAGAACACCAAGCTGGTGATCGTGAACCACGGTTCCAATGTGATAGGCACGGTGCAGCCCATCGGGGCGATTGGCCGAATCTGCCGGGAGGCCGGAGTCTATTTCGCGGTCGATGTGAGCCAGACCGCCGGGGTCACCGAGATCGACGTCCAGGGAATGAACATCGACCTCTTGGCGTTTACCGGGCATAAGTGCCTGATGGGACCTACGGGTATCGGAGGCTCTTATGTCGGCACGAACGTTCCGGTCCGGGGTACGCGCTTCGGCGGTACCGGTGTTCGCTCGGCGCATCCGTTTCACCTGGAAGAATTCCCGTACCGGATGGAGTGCGGCACGCTTAACATCGTCGGAGTCGCCGGGCTGCGCGCAGGTCTCGAGTGGATTCTTGAGGAAGGAATCGAAAGCATTCACCGCCGGGAAATGGCTCTCTTCAAGAGATTGTGCGACGGGCTTGGCCGGATCGAAAAGGTCAAGCTTTACTGCGCCGACCTCACCAAGCACCATATCTCCGTGCTAAGCCTCAACATCGGAGGGTGGGAGGCCGGCGATGTCGGCACGGTGCTGGATGTCGACTACAACATCGCCTGCCGGACCGGCCTGCAGTGTGCTCCCCTGGTGCACGTCCAGCTCGGCACCGACAAGATCCATGGTACGGTCCGCTTGAGCATCGGGCCCTTCAACACCGAAGAGCACGTTGATGCCGCCATCCAAGCGGTCAGGGACGTTGCCGCCATGGCCCGGGACCGCGCCGTCACCGCCTGATCCCATCTGGAGCAAGCCTGAGGCGCACCCGGAAGGCCTTGACACCACCGCCTCGCTAGCCCATATTGAACAGTAGAGCTGCGACAGGTAGTAGCCAGGAGGCCACTTGAAGCTTGCCTTAATTGCACCCGCCAGGCGTAAGAGCGGGAAGCAGGGTCTTACCGGCAGGGCTTTTCAGATTCCCCCCCTCTCGCTGGGAGTTATCGCATCCCTGACCCCGCCCGAGGTTGAAATAAGCCTGATGGATGAGAATCTGCACGACGTTGATTTTTCGGATACACCTGATCTTGTGGGCATAACCTGTCTCACGGCATCCGCGCCCAGAGCATACGAGATTGCAGATAGATTCAGAGCCCGTGGGTCAAAGGTAGTCTTGGGGGGAATCCACGCGTCGGCGGTCCCCCTTGAGGCCATCCAGCACGCCGACTCAGTGGTGCTGGGTGAGGCCGAGGGGGTCTGGGGTGGCTTACTCGAGGACTTCAAGGCCGGCACGATGAAGCGGTTCTACAAGGGCGCCAAGCCCGACCCTTCCCAGATATTCGCTCCCCGGCGCGACATCTACGAGCGCAAAGGCTATTTCGTCAAGAGCGTTGTCCAGACCTCGCGTGGGTGTCCCTTCGGGTGCGACTTCTGCACGGTGCAGCGTTTCTTCGGCACCAAGTTCAGATTCCGTTCGGTTCATTCGGTGGTTGAAGAGGTGCGCTCGCTCGCGACCAAGTTCGTGGCGTTCGTGGACGATAATATCGCGGGCAGCTATCCCCACGCCAAACAGCTCTTCGCCGCCCTTGCCCCTCTCAATATCAGGTGGATCTGTCAGGCTCCCATCGGCATTGGGAAGGACTCGGAGCTCCTGAAGTCGATGCGCAAGGCGGGCTGCCGAGGAGTTTTCGTGGGCTTCGAGTCGATCGTGCCGGATTGCCTCAAGGAAGTCGGAAAGAGCTTCAATGTCGTCGAGAAATTCCGGGAACACGTGAAGCGAATTCATGACAACGGCATTAGCGTCGAAGGTGCCTTCATCTTCGGTTTCGATCACGACGACAAGGACACCTTCAAGCGCACGCTCGACTTCATAGTCAAGGCCAAGATCGATTTCGCCCAGTTCGGCATCCTGACGCCATTTCCGGGTACCAAGCTCTACCAGAGGATGAAGCATGAGAATCGGATCCTGACCGGAAACTGGGAGAAGTACGACATCGCTCACAGCGTATTCCAACCTGCCAAGATGACGCCGGAGGAACTGGAAGAAGGCCGCCGGTGGATCGAGGACGAGTTCTATTCCTTCCGGGGCAGTGCCAGGCGGATGCTCGGCCTCGGCAAACGGATTCGCTATCTGCTTCCCGTCCTTATCCTGAACGCCAGCTACCGCCAGTACGTCAAAGCCTACCGCTAGAACCTCTGCTGCGCAAGTCGGCCTCGAGGGTTGGCCTCTGGGCCGAGCGAGGATATGGCCCCACGGCCAATCCCTCTTCGGCTTCCTCCATTTGGCGGGGTGCCGAAGTCGATGAGAGCCCGGAAGGCGTGGGGTTCCAACTGAAGGGCCTCACCGACGAGGCACCCAGGCTTGGTCGGCGAGCGGCAGGGTGCTGCCCGTAGCGCCGTGGGGTTCTCGGCGCCAAGGGCACACCCGAAGCGAGCAGCGAGAAGCGCCCTGAGGCAGTTGCAGCTTGACACTGCCGCAAACCTCGGGTATCCTCAGTTCAATAAGCGCGGCCTAAAATTCGAGTCGGCGGCGGGCCCAGCACCTCCGCATCCATACACGCAGGAACCAGACCAGCCGTAATCAGAGGGGCAAGAATGATTCGTGATAAGTGCGACCATTCCTGGACGATGACCGACGTGAAGTATGGCTTCATTGTCACCGAGAAATGCTATCACTGCAACCTGGTCAGGATCTACTTCACCTTCGAGGAAACTCCCCCCAAGGAGGAATATAAGGAAGCCGAACACTACTGGAACTATGAAGGCAGCGCCCAGTCGATCAAGTTCAACATGCGCTGTACCCAGTGCAGCAAGGTGGTCAGCTTCGAGGACCTGATGGGGTTGATGCAGTGCATGGCCTGCGACGAGGCCTGTTACATCAACATCATATCGCAGATATGCGAGGGGCAGAACATCTGGGTGTACGCCTGCCTGGCTTATGAGTCCGGCAAGGAAGTCGATCTCCCGGCGGAGAAGATGGATGTGCTGACCACGTATTTCACCTCCAGGCTCCGCACCCCGGGCAAGAAGATCCTGGTCCTGCCGGGCTCGCTGAGGAAGAACCCCGAGACCTGCCGTGGTGAAGTCCTCAAAGACGTGGGCATGGTAAGTCTCACACCGGAGACCTAAGTTAAGCTAAGGAGGAACGAAGGTGACGGTTAGGGAACTGGAGACCAAGCTCAAGCTCAGACCTCTGAACCAGGTTTACGACAAGGAGATCGACGGCGCCTTCATCTCGGACATGGTCAGCGACGTAATGGCTGGCGCGAAGGCGGGCAACGTCTGGGTAACAGTCCAGACCCACAAGAACATTGCGGCCGCGGCGAATCTTGTCGACCTGGCTGCAGTCATAATAGTGAGGGGCAAGAAGATACCCGAGGACACGATTCAGATGGCCGACAGGGCCAAGATGACAATCTTTGCCACCGATGAAGATACATATCAGGTTGCAGTCAAGCTCTATGAAGCCGGCATTAAGCCGGGCAAGTAAGATTCTGCGCGCAGGTGTGTTAAGCGGGAATCTAGGGTGAGGGTTCACATCCGGGCGGGACCGAGGTCCCCTCGCCGGTGGGGTGGTGAGTGACTTGCAGAAGATGAGCGCTCAGAGCCTCCGTGCTCATCACGCTAGCCTCAAGCAATCTCCCAGGAACAAGGCGGTGGTCACCGTCCACATGGGAACCTGCGGCATCGCCTCGGGTGCCCAGGAAGTCCTTGATGCCGTCGTCAACGCCGCACGCGAGCTGGGCTCCGAGGGCGTACTCATAAAGACAACTGGTTGCGCGGGCTTCTGCTCCCGCGAACCCATGGTCACCGTTGAAATCGCAGGCGCTCCGCCGGTGAAGTATTGCGACCTGAATGCTGCCAAGGCGCGCAGGCTCTACTCCGAACACGTGCTGGGGGGAAAGCCGGTCGGGGATTACGCGCTTGGCGTCGGTTGCGAAAGCACCTACTGAGGTCTTGCAGGGTAGGAAGGTCATCTCTTGACTGAACTTGTGGTTCTCGTCTTTGAGCGGGACGCAGCGCGGACGTCCGAACTCGACAAAGCACTCAAGGCGGCAGGCTATGGCGTGCGGGTCTTTTCCGATGCCACCGCCCTCTTGGCCGAGGCCACTCAGCGGCCGCCCAGCCTGGTGGTTCTTGATCTCGATCTGCCCCACAGCGAGGGTCCGTCGCTCCTCAAGACCCTGCACGACGTTGCTCCAGGGCTTGCCGTTGTCACCGAGACGGCGAAGCCAACCGTGGAGGGGGCGGTCGAGGCCATGCGCCGGGGAGCCTACAACTACATCTCCAAGCACGGTCCCGTCGCTCACGCCATCGATATCATAGGACGCGCTCTTGAGAAGGAGCGCATGGAGATCGAGGCCCGCGAGAAGGCCCGCGAGCGGAAGATCCGCACTTTCGACAACCCGGGAAGCCTCGCCGAGATCGACTCCATTCTATCCCGGCACCATTACTCCGACTCCATGCTTATTGCTTATCTCCAGGACATTCAGAAGGACCTGCGATATCTGCCGCAGGACGCGCTGCGATTTGTGGCCCGACGGATCAACGTATCGCTGCCGCGGCTTTACGGCATCGCGACCTTCTACAAGTCTTTCAGCTTCCGGCCCAGGGGAAGGCACACGGTTCACGTTTGCCTGGGGACAGCCTGCCACGTTAGGGGAGGGGCCAGACTCCTGGAGAGTTTCGAGCGCATGCTGGGTATTCCGACCGGCGAGACCACCTACGACGACCGGTTTTCGCTTGAATCCGTGCGGTGTGTTGGCTGCTGCGGGCTCGCGCCGGTCTTCATGGTTGACGGGCACTTCTACGGCAAGATGACCCAGGAGAAGATTCCACAGATCGTCAACCGTTACGAGTGAGCGCTATGAGCGTCGGTAACGAGACAACCCATCGCAAGGTGACGGTGTGCTTCGGGACTGCCTGTGTTGCGGGCGGTGCCCGCGAGGTTCTTGACGCGCTGAGGCGCGAGGCCTCCCGAAGTGGCGCCGGGCTCGAGATCACGGTGGCCAGGGGCAAGTGCGGCGCCTCCTGCGACCTTGCGCCGGTAGTGACCGTGGAACCCGGCGGCGCGGTTTATGGGCGGGTGAAGCCCTCGGACGCCGGCGAGATCGTGAAGCACCTTGTCGGTGGGAAGGTTGTGCGAAGGCTGGCGGTCTCTTCCAGGCCAGGGCTGGACTCCCTACCGGTGCTCGCTGACATCGGCTTCTTCAAGAACCAGGTCCTGATCGCTATGCGGAACCGCGGGCGCATTGATGCCGAGAGCCTCGACGACTATATCGCCAACGACGGTTATCTGGCCCTGGCCAAGGCTTTGACCGAAATGACCCCCGAGCAAGTTCTCGGCGAGGTCAAGCAGTCGGGTCTCAGGGGTCGCGGGGGCGCCGGCTTCCCCACCGGAGTCAAGTGGGAGATCTGCCGGAACTCGCCCGGACCGGACGGCAAGTACGTTATATGCAATGCCGACGAGGGGGATCCCGGGGCCTTCATGGACAGGAGTCTCCTGGAGAGCGATCCTCACGCCGTCCTCGAGGGCATGGCGCTTGGAGCCAGAGCCATCGGGGCTGATTGCGGTTACGTCTACGTGCGCGAGGAGTATCCGCTGGCCTGCGAGCGCGTGATCAAAGCCATAGAGGTTGCGCGGGACTGCGGCCTACTGGGCAAGAACATCATGAGCACGGACTTCTCCTTTGACATACACGTGGTGCGTGGCGCCGGTGCCTTCGTTTGCGGGGAAGAGACCGCGCTCATGGCCTCCATCGAGGGCAAGGAGGGACGCCCAAGGCCGAGGCCGCCGTTCCCGGCCCAGAAGGGCCTCTGGGGCAAGCCCACCAACATCAATAACGTCGAGACCTGGGCCAACGTAGCGCCCATCGTCTTGAGAGGCGGCGCCTGGTACGCGTCCCTCGGGACGGCCAAGAGCAAGGGGACCAAAGTCTTCTCACTTGTCGGGAAGGTCAAGAACACCGGTCTTATCGAAGTTGAGATGGGCACTACGCTCCGGCAGATCGTCTATGACATCGGCGGCGGCGTCTTGAAGGACAAGAAGCTCAAGGCCGTCCAGACAGGCGGGCCTTCGGGGGGCTGCATCCCAGCAGACCTGATCGATCTGCCCGTGGACTATGAGGAGCTCTCCAAGGCCGGCTCGATCATGGGCTCGGGCGGGCTCATCGTCATGGATGAAGAGACCTGCATGGTCGATGTGGCGCACTACTTCGTTAGCTTCCTCGAAGAGGAATCCTGCGGCAAGTGCACGCCGTGCCGGGAGGGCATAACCCGGATGCGCGAGATCCTCGGGCGGATCGTCAAGGGGGAAGGCAAGCGGGGAGACATCGAGCTCTTGCAAGATCTCGGCAAGGTGATAAAGGATGCCTCGCTGTGCGGGCTGGGAGCCACATCCCCAAACCCGGTCCTGACCACGCTCAAGTACTTCCGGGACGAATACGAGGCCCACATCTTCAGGAAGCGCTGCCCGGCCAAGGTCTGCAAGGCCCTGATCGTTTACAGGGTGGTTGCCGAGAAGTGCACCGGCTGCCAGCGGTGCGTCAAGGCGTGCCCCGTGCAGGCTATAGTGGGCCCTCGGTCGCAGCCTCACAATCTTGACCCGGCCAAATGCATCAAGTGCGGCGCCTGCTACGAGGTCTGCAAGTTCGACGCCATCGCCGGCGATGCCATCTACGTGGAGTGAGCCATGATCTCTGACACGATCGTTCTCGTCGTCGACGGCAAGAAGCGGCGCGTTCGCAGGGGGCAGAGCGTCCTCGAGGCTGCGCGCGACTGTGGGATCGAGATCCCGACGCTGTGCTACCACGAGGCCCTGGAACCCGTTGGGGCCTGCAGGCTGTGCGTGGTCGATGTCACCTCGGCCGGCAGGACGCGGGTGATGGCTTCGTGCGTCACGCCTGCGGAGGACGGCATGATCGTCGGGACCAATACCCCGAGGATAGTCGAGACCAGGAAGATGATCGTGATGCTGCTCCTGGCGCGCTGCCCCACGATCGAGATAGTCAAGCGGCTTGCACGGGAGATGGGAGTCAAGGCCAATCCCTTCCCCAAGGGCGACGAAACCTGCTTCCTGTGCGGCATGTGCGTCAGGGCTTGCGCCGAGATAGTCGGCGTGGGCGCCATAGGCATAGCGTACCGGGGACCCAAGAGCGAGGTGCAGCCGCCCTTCGGACAGGAGTCGAACGTGTGCATAGGCTGCGGCACCTGCACGACCATCTGCCCGGCGCGGACCTTCGATCTGGCCAAGGTCTTTTCGCGACGTAGCATGCACCAGGTTCGCGGGGTGCAGGAGATCATAAGGTGCACGGTCTGCGAAGACCATTACACGGGTACATAGGCGGCTAGGGGAAACGAGATGCCCCGAAAGGCATGCGGTAACGGAGTGAGGCAACCCAAAGTGGGCGTGATCCTTTGCGGGTGCGGGCCCGATATGGCGCGTCTCGTCAATTTGGAGAGTCTCGCAAGGAGCATCAAGGCCGACCGCAGGGTGGGCCTGGTTGCGTCCGGCTCCTACTCCTGCTCCAAGACCGAAATCGAGAAGGTGGGTGCTGCGATCGCCAGGCACAAGCTCGACCGGGTGGTGGTCGCGGGCTCGAGCGAGCGGCTTTTCGGGCGCCTCTTCAGGACCGAGCTCGGGCGCTTCGGCATAGATCCGTCGCTTGTCGGCTTTGCCGACATACTGAGCTTGAGCGCCTTGGTCCGAGGGGCATCTGAGGCTACCGTGACCGCCAAAGCCTTGGGCCTCGTGCGGGCCGCAGTAGCCAGGCTGGCCGCCGCAAGCCGGCTTGAGACCGTCGAGACATCGATCCGGCCGGTATGTGCCGTGTTCGGGGGTGGCACGACCGGCATCTCAGCCGCGGTGGCGCTGGCCTCGAGAGGTGTGAAGGTGATCTTAATCGAGCAGCGAGCCGAACTCGGTGGCATGGTGCGTGACTTGAACGTCGTCTATCCTTCCTACCTGCCGTCGCAGGAGTTTGTGGAGGCCCGGCGCCAGGAATTGGCTGCAGCCGGGATCGAGGTCATAACGGAAACCTCGCCGGTGGCCGTGAAGGGCCACGTCGGCGATTTCGAGATCGAGTTGGCCGGGGGAGCCAGGGTCAGCGCGGGCGCCATAATCGTGGCGACCGGCGCTAGCCTGCTCGTGCCGGAGGGCCTCTTCGGCTACGGCCAAAACCCTCGCGTTGTGACCCAGATGGACCTCGAGGATATCTTGAAGCGCGGTGACGACCCGGGCCGGTCGATCGTGATGATTCAGTGTGCCGGCTCGAGGAACGAGGGGCGGCCCTATTGCTCCCGGGTCTGCTGCACGGCTTCGATCGTGAACACCATCTTCATCAAGCAGAAGTATCCTGACGCCAAGATCACGGTGCTTTCCAGGGGCTTCGCCGAGTATGCCGGCGACCTCGACAAGGCACGGCAGATGGGAGTGGAGATAATAAGGTACTCGCCCGAGCGCCCGCCGCGGGTCACGGAGCGGACGGTCGAGGTCTATGACGAGATCTCGGAGATGGAGACCCGCATTCCGTTTGATCTGGTGGTGCTGGCGGTGGCGATGGTGCCGTCGGAGTCCACCAAGGCGCTGGCGAAGATGCTGAAGATGCCGACCGACGCTTTTGGCTTCATGATCGAACCACACCTTAAGATAAGGCCCGAGGAGGCTGTGCCGCGAGGCATCTTTGTCGCCGGCTGTGCGCACTGGCCGGCCACGATAACCGAGTCGATCGTGCAGGCCTATAGCGCAGCCTCTCGCGCCTTCAATCTGATAACGGCCGGCAAGGTGACAAGAACCGTTCTCGCGGCCCAGATAGACGCCGAATACTGCAGAGGCTGCGGCCGGTGCGCCGAAGCCTGCCAGCACGGCGCCATCGATCTGGTGGTCGACGAGGACGGCCTCAAGCGGGCCGAGCTGGTTCCGATCGCGTGCACGGGCTGCGGCGTGTGCGTCTCAGTCTGCCCGTCGGGTGCGGCCACCCTGGGTGCGCCCGCCTCGGCCGGGTCCGCCGCGACCACAGCCATGCTTGATGCCCTAGCGGAGGTATGAGACGAAGACTCGAGTGGCCATAGTCGCCTGCACTTGGCATCCGCTTACGGCGATCGAGAACGCGGCCAGGGACGGCGTGACCTACCGTCCGGACGTGGCCGTGGTCCCGACCAAGTGCACGGGTGTGGTGACCGTGGCGTTCCTCTTGAAGCTCTTCGCTAAGGGCCTCGAGGGAGTACTGGTGCTGGGATGTGCCGACGGAGACTGCCACTACTACAATGGTGGTGAGCGCTGCAAGGCCATTGTGGAGGAGGCCAGGGAGATTCTTGAGATATCTGGCATCCCCAAGCAGAGACTCGGCTTTCAGCAGGTCGCCAACAGCACGTCGGAGGAATTCGACAAGGCTCTGAAGTCATACTTGAAGCAGGTCAAACATCTCAACATAGGGAGGAATCGGGTTGCTTCGGGAAGCCGTAGATAAGACCAAGGCCTACTATTGCCTGGATTGCGGCATCTGCACGGGGAGCTGTCCGGTCTCGAGATACGATCCCCGGTATTCGCCCAGGCTCACCGTTGAGCGCGCGCTCATCCTTGGCGAGAAGGACGTGGTATGCGACCCGGAGATATGGAGCTGCCTCACCTGCGGTACCTGCAACCAGAGGTGCCCATCGACCGTGGACTACACGGCGTTTCTCAGGGCCGCGCGGGCCGAGGCCCGCCAGCTGGGCGAGACGGGTCTGTGCACCCACGCCGAGAAGATCGAGGCCTACCTGGAACTGCAGATGCTGCCGACCTATCGCCGGCCCGCTTCCTGGCTTGGGCGTGGGCCCAAGACCCGGAAGCGAAGCGATACCTATTACTTCCCCGGTTGTCTGGCCTTCTTGGGCGTCATCTTCCGCGAGATAGGCTTTGAGGGTAATGCGATTGGACGGGCGGCCGTTGAACTCCTGAATCACCTGGGCATCGTGCCGGCGATCGGCGATACGGAGGTATGCTGCGGTCACGATGCCTACTGGACCGGCGAGGTGGACCGGGTGCGCGATCTCGCCAAGCGCAACGTGGCCGCCATCAAGCGGACGGGCGCGAAGCGCGTGGTCTTCTCCTGTCCCGAGTGCTACTACATGTTCAGGCAGGTTTACCCGGACCTGGTCGGCAATCTTGGCTTCGAGCCGGTCTTCATCTTGAATCTGCTGGCGGAGCGGCTCGCCGATGCCAAGGCCGGCGGTCTCGGCCTCAAGACCCTGGAGGCCAAGGTCACTTACCAGGACCCGTGCCGGTTGGCCAAGTACGACCGGGTCATCGCCGAGCCGCGGGCGCTGCTGGGGGCCATACCGGGGCTCGAATTGGTGGAGATGAAGCGCACGGCGAGGGATGCTCTGTGCTGCGGCTCGTCCAGCTGGGTGAGCTGCTCGCGGGTCAACAAGAGGATCCAGGTGGAACGCCTGACGGAGGCGCTCGCTACGGGCGCCGGGACACTCGTCACGGCGTGCCCCAAGTGCAACATCCATTTGCGGTGTGCCATGCGTGACCAGGATGTGGGGGGAAGCCTCGAGATCACCGACCTGGTGGTGCTGCTGGCCAGGTCCATGGCGGCTGAGTCCGCAGGAGGTTGAGAGTTTGGAGGCCAAGGTTGCGGTCATTGGCGGGGGGATTGCCGGCATTCAGGCCGCGCTCGATCTGGCGGAGATGGGGATTCAGGTTTACCTCGTCGAGCGTAAGCCCGCGATCGGCGGCGTGATGGCCCGGCTGGACAAGACCTTCCCGACCAACGACTGCTCGATATGAATTCTGGCGCCCAAGATGCTGGATGCCGGTCGGCATCCCAAGATCAAGTTGCTGGCTTATAGCGACGTGGAGGGCATGACCAGGAAGAGCGCACGCAGCGCGCGCAGTGCGCGCGGCGGGGCGAGCGCTGCCAACGCGGGCTTCTCGCTCAAGGTGAGAAGGAAGGCGCGCTACGTCAAGGAGGACGTCTGTAACGCCTGCGGCGCGTGTGCCGCCAAGTGCCCGGGCAGCGC
>Ga0315275_10002598_pt1 | contig 16382 bp, 13 predicted proteins | sample YL17G03_0_MG_FD_205557 | JGI IMG/M metagenome (GOLD analysis project Ga0315275, IMG submission 205557) | Sediment microbial communities from Yellowstone Lake, YNP, Wyoming, USA - YL17G03_0 | ecosystem: Environmental > Aquatic > Freshwater > Lake > Sediment | place: USA: Wyoming | collected... | reverse complement strand
CGAAAGCGCCATTACAACAGGATGCTGCTTTCGCCCCGCGACCATGTAGTCGGAGGTGTTCTTGGTTGAAGCGTAGCCAAGGTAGCCGAAATAGGCTACTATGATAAGATAGGCGACGGTTACAACTGCCAGAAGAAGCATGTTCATGGGGCTCTCCCTGTCATTTCATGATTTCAGCGTCTTTTTCTTTCCACTTCATCTCTGCGTCGATCTCCTTCGTCTGGTCGGCCTGCGGCTTGTTCCAGTTGGATATGCCGTATACCACGCAAAAGAGCGCCGCGAGGAGTGTGCACAGGTAGGCCATGAAGGCCCAGAATTCCGCGAATCCAAGCATCCTCAATCACCTCCCCTTCTGGTTTGATCTTGAGCGAAGAGCTGTCGAGTCAAGCCCTTTCTCGTTACCGGGGGCAGTTTGTAGATGACACAAGTCATGCGGCAGCATAGCGTGTAGACGGCCACGGAGATCCGCGCATTTCTGACCCTCCGACGGCGGTCTGGCCAACGCTCCTGATTCTGGACCACACTGCTCGCCATCCCGCGAGCGACAGCAAAGGTCGAGGGCCCGTGGTGGGGTGCACCGCGAGCCCTCTGGTCGACTTGATCCTGCGAGCGCCGACGTGAGGCGAAGTCTAGGCCGGTGGTGCGCCAGGGTCAACGACCCGCGTTCGCGGCGGCGCGAGCGCGGTGGACGAGAGCCTTCGGCAAGCACGATGCGGTCTCTGCGGCACGATCTTCTACCTGTGCCGGCGGTGCGATCGTGGCCAGATCTACTGCGGACCCGCGTGCCGTACCGAGGCGCGCCGCCGCTGCTTACGGGCGGCCCGCGCTCGGCACCAGGCCAGTGAACCCGGCCGGCTCGACCACCGCGATCACCAGCGCGTCTACCGTGCCCGTCTCCGGCTCGTCCCTGCCCGCGTGACGGATCAGGGTTCCCCGGCGGCCCCGCATTCGCTCAAGGTGACCGCGCCCGCCGTACCGGCATCGCCGATCCCCGGCGTCCCGAGTTGCGGCGGCGGGAGCGACACGCATGCACCCTGTGATCACGGTGGCGATCGCCGCCACGTACGAGGAGACGCGGTTGTTGGCGACGCGCGGCCGGCGCGAAGTGCTGCGGGCGCGGTTGGCACCGGTCTCGCGCGCCCATCGGTGGGCGGCGCCGCTGCTGCTGGAGAGCCTGGCGCTGTGGTGTCAGCAGCCGGTCCGCGTTGTGCTGTCTGCGGAGTCGGAAGCGCTTTCATCCGACCTGCAGCTCACCGACGACCTCGGCTTCGAGCAGGGTACGTTGTTCTACGAGGTCGAGTTGCTCGAGTCGCACGATGGTGAACACGGCGGCTTCGACGACCTGCGTCGCTGGTGCCGCGGGGAACGGCCATGACCGTGCCGCCCGAAGTCGAGACCAAGATCCGCCGGCTGTTCTTCGCCGAGCACTGGAAGATCGGCACCATCGCCCAGCAACTCGACGTGCATCACGACGTGGTGCGCCGCGTCCTTGGGGTGCTGCCCCCGCCCGCGCCCACCCCCGGTCCCCGGCCGCAGCGCCTTGATCCGTACCGCGAGTTCATCACCGAGCAACTCGCCCAGTACCCGCGCCTGCGTTCCACGCGGCTCTACGACATGATCCACGCGCGTGGCTACGCGGGCAGCGTGCGTACGCTGAGCCGGTTCGTCACCGGCATCCGTCCCGCACCGCCGGCGGAAGTCTTCCTGCGCCTGCAGCCGCTCGCCGGCGAACAGGCCCAGATCGACTGGGCCCACGTCGGCACGATCCCAGTCCCCGGCGGCGAGCGGCCGCTGTGGGTGTTCCTGATGGTGCTGGCCTACTCGCGCGCGCTGTGGGCCGAACTGGTGTACGAGCTCACGGCCGACTCGCTGTGTCGCTCGCTGGTGCGGGGCACGACCTGGCTGGGAGGCTCCGCCCGAGCGTGGTTGTTCGACAACGCCAAGGCGGTGGTGCTCGAACGTCACGGCGAGGCGGCGCGCTTCCATCCCGACCTGCTCGATCTCGCCGGTCACTATCACGTCCAGCCCCGCTTGTGCGCGGTCGGAAAAGGGAACCAGAAGGGACGCGTCGAACGCGCGGTGCGCTACCTGCGCGAGCGCTTCTTCGCCGGCCGTCGCATCACCGATCTGGCCACCGGTAACCGCGAGCTCGCCCGCTTCCTCGACGAGGTCGCGCTGCCCCGTCCGCATCCGGTCTTCAAGGACCGCTCGGTCGCCGAGGTCCTCGCCGAGGAGCAAGTCCGCCTGCTGCCGCTGCCGGACAGCCCGCCCGCCACCGATCGCATCCTCTCGGTTGCCGCCGACAAGACCGCCAGCGTGCGCTTCGACACCAACCTCTACTCGGTGCCGCCCGGGGCGGCCGCCAGGACCCTGACCCTGGTCACCAGCGACACGCGCGTGCGCGTGCTGGACGGCAGTGCGGAGGTCGCCTGCCATCCGCGCTGCTGGGGCCGCCGTCAGGTGATCGAGCTCCCCGAGCACCGGGCCGAGATCCTGCGCCTCAAGCGCGCCGCCCAGGAACTCAAGGGTCGTGACCGACTGCGCGCCCTGATCCCGGCCATCGACACGCTCTACGCCCGCTGGATCGATGGCGGACGCAGCCTGCGCCACATGACCGCGCAGACCAACAAGCTCCTCGACCTCTACGGCGAGACGATCTTCATCGAGGCCGTCACCGTCATCATCGACCGCGGCCTGCACGATCCCGGGGCGCTGGCGCAGTGGTGCGAACAGAAGCGCCGCGCGCTCGCCCGCCCGGTCCCGGTCGACCTCGTGCTCAACAGCCACGTCCCCGATCGTGACGTCATTCCCCACAACCTGGAGGACTACGATGACCCCGCCCAACGGTAATGTCCCCGAGGCGCTGCGCGCTCTGGGGCTGCGGACCTCCCGCGACGCCCTCGAGGCGTTCTTCACGCATGCCACCAAGAGCCGCCTCTCGCCGCTCGAGACCGTCGAGCACTTGATCGCGCTCGAACGCAAGGAGCGCGAGGTCAAGAACCTCGTCCAGCGCACCCGCCTCGCCATGCTGGGCAAGTTCAAACCGCTGGATCAGTTCGACTGGAACCACCCGCGCAAGATCAACCACGCGCTCTACGAGCAACTCACGGGCTTCGACTTCATCGAGCAGGGCGCCAACGTGCTGCTGCGTGGCCAGAGCGGAGTCGGCAAGACCACGCTCGCCCAGAACCTCGGCTTCCTGGCCCTCCAGAAGGGCCACCGCGTCCGCTTCACCACCCTCGCCCAGGCGCTGGCCGATCTCGGCAAGCACGACTCGCTCGCGGTCTTCGAGCGCCGCCTGCTGCTCTATACCAAGCCGGCGGTCTTGATCGTCGACGAGCTCGGATACCTGCCCGCGGACGCCCGCGGCGGCGACATCCTCTACAACATCATCAGCCGCCGCCACCAGCAACGACCCACGGTGATCACCACCAACCTGGCGTTCAAGCAGTGGGGGACGATCTTCCCCGGCGCCGCCTGCGTCGCGGCGCTCGTCGACCGCTTCACCGAGTCCTGCCACGTCATCGACATCGACGCGGACTCGTGGCGGCAGAGGAAGGGAGCCAAGTGACCCCGTGCAATCACGCGGAAATCCGAGCGTCAGAATCACGCGACTTTACATGGCCGTCTACACATAGCGAACGTGGCGTTCCGGGAAGTAGCGACGCACGAGGCGCGGCTGCTTCTGCGTTCTGCGCAGATACGCCCGCGCGTCGCCCGGCATCTCGGCCGGGTCGCCCGGACCAAGGGGACCCGGGACATTGGTCTTGACGTTCTGGTTCAACAACTCGTCGGGGTTGAGCTCCGGGCTGCAGCCCGGCAGGAGGAAGAGCGCGATCTTGTTGGCACGTGCGGCCAGCCAACAGGTGACGCCGCGCACCTTGTGCACCGAAGGCCGGTCCACGATCAGAAACACCTTGCGCCCGCCGCCGTGCCACGGCAGTCGGCCCAGGAAGCGCAGGAACACCGGGACCGCGAAGTTCTCGCGGAATGCCGCAAACGCCAGATCTCCGCGATCGCCGAGCGTCGAGGTCACATTGCAGCGAAACCGCTGTCCGGCTCCAATCACCGGCGTCTGCCCACGCCGTCCGTAGGAACGTCCCGCCTGGTGATCGGACCGCGGCCCCATCTCGCCCCCCCAGTGGATCCGGGCGGCTTTGCGATTCGCGCGCGCACGAATCGCCGAGCACTCCTTCTACCACCACCGCTGGACCGCCTCGGGGTTCTGCTCGTATGCCCGACTCAAGGGCTTCTGCGGCGTCAACCTCCAGTGCCGCAGATACCGGCCCACCGGCTACACCGACACCTCGAAACCGCAGCGTGGCTGCAAGAGCAACTCCACCGCCTCACGGGTCCACAATGCAAGCGGCAGCTACATCTGGTCGGGGCACCGCCCCAGGATCCGCCAAACGATCATGGCCGCCTTATGCGGGGCCAGCCATGAACCCTTCGGCGGGCCCTGCGGGCGCGCCTTGAGCGCACGCGCGCCGCCATCGCGGAACTGCCTCACTCAGCCGTTCACCTGGCTACGGCATTGACCACCTTCCTGCGCAGATCCTCCTGAGCGACGGCAGGAAGCAAGCGAGCATCACGGGCGGCTATCGTCACGAGCGCGAACCTGCCACGCTCCCCTCGTTGCGTCAAGTACTTAGTGCTCCGGACAGCAACTCTTCTGCGGTGGTGAGACAACAAGGCGGGCGCGATGCCCGCGTTCCCAGGAACAGCACTTTCGGTCCGGATTTCGTGGCAAACCCTGTTCCCGCGATAGGCCCCTGAGCACCCCGGCCGATCCTGCGAAGCGGGCTCCGGAGGGGTGCTTGCTACTCGTGGGCTGTTCGCCAGGGGGCCTGATTGACCGGGTCCCGGTTGAGCGTAGTGCTGGTTTGATCGTGCGCGAGGCGCCGCGGGACAGTCTTGCCCTACGGGGTTCTGTGGGGAGCGCGGGTGAGGATGCGGGATCAGCCCGGCAGCGCGAACAGGCGCTGGCGGGCGTCCACCAGCAGCGCGGTTCCGGGATGATCCTCGGCCAGCCAGCCGCAGGATGAGTCGGCGTCCGTGGCAAAGCAGTCGTCCGGCCATGGAGAACCGGCCCAGGAATGCCCGCAGCGTCTCCACGCACACCGTCTCGGGGTGGCCGCGGAGCCGCTGTTTGAGGTCCGCGCGCACCCGGACCGCTGCCAAGCCGAGGGCCCGGAACCCCACGATCACCAGCGGCAGCCCGGCATGAGCGGTCACCGTGGCCGGGGAATCAGGGGCGAAGCTCCCTGCCCTGCCTGCCCTGAAGTCTCGAGGAGAAACAGCTATAGTTGCCATGCAGGATGCATCCAACGAACAGGCGGAATCATGCTCATAGACTTCCATGCCCACTATTTTCCTGAAGAGACAGCAAAGGAAAGCCTTGAAAAGCTTGCCTCCAAGGCGGGCGTCCCATGTTTCGGCGACGGCACACGCGCAAGCGTCCTTGATTTCATGCGGCAGGACGGGGTAACGCTTACCGTCAACCAGCCTGTCGCGACGAAACCCGAGCAGGTCCCCGGCATAAACCGCAGGATGGTCGAGGCAAACCGCGATCCAAGCGGGATAGTCTGTTTCGGCTCGATGTACCCCGGCTATGAGTGGTACGAAGAGGAACTTCGATTCCTTTCATCAAGCGGCATCCGCGGCATAAAGCTCCATTCGGAATACCAGGACTTCTACCCCGAAGACCCGAAACATTTCCCCCTGTACCAGGCATGCGCAAAGAACTCCATAGCGCTTCTCTTTCACGCCGGAATGGACCTCGTCTATACCACGGTCCACTGCAAACCCAGCAAGATGCTTGACCTTCTCAGCATCAGGGGAATAACAATAATTCTCGCCCATATGGGCGGGTACCGGATGTGGGATGAGGTCGAAGAGTACCTCGTCGGGAGGAAGTTCTACTTTGACCTCGCGTATTGCGCCGAGATGGACAACGTTCAGCTTAGGCGCATGATATTGCGGCACGGCTCTGACAAGATCCTTTTCGCGACTGATTTCCCCTGGGAGCGCGCCTCAAACATGAAGGCCAAGGTGGACTCCCTTGGCCTTCCCGCGAGGGACCTGGAAAACATCTATTTCCGGAACGCACTGCAACTTCTCGGCCGCCGCGGGTGAAGCCGGGCTGCTACAGGCTCTCGATATCCTTCGAGCCGACTACCCCGATTCCGTTCTTCTGAAGAATCGCTATCGCCCCGTCCGGATCGTCAAATCTGAAGACAAGAAGCGCCTTCTCCGATGATCTTTCGACGAAACCGTACATGTACTCAATGTTCTGGCCTGCCTCATTGAGAACCTTGAGCACCCCGGCCAGCCCGCCCGGCTGGTCTGAGACCTCGACCGCGACGATATCGGCTACGTTTGCCACAAAGCCGCTCTTCTTCAGAAGCGCCGCAGCCTCATCGCTCTTGTCCACGACAAGGCGCACTATCCCGAACTCAGGGCTCTCGGCTATCGTCAGCGCCCGGATGTTCAGTTTGTTCCTGCCCAAAAGCTCACACAGCTCGTAAAGCCTCCCTGCCCTGTTCTCAAGGAACACCGACAGCTGTATTACTTTCATGCTCAGAACCCCTTTCTGTCTATATCTTCCGCTTATCGACTACGCGTTTGGCCTTACCCTCGCTGCGCTCGATGGAGCGCGGCTCGACAAGCCGCACCTTCGCGTAGACACCAAGCACCGATTCTATCTCCGACCGTATGCGCTCCTCGAGGTTCCTGAGCTTGGACATCTCGTCCGAGAATATCGTCTCCTCGACCTCGACCAGAACCTCAAGCTCGTCAAGTTCACGCTCCTTGCGGTCAACAACGAGCTGGTAGTGCGGTTTTGTCCCTTCGACCTTCAGCAGCACGTGCTCTATCTGCGACGGGAAGACGTTTATCCCGCGCACTATTACCATGTCGTCCGTGCGGCCGCGTATCTTCGATATCCTTGGCACGGTGCGTCCGCAGGCGCATTTCGAATGATCAATGCTCACAATGTCTCTGGTGCGGTAACGGATGAGGGGCATGCCCTCCTTGGTCAGTGTCGTAATGACGAGTTCGCCGGGCTCGCCCGGGGCTGCTTCCGCCCCTGTCTTGGGGTCTATGATCTCGGGGTAGAATACGTCCGAAAAGATGTGAAGGCCGCATTTCAGGTGGCACTCGTGGGCGACGCCAGGCCCTGTTATCTCGGAGAGCCCGTATACGTCTGTAGCCGAGATGTCCCAGGCGGACTCAATCTCCCGGCGCATCTCGTCGCTCCACGGCTCGGCGCCGAAACTCCCTATCTCCCAGCTTGATTGCCGGGGGTCAAGGCCCATCTCCCTGGCCTCCTCCGCGAGGTACAGCGAATAGCTTGGCGTGCAGGCAAGAAGCCGTGGTTTGAAATCAGTCATGAGTTTGAGCTGGCGCTTCGACTGGCCGGACGAACAGGGAATGATCGTCAGTCCCATCTCGAGCGCGCCGTAGTGAAACCCGAGGCCGCCCGTGAAGAGCCCGTAACCGTAGGCTATCTGTATCATGTCGCCGCGCTCGGCTCCGGCGCAGCCAAGCGCCCTGGCCATGACCTCCGACCAGAGCTTGATGTCATTCCTCGTGTAACCCACCACCGTGGGGTTTCCTGTCGTGCCGCTTGAGACATGTATCTCGGCTATGTCGGCCATCGGCCTCGAGAACATGTTGAAAGGGTATGAATCACGCAAATCTTCCTTGACGGTGTAAGGCAGCTTCTTGATGTCGTCAATGGATGCCACGGATGACGCGGCTATGCCCGCCGCTGCGAGTTTCCTCCTGTAGAACGGGGAGTCCTTGTGAAGGTACTCCACCAGGGCCGACAGCCGCTCAGACTGCAATTGCTTCATTTCTCCGGCGGGCATGCACTCCATGCGTTCGTTGAAGATCATGTCTCACCCCTCTATTGTTCCCTATCGCGCTGATTCCAGGGCTTTCCCGAATGCGGCGAGATCATCTTCAAGGTTCTTCGTCAAGAATGCCACCTCAAGAGTGATGCTCCAGCTCTTGGCCGAGAAACCGGCCATGGCCGCGAAGACGCCGAGCATCGCGCTGTTGAGGTGACGGTTCTGGCCAATCAGTTCTTCAACAGGCCCGAGGTGTCTGAAGAGGTCGAAACCACCGCGCTCAAGGAATGACTTCATCCTCGCGCGCGCGACCCGGATTCTACCCGCATCCCGACGCCGCGCTCCAGGGCAACGTCGCCCGCCTGAACTCCGGCCGCTCGGTCGGATCCTCCGCGACGCGCTTGGGCACGTGGTCCACCCCACGCGCGATGAACTCGAGGGCTGAGGACCGGTGGGGCCCGGCGCAGGGGCCTGCGTTGCGGTCGGAGACCAACTCGACCTCGGCGCGCTCGGCGTCGCAACGCAGCCTGGACTCCGCCCGGCTCGGGATAGCCGGGCTTCCAGGTCGCGTCGACACTTGCATCCTTGCGAAGGAGACCCCGTCCGACGCCGGTCGCCATGGTCAGCCCGTCCTATGGAACTTCCAGGTGACCTGCCTCGGCCAGTTCCTCGTGTAGGTCAACACCTTCCTGCCGGCGACGTCGCAAATTGTCAGGGTCATGCGGGTCCGGTCGGCAACTGAGCAGGTGATCATCCCATTCACGGCGCGCCGCTACCGCGCTATGCTGGGAGTCACCAGCGAAGGAGTGGTCGCCGAGGCGGCCGCAATCTGGCTGGCAGTCGACTCTACGACCGTTCCGCTGGTGGTCCAGTCTGCGGGAGGACTCGATGGCCGCGAACTTCGTGTGTGCCTGCTGCTGCGGTCGGGGAGGTGTGTTCTCGAACCTTCCGCCCGCCCTGCGGTCCCGGCTCGCGGGCGTGGTCTCGCCGCATGCCTACCGACGTGGTCAGACGATCTTCCACGAGGGAACCCCGGCGCTGGCCGTCCACTGCATCCGCTCGGGAACGGTCAAGGTCTCCCGTCTGACGGGCGATGGCCACGAGGTCCTGGTCGGGGTGCGGAGGCCGGGCGAGCTGATCGGCTTCAGGGCGGTGCTGGCCGAACTGCCCTGCAGCATCACGGCCGAGACGCTCGAGCCCGCGGTCGTCTGCACGATCCCGCGGGAGATCTTCATGGACCTCGTGCGCGAGAGCACGGACCTCTCGATCCGCCTGCTCAAGCAGCTAGCGCGCGAGGTCCACTTCGCCGAGGAGCAACTGGTGGAACGCACACGGCAGCGCGTAAGCAAGCGGACCGCCCGCTTGCTGGCCCGCTTGGAGCAGGGCGGCGCACCGGGGTCCCGGGCGCGCCCCTGGCTCGGGATCACGATGAGCCGCGAGGAGATGGCCCTCCTCATCGGCACCACGCCCGAGACGCTCTCGCGGACGCTTCACTCGCTCGCCGAGCAGGGAATCCTGGAGTTGGGCAGACGGGTCATCCGGGTTCGTGACGTAGCCCGCCTGCTGAACCTGGCCAAGTAGCGAGCGGCGGACCCGTCCCGCGGGTTTGGCCCAGGCTTGACCGGACAGCCAGGAGCCCAGACGCCGCCAACTTGATCGCCATCAAGAAACATTCGAGCCACCGTCAAGGACAGCGGCACCATCCTCTAAGGTAGTCTTTCGTCCATCGCAGGGGCTGGGCGGCTCCCCCGGCTCTTCCATTATGCTCCTGTCGCATTCTCGTGTCCGCGGGCCGAAGCGTGTTTCCCGCCGCCGATTCGTGACTCGAGCGATCTCCGCGGGCATGCGCCGCGCACGAAACGGCGCCCGCCTGTGTCGATAGCAGCATCCCAGCACGATGTTCCCGCTTCGCGGCGGCCGACCGCGACCTGCGCCCTGTCCGCAGGATCCCGATCGATCGCCTGCAAAGGCCATGGAGGTTCCGTATGGAACGGCGCGATTTCGTCCGACACGTCCCGCTCTGGCTCCTGGGCTGCGGTGCGGCCCTCACGAGCCTCTTCGACCTGGTCCGGCCGGTGACCGGCCCGCAGCACGTCCGTCTCATCGGTGACGCGATGGCGGCACCCGGTCCGGGCGATGCGGGCCCCGCGGGCGCCGAGTCCCCCGCGTCGTGCACCGCCGGGTATCTCACCGACCCGCCCGCCAACGGCTGCCCGAACCCCACACAAGTCGCGTCGGGCGAGAGCTGCAGCAACGCCTTCCAGTTCAACCTCTGCATGAGCACCAACCAGATCAACCACTGCCAACTGGAGGGGCGGATCGATCTGTGCCCGACCCCGGCGCAGATCGACCACTGCGTGAGCGCCAACAACGTCGCCCAGTGCGCAACCGTCAGTCAGTACAACCGCTGCGCCAACCAGGCGCAGTGGGACCATTGCACCTCGACGTCCAAGCTCATGGAACGGTGCACAACCCCCGCGGACCGCAACACCTGCACGTCGGCCCGGCAGGTGGACAACTGCGAGAGCCCTGAGCACATTGCGAAGTGCAGCACCGTGAAGCAGTACGACCTCTGCAACGACGTGAAGAAGAAGGCTGACTGCAAGAGCGCGAACAAGATCAACCAGTGCCCCACTTCTTATCAGATCTCCAAGTGCGCCACGGATTCGCAGTTCAACAAGTGCATCAGCCAGGCGCAGTTCGACAAGTGCACCTCGCAGTCCCAGTGGAACAAGTGCACCAGCGGCGCCAAGCTGGACAACTGCAACTACTCAGTGCAGATCCAGAAATGCCGGACCACGAAGCAGGTTGACGCCTGCACGCTTCCGGACCGGATCGGCCAGTGCAAGAGCGACGCCCAGATCACGTCGTGCGTCAACCGAGAACAGATCAAGAAGCTGAACAACTGCACGACCCCTGTTCATGGCGAGTCGTGCGCGACCAGCAAGGCCTTTGAGGCCTGCACGAGCGACCTGCGGATCGGCAATTGCACGAGCAGCGTCCAGCGCCGTGAATACCGCAGGCGCCACCCGAAGTAGTGGATGAGGGAGACGACGCGCGAGGCTGAGGGAAGCATGTCAGGAGAGCTGCCCTTGATCGAGACGGCCACGAAGCCGCGGCCCGGCCCCGGGACGCGGGGCGGGTCGGCCGTGACGGATGGGAGCGCGGGTAACGGCGCCGCGACCCGGCCTCACGTCTTCGAGGTCGAGGGCAGGCTCCAGGCCTTCGACCCTGTGAGCGGGCGCTTCTTCCGCCTGGACCCGGTCGCTCGCGATGTCCTCGAGTACTGGCCGGCGCGGTCCGGGGACGAGATCGCGGCGTTGCTCGCGGACCGCCACCCGGCGGCCGCGGTCCGCGGCGCATTCGCCGAGATCGCGCGGCAGACCGAGTCGGGCCTGCTCGCGCCCGTGGGGGTGAAGCCGCCTGACAGGCCCTCACCGGTCCCGGTCGAGCCCCGGATCGTGAATCTCACGCTGAACGTCGCGTCCGGCTGCAACCTGCGTTGCGTCTACTGTTGGAACCAGGGCGGCGCCTACGGACGGGCCACGAGACAGGGGCGCATGGAGATTCCCACGGCGCTCAAGGCCGTGGACTTCATGGTGCGCCACTCGTCGCCGCAGGACGCCCTGCTCGTGGACTTCTACGGGGGGGAGCCGCTGCTCAACTTCGAGGTCCTGCGGGCGACCATGGACTACTGCCGGGGGCTGGAGAAGGAGAAGAAGTGCGACCGGACCTTCTCCTTCAAGGTGACGACCAATGGCACCCTGCTGACCCGGGAGATGGTCGAGTACTTCAGCCAACTTGATGTCTCCCTCGGGGTCAGCATTGACGGCCGGAAGGTGATCCACGACCGGAACCGTCCCTACCCCGACGGGAGTGGGACCTGGGAAACGATCCGCCACAACGTCGGGCCCGCCCTGGCAGCGGGGAACCTCAACGTCTCGGCCCGCGCCACGCTGGCCCCGCCCGACCTCGACATGGTCGCGGCCATCAAGGGGCTGTACCGGCTGGGCTTCCGCGACACCAGCGTCGAGTTCGCTTCGGAGTCCGCCGAGGCATTCGTGCCCTCGGGCGGGATCCGCTACACGGAGCACGACACGCGGCGGATGCAGCAGCAATACCTGAGGTTTGCGAGGTTCTACCTGAAGCACACCCTCTATCGGGACGAGGCGATCGACGTGGGGCTCAGCAACCTGGTCACCCGGGTCCTCCACGAGTCCCGGCGCCCGTCCCCGTGCGGCGCCGGCAACCACTTCATCACCGTTTCCGAGGAGGGGGGCCTCTACCCGTGCATAGGCTTCATCGGCATGCCGGAGTACCTCCTGGGGCACGTGGACACGGGGATCGACCTGGGGCGTCTCGAACGCTTCCGGCATCAGATGCGTAGCGTCGTCTTCGAGGCGCGGGAGTGCACCAACTGCTGGGCGCGCTCAATCTGTGCGGGCAACTGCCCCGCCAACAACGTGCAGCACAACCACGATATCTACCAGCCGTATGGGCGCGGATGTGACTGGCTCAGGTTCCAGTTGGAGGTCGGGATGTGGCTTGCCTCCGAGATCGCGGAGCGCAAGCCGGAACGTCTGGAAGGGTACCGGCCGGCGTAAAGGCACGCCAACTGACGAGCGGAGGCCACCGCGCGGGTGAACGACGGCGGCCACGCGGAGGAGGCACACGATGAGTTTCCAGGTTACGATGGCACGGAGTGGAAGCGGGCGGGGGAGAGTCCGCGGCGCCCTGCTCGTGGTCCCGTTTGCTCTCCTGTTGGGTGTCCTGGCGGCCGGCGTCGTGCCGGGCACGGCCGTGGGCCAGTCCGATCTCGTCGTGCTCGCTCCGCAGGCACTCTCCAGCAGCGCCGCGCCGGGCAGCGACGTGCAAATTCAGTTCGACGTGCAGAATGTCGGTTCGACCCCAACCACGGTCAGCGGCATCCTGAACTACGTCTTCGTCTGGGACGGTTCCGTGATGGCTCCCGTCACCCAACTCAGCCCCACCGATGTGCACGTCGCGCACACGCTCCACGTCCTGATGCCGGGGGAGATCCAGCACGTCGGCCCCTTCCCGGTGACGATCCCGGCGGATGCGCCGCTCGACACGGCACTGACGATCGCGGTCGCGACCGACTGGGCGGACATGGAGATGGAGTCCAACGAAGGCAACAACGTCGGGATGTTCCAGTTGCCGATCGCGCCGCACCAGCTGACTCTGACGCCTGCGGGGGCGACGGTGGCCGGGGCCGTGGACCTGCCCTACTACGGGGACGTGTACCAGTTCGAGCTGCCCCTGGGGCACACGCTCTATGCGGACGTCTCCGCATGGCGCAAGGGCTCGGCCCTCGATCCCCGGGTCATGCTCCTCGGCCCGGACCCCGACAGCCTCGCGGCCTCCGAGGGCCACATCACGGAGATCGGGCTCGACAGCCGGCTCACGACGACTCCGACCACCGGGCTGCCCCAGGCGCGCCTCGTCGTCAACGGCGAGGACGGCACGACGAGCTTCTTCGACGTGTACTTGGATCTCTCGCTTCCCGAGGTCGAACCCAACAACGGGCTGGGCTCGGCCACTCCGTATCCGGTCGGTAGTTCGGCGACGGGTGAGATCTCCGTGCCGGGGGACGTGGACTACTACGCCTTCAACGGCCAGTACGGCGACATGCTCACCATCGACGTGGATGGGGACGAGGCGTTCCTGCCACCGGAGGGCCAGACCATCGACCCGATGTTCGTGCTGCGCAGCGCTTCGGGCGACACCCTGCGGCTGCTGGACGACCTGGATGAGTACGACCCGCGGCTCTTCGTCATCCTGCCGGCCTCCGGGACGTACTACTTGGGGGTGACGGATGCCCCCGGGCCCGAGCTGGGAACGGGCTATCCTGGCTACAAGTACGCCTTCCGCCTCTCGAAGACGACCGGCTACGACCTGCCGGACCTCGCGGTGGATGGTCTGTCCGCCCTGCCGGGCATCGTGCATGCCGGGGACAGCCTGGACGTGCAGCTGGGGACCGTGAACCAAGGAGGGTACACGACGCAGGCCGGTGGGGTCAGCGTGGACGTCGTGCTGTCGGACGACCCCGTCGTCGATCCCCTTGACGGTAGCCTCGGCGTGGGCGACTTCGAGGGGGACATTCTACCCGCCGCGTCCACCGTGACCACGACGCGGGTCGGCATCCCCGAGTCCACGATCCCAGGGCCGTACTTCGTGGGGGTCAGGCTGGACCCCACGAACGACGAGGTCGAGGAGACCGAGTCGAACAACGAGTCAGCCGGCGTGCCGATCACCGTTCTGTCGCCCTCCGACGTTCCGCCGGGCGGCCAACTTCCGCGCGCCTTCGCCCTGCTGCCGCCGCGTCCCAATCCTTCCGCCGGCTGGGTGGCGATCGAGTATCACGTCCCCGCGGCCGCGAGCGGCCTGGCCACGGAGCACAGGGTGAAGGTCGAGGTTCTCGCAGTGACCGGGCAGAGGATCGTAACCCTGGTGAACGGGTCACGCCCCAGCGGGGTGCACCGGCTCGTGTGGACGCGCCAGGCCAACGGTAGTCCGCTGCCGCCCGGCACGTACTTCCTGAGGATCGAGTCCGGCTCGTTCGCGAGGACGGAGCGCCTCGTGCTGCTGAAGTGACCCGCGGGCTCACGAGGTCGCCCTGACCTTCCTCGGGCGGCCATCCCCGCACGCCGGGGTGGCCGCCCGACCGCATCAGGCCCGGGCTCAGCCGGTCATGAACTCGCTGCGTTGGGCTGCCGGAGCGCGGCTTGCTTCATGCCCGGCGACGATGTTCATTATCCGGGCCGTCGGTCCGCTTCGTCGCCGCGTCCCCGAGGCCCCGCCTCCGGCCCTGCGGACGGCACCTCAGCCCACCGTCTCCTTCCCCCACCACCCGTCCACCTTCGCCACCAACTCCGGCGTGTTCGTCACCGGCTCGGGATAGCCGGGCTTCCAGGTCGCGTCGATCCCCAGCGGGCCGCGGCAGGTGAGCCAGGCGCCGCGCGACTCCGTCCGCGCGGGAACGATGTCGCGGGCGCAGTCGAACCTGGTGAAGATCCCCCACAGCAGCAGCTCGTCGTCGTCGAGCGGGACGTCCGCGCTCACGGCCGCGACCAGCTTAACGGCGGAGTACTCCGGGCGACGCACCAGAGCCTCGATCACCGCGTGCCCATCGGCGCCGTCCTTCAACTGCGCCACCAGCAGCCCGCCCCACGCCAGCCGCCACGCCGCCACGCGCCCGTCGAAGGCGCGCGGGTCCGCGACGTCCGCCAGAGGCGCGACGGGCGCCCGTCCCGGCTGCGCCTGCGCGTCGAGCACCAGCTTGCTGCCGAGATTCATGGTGGTGGAGGTGAAGTCGAGCGTGTCGAGTGGCACGCCGGGCACGAGGATCAGGTCCTCGGCCGGATCGAACTCGCGCGCGATCGCCCCGAACACGGCGGCACGGTCGCGCGGGTCCACGCCCGCGTCCACCAGCACGATGACCTTGGTGAGCGAGAGTTGCCCGGTCCCCATCAGCGCGAGCGCGGTCTTCTTCGCCTCCTTCGCGAAGCGGTTCTCCACCGCGACCACCAGCAGGTTGTGGAAGCCGGCCTCGAAGTACGCCCACAGGTCGCGGATCTCGGGATGAATGACCTCGAGCGCGCCGGTGAACATCTCCTGCACCGCCTCGCCCATGAACTTGTCCTCCTGGGGAGGCTTGCCCACGACGCTCGCCTGGAAGACCGGCCGCGCCCCGTGGGTGACGTTCCGCACGTGGAAGACGGGGAAGTCGGCGGCGTGCGAGTAGTGCCCGAAGTGGTCGCCGAAGGGCCCCTCGATGCGGCGCTCGTCCGCCGGGACGACGCCCTCGATCACGAACTCGGCGTCCGCTGGCACGGCCATGCGCAGCTTCGTCGCGGGCGCCATCCGCGTGGGGCTGCCGCGCAGGAAGCCCGCAAAGGCCAACTCGTCCACGCCCTCGGGCAGCGGCGCGACGCTGGCCAGCAGTGTCGCGGGGTCGGCGCCGACCGCCACCGCGACCTCCAGCCCCTGGCCGCGCTTGCCGGCCGCGTGGTAGTGGAAGCCGCCGCCCTTGCCGATCTGCCAGTGCATGCCCGTGGTCTGCCCGTCGAAGACGTGCATGCGGTAGACGCCCAGGTTGCGCACCTTCGTCTCCGGATGCTCGGTGAGCACCAGCGGGAAGGTCAGGAAGCGCCCACCGTCCTTCGGCCAGAGCTGGAGGATCGGCAGCGCCGAGAGGTCGGGGCCGAGCGCGTGCGCCTGCGCCGGGCCGAGCGCGAGCATCCTCGGACACATGGCGAGCACGCGCGCCGCACTGCCCCGCAGGCGCCACAGGTCGGCGAGCCGCCGCGGCGGCAGGGCGTGGAGGATCTCCTCCAACTCCGCGCCGACCGCCGCCGGCGTGCGGCCCAGCGCCCACTCGATGCGGCGCGTCGCGGCGAGCACGTTCACGGCCAACGGGAAGCGCGCCCCGTGAACGTTCTCGAACAGGAGTGCCGGGCCCTCGGCCTTCGCCTCGCGACAGGCGATCTCGGTGACCTCGCAGTTCCA
>Ga0315275_10002596_pt1 | contig 16385 bp, 13 predicted proteins | sample YL17G03_0_MG_FD_205557 | JGI IMG/M metagenome (GOLD analysis project Ga0315275, IMG submission 205557) | Sediment microbial communities from Yellowstone Lake, YNP, Wyoming, USA - YL17G03_0 | ecosystem: Environmental > Aquatic > Freshwater > Lake > Sediment | place: USA: Wyoming | collected... | reverse complement strand
GTCGTGTCGGGGGGGCCGCCGCCCGACGGCCCCTCGTCGCTGCTGCATCCAAGCCAAAGAAACATGGTCACGAGAGACATCGAAACCATCCATCCGATACGAAAGAGAGATCTCATGGTATCCTCCAGATTCTTAGAGGGCAGGTGTCTCACGGGGATGTGGGGCAACGAAGAGCATCTTGACACTTCCCGAGAGACGGATGCATACACGCAACGACCTGGTCGAGAGCGTATCCGAAGCGTCGCTCACGCTGCAACAGAAATTGTGCTCCTCGCGGACAAGCCTGAGAAGGATCGAGGATAGGACGGACGGTCCCCGGCGCGGACAGCCCGACCGATCTCTCGCGGCGCGGCGATCTCCGCTGGGTTGTGTCGTCTTCTGCACGGTCGAGACACCGTTGAGACTCCCCGGAGGAAAAGCCGATGACTCGTAACTCAAGGATTCGAAAGGTTTGTCGACCGGGGCTCGACAACAGGCGCGGAGCTTGCTATATTCATAGTCAGAGAGCCGTGATATCGGCCCAGAGGTATTATCGAAGAGATGAAGAAATTCATTGTTCCGGTAGTGCCACACACCCCTCACCCCCACCGGGGTGAGGGGTGTCTTTTTGAACGTTCCCGGCGCGTCATTCCGCCGGACAACGCTCCCGTTCACGGCAATCGCCGGGCTTTCGAGAAACAAATGGCAGCGACCCGCTACGACCCATCCTTGGAGTTCCAGGACGATACAGCAGGCCGGGCCCGCCTCCTGCCGCTGGTGCTCGCAGCGATATGGGCGTGTACCGCTCTCTCCGTGGAGGTGTCGTCTCCCCGTATCGACGGACAGCTCTGGAGGGTCAGTGTTGTTGACCTTCTGGTGAACGTCGGCCTCTACCTGCCGTTGGGGATCGCGCTTCGCCGCCGCGGGGCGCTTTCCGCCATGGCGTTCGCCGCAGCGCTTTCGCTCGTGGTGGAAGTCATCCAGCTTTTCTATCCTGACCGCTACACGGCGGGGTCGGACGTGATCGCCAACGTCGGCGGAGCGTTCTTGGGGTGGTTTGTCTCGAAGCGTTTTGACCGACGGTCGGCGTGGGGGTTCGATCCTCTCCCGCTCACGACGCGGCTCAGCGTGTTTGCAGTCTGTCTGTACGTGACGACGGCGGTCTTTCTTTCCCTCCCCGGTCTCCGGTCCGATTTTTCGAACTGGGATCCTGACTGCCGCCTCGTCGCCGGCGATGAGTTGACTCGCAACCGTCCGTGGAGTGGGGAGATCGATGCAGTAGCTGTTTTCGACGAATGTTTTCGTAGCGGAGAAATCGAGCGGCTGTCGACCGTCGATTCCGATTCCGCTCTCGACGCCCGGATTGCGTCGGCGCCTCCTTTGTTCTTCGCGCGACCTCTGCACCAGATCGACTCCATCCGTGGAGTTCCGCTCATGGAAGCGTCGGAACATCAGCGGTTTTTCGATGCCCTCGTCGCGAGCGGAAAGCTGACGCTCGTCGTCTGGTTTCGGACCCGAAGCGAGGGTCAAACCGGACCGGCGCGGATCGTCGGATTTTCGAAATCGCCTTGGGCACAGAACTTCTCCCTCGGACAGGAAGAACGCGAGATCGTGTTCAGATTGAGGACGACCACGACCGCGCCGGGCGGTTTCTATCCCCAGATAAAGACGCGCGCGATCCTCGAAGAAGGCAGACCCACATTTGTCGCGGCCACGTACGACGGCCGAAACGCGCGTGTCTATGTCGACGGCCGGTCGGAAGCGCGTCTCAATCTTTGCGCGCGCGCTAAACGAGCAGCTTTCTTGACCGACAGCGGTCTGCCCGCGAGCGCGACGTTTCTTGGGGGGCTGATGGGCGTCGCGTGGGTAGTGGCTGCGCGGAAAAGGAGATCGAACGTCCGCTTATGGGGAGCGGTGGGTGGGCTCATCGGCGGCGCCGTGTTCGCCCTTTCAGGCGGTACCAGCGCGCTGCCGGAGTTCACGCCGTGGGTTCCTGTCCTGGCGGCGGGCGGGGGTTTGGTGGTCGGGTGCGCCGTCGCCGAAGGCCCTCCGTGGGCGAGGGATTTCGCGGCCCAGTGAGCAGGATCGACACCCCGAGCGCATCGACCGGCGAAGCGCGGAGTCGGCAGGAGGGCTATTCGTTGACATCCGCTCCCTGCGTCAACTATCTTTCAGGGGTGCGCGTAAAGGCTGCGGACGGGCTAACCTCATGATACAAAAACGCAAAGGAGATCTGCTTTTCAGCGTCGCCGGTGCGCGAGGCGTTGTCGGACGCGGGATCACGGTCGACACCGTCACGCGGTTGAGCCTCGCCTTTTGTTCGAAACTCCCGTCCGGGTGCGTCGTGATCGGAAGGGATACGCGGCCCTCGGGCGAGTCGTTCAAATCCGCCGTGGCGGCGGCTGTTACGGCGACCGGCAGGGAGTGCATCGATCTGGGAATCGCAACGACGCCGACGGTTGAGATCATCGTGCAGAAGCTGGGAGCGGTGGGCGGCATCATCATCACTGCGAGCCACAATCCGGTCGAATGGAACGCGCTCAAGTTTCTCGACTCACGGGGGGTTGTTATCTCGAAGCCGGTGAGTGAGGCGGTCTACGACGCCTACGTGAACGAGCAGTTTCAGTTTTGCGATGCCTCCTCGACGGGAAAGGTGACACGGTATCATCAGGCGGCGCGAGATCACATCGACGGGATCCTGGGGTTGAGCGCCATAGATGCGAGTCTTATCCGGCGCAGGTCGTTTCGTGTCGTCATCGACGCGATCAACGGTGCGGGAAGCGTCATCGCACCCGATTTGTTGAGGGAGCTCGGCGCGAAGGTCGTGACGATGAACTGCAAGACGGATGGTGATTTCTACCGGGACCCCGAACCGCGGGCCGAGAACGTCGGGGACCTCGCTGAAAGGGTGGGAAGCGAAAACGCCGATGTGGGTTTTGCGCTCGACCCCGACGCCGACCGCTTGTCATTGGTCGACAAGACGGGGACGCCGATCAGCGAGGAGTACACGCTGGCCCTCGCCGTCGACGAGATTCTTGGGTTGGAGAAGAAGGGTCCCGTCGTCGTCAACGTAAGCACCTCGGCTCTTGTGGACTGGGTTGCCGGCAGCCACGGCGTGGACGTCGTTCGGACACCCGTGGGCGAAGCGCACGTCGTCGACGCGATGTTCCGCGAGGCCGCCCCGATCGGCGGCGAGGGAAACGGAGGGGTCATCTATCCCGCGCTGCACCCAGGGCGGGACGGCATGCTCGGTATGGCCCTTATTTTGCAATTGCTTGCCTCGCGGAAGGTGTCGCTCGACCAGCAGATCAGCCGTTATCCTGCGTTCCATATGTCGAAGACCAAGATGGAGTGGGAGGGAGAGTTCTCGGTCGAAAAGATTTCTGGTTTAATCAAGGGTTTGGAACCTGCTAAAATTGATACACAGGACGGAGTAAAAGCGGTTTTCGACGACGGGTGGTTTCACGTGCGAATCTCCAACACGGAGGGCGTGGTACGGGTTCTGGCCGAGTCGATGTCCCCCGGGCGGACGGACGCGCTGCTGGGAGCCGCCAGAGACGTGTTGAACGAATCGCGCGTCCGGCCATCGTAAGGGAAGTGAGATCAGTCATGTGCGGAATCGTCGGCTACATGGGAAGACATCAGGCACTGCCGATACTCATCGAGGGTCTCAAGCGGCTCGAATACCGCGGCTACGACTCTGCGGGGATCGCGATCATCGACGACGGTCACATTCTCCTCGAAAAAACCGAAGGCAAGATATCCGAGCTCGAAGCACACCTCGCGGGAAAGAAATGTCCCGGCGTCACGGGTATCGCCCACACACGGTGGGCCACCCACGGCGAGCCCAACAAGAAGAACGCTCACCCGCACATCGATTGTTCCGGCACGATCGCTGTGGCTCACAACGGGATTATCGAGAACTACCAGATCCTTAAGAAACGGCTTCAGGACAAAGGGCACAAGTTCATCACCGACACGGATACAGAAGTCATCGCCCACCTCATCGAGGACCATTACACCGCGTCGCTCGAGGACGCCGTCCGAAAAGCGGCCACTCAGCTCGAAGGGACGTACGGAATCGTTGTTATTTCGAAACGGGAACCCGACAAGCTCATTGGTGTCCGTAACGGCAGCCCTCTCGTCGTCGGCGTCGGTGACGACGAGTATTTTCTCGCTTCCGATGTGTCCGCGATACTCAAACACACCCGCCAGGTGATCTATCTCGACGACAGAGAGATGGCGATCGTCGAACCGAAGGGTTTCAAGACGATGACCATCGAGAACGTCACGGTCGACAAGGCGATCCACGAGGTCGACTGGGATCTGCAAATGATCGAGAAAGGCGGCTTCCCGCATTTCATGCTCAAGGAGATTTTCGAACAGCCGGAGACGATCCGGAACGCCATGCGAGGGCGCCTGGTCCACGAGACGGGGGAGGCGCGCCTCGGCGGGTTGCAGGAGGTGATGCCGAAGCTGCGCGAGTTCAACCGGCTGGTGCTTCTCGGATGCGGGACGAGCTGGCACGCCGCGCTCATCGGCGAATACATCATCGAGGAATACGCCCGTGTCCCCGTCGAGGTGGAGTACGCGTCCGAGTTCCGCTACCGCAACCCGATCATCGATCGGGGTACCGTGACAGTGGCGATCAGCCAGTCGGGGGAGACGATCGACACACTCGAAGCGATGCGGGAGGCGAAGAGAAAGGGTTCTCGCACTCTCGGTATCTGCAACGTCGTGGGGAGCACGATCGCGAGGGAAAGCGGGGACGGCGTGTACATACACGCGGGTCCCGAGATCGGGGTGGCATCCACAAAGGCCTTCACCTCGCAGATCACGGTGCTTTCGCTCTTCGCGCTCCTCCTGGGCAGGATGAGGGGGATGTCCGGGGCGCAGGGCCAGGAGATCATACAGGCCCTTCACGAAATACCCGGGCAGGTGCAGCGGATCCTCGACAAGAACGATCAGATCTACGAAATCGCCAAGGCGTATTGCAACGATTCGAACTTCCTGTATCTTGGACGGGGCTCCAACTTTCCCGTGGCGCTCGAGGGCGCGCTCAAACTCAAGGAAATCTCGTACGTGCACGCGGAAGGATATCCAGCCGCCGAAATGAAGCACGGCCCCATAGCTCTCATCGACAAGAACATGCCCGTCGTTGTCATTTGTCCGAAGGACGCGGCGTACAAAAAGATCCTCGGCAACATCGCCGAGGTCAAAGCGCGGAAGGGACGCCTCATCGTGATCGCCAACGAGGACGACACCGACGCCAGCAACGTCGCCGATCACGTGATCAAGATCCCCAAGACTCTCGACATGCTGTACCCTGTCTTGGCCGTGGTTCCGCTCCAGCTTCTCGCGTATCACATCGCGGTGCTCCGGGGCTGCGACGTCGACCAGCCGAGAAACCTGGCGAAGAGCGTTACAGTGGAGTAGGCGTTGAAGAAGATCATTAGCACGAACAAGGCGCCCGCGGCAATCGGCCCTTACAGCCAGGCGGTCGATACCGGGGACTTCGTATTCGTCGCCGGGCAGGTTCCTGTGTACCCTCCCGAGGGTAGGATCGTGGAAGAGGGCGTAGCCGGGCAGACGCGCCAGGCCATCGAAAACATCAGGGCGATCCTCGCCGCCGCCGGTCTGGGTCTGGAAAACGTGATGAAAACCACCGTTTTTCTCGCCTCGATGGACGACTTCCTGGAGATGAATCAGGTCTACGCGGAGTATTTCGACAAAGAGCCCCCTGCCCGTGCGACCGTCGAGGTGTCGGCGCTTCCGCTTGGGGCGCGTGTCGAGATCGAGGCGACCGCCAAGCGGTAGAAACATCCGCTCACAGTCGTCGAGCCCAAGGTTTTGTGCTTGCCTGTTTGGGTGATCGTGCCGCGTGCGGGAATGGATGGGTCCTGGTGGACCTCGGGGACTTCAAATCCCTCTGTCGGACGTTCATCTGACGGTCGAGGTGGGTTCGATTCCCACACATTCCCGCCAGTTTGTGTATGCCGGCAAATCGAATTCCGATGAGAGTCGCTGTATTGGTCATGATCCTCGGCCTCGTCGCCGGCGCCGTTGCGCCGGTGGGTGCGCCGGCGGCGTCGGCGCACCGTTTTGAAACCGCCGGCGCCGACACGATCGGGAAGGACGAAGAGCAAGCAAGAAAAAAGCGCGCGATCAAGGAGGAGATGGCGCGGATCGGCCGGAGCGAGGTGCCCGGGACGCGCCAGTGGGAGCGTGAAAAGTCCGCGACGGTGGCCATGGTGAGCAGCATGGTGCTTCCCGGTCTTGGCCAGCTGTACAACGGCCGGCGGATAAAAACGGTCATCGCCGTCGGTGTGTTCACCTATTACCTAGGGACGGCGTGGCTCGAGCAGAAGGAAAGCCAGGAGCATCTCAAAATACGGGACACTCTCCCGCAGAATTCCTTCGGCTGGAAAAACGAGGACATTCTGTACGAGTTTCACAAAGAGAATGCAGTGACGTACCTCTGGTGGTCAGGCGCCGCGTGGCTGATCACGGTACTCGACGCCTTTGTCGATGCTCACCTGTACGACGTGCGTGCCGTGACGCCGGCGGTGACGCAGGGGGCCGGCGGCACGAGATACATCGCGTTTTCAATCGGCTTCTGATTCCGGTTCAGCACGGTCCGAGCAGGTTGTCGCGGGTGTAGTCGAGCGGTCGCGGTCCAAAAAGGTTATTGATGAGTATTCCTCAACATCGAATACGGAACTTCTGCATCGTGGCGCATATCGATCACGGGAAATCGACGCTCGCCGACCGGTTTCTCGAGATCACCGGAGCCATAGACAAGAAGCTCATGCGGGACCAGGTTCTCGACACCATGGATCTGGAGCGCGAACGGGGCATTACGATCAAGAGTCACCCCATCCGGTTGGATTACACCGCGAGAGACGGCGAAAAATACCTTTTCAACCTCATCGACACGCCGGGCCACGTCGATTTCACCTACGAGGTTTCGAGGAGCCTCTCGGCTTGCGAGGGCGCCGTTCTCGTCGTCGACGCCGTGCAGGGTGTCCAGGCCCAGACGATCTCCAACATGTATCTGGCTTTCGAGAACGGGTTGGAGATTATACCGGTGATCAACAAGATCGACCTGGCGAACGCCCGTGTGGACTACGTCAAGGAACAGATCGTCGGGATGCTCGGGTGCAAAGAGTCGGAAGTCGTCTGCGTGAGCGCACGGCAGGGGACGGGTGTCGACGAGTTGATGGAGGCGATCGTCCGCCGGATCCCGCCGCCGGCGGGGGATCCGGAAGGAAAGCTCAAAGCGCTCATCTTCGACTCGCTGTTCAACGCGTACAAAGGGGCCGTTGCGTACGTTCGCGTGTTCGACGGTGCGCTCCGAACGGGCGACATGATCCGTTTGGTGTCGAACCGCGCGGTGTCCGAAACGATGGAGGTGGGATACTTCCGTCTCGACATGATTCCGAGCGACGTGCTCCGCGCGGGTGAGGTGGGCTACGTCCACACGGGGATCAAGAACATACGGGACACAAGGGTCGGAGATACGGTGACCCGCGACGCTGATCCCTGCGACGACGCGCTCCCGGGTTTCAGGGAGGTCAAGTCGATGGTGTTCACCGGCCTCTACCCGATGAATCCCGACGACTACACGGGGCTTCGCGAGGCGCTCGAGAAACTCCAGCTCAACGACTCGGCGTTCACGTTCGAACCCGAGACATCCGCGGCCCTCGGTTTTGGTTTCCGGTGCGGTTTTTTGGGGCTTCTCCACATGGAGGTCATACAGGAACGGTTGGAGCGTGAGTACTCGATGTCGCTCATCACCACGATGCCCAACGTGAAGTATCGCATCGTGCTCAAGAACGGCGGGGTACTCGAAGTGGACAACCCCGCAAACGTCCCCGCGTCCGGCGACATCGAGCGGATCGAGGAGCCTTACGTGCGCACCGAAACCGTCACCCCGAACGAATTCGTCGGGGCGATCATGAAACTAAACCAGGATCGCCGGGGCACATTCGGGGAGATGGCTTACCTGAGCATCGACCGCGTGAGGCTGACGTACGAGATGCCTTTGGCGGAGATTCTCGTCGACTACTACGACCGGCTCAAGAGCGCCACCAGAGGGTACGCAAGCCTTGACTACGACTTGGTTGGGCACCGGCCCGGGGATCTGGTAAAATTGGACATCGCTCTGAACGGCGACCCGGTGGATGCGCTCTCCGTGATGGTCCACAGGGACAAGGCGTACTACTGGGGGCGGGAGCTCACGGAGAAACTGAAGGAAGAGATCCCACGCCAGCTCTACGAAGTCGCCATCCAGGCGTGCGTCGGCAGCCGTGTGATCGCGAGAACGAACGTCAAACCGCTGAGAAAGAACGTGACGGCCAAATGCTACGGCGGCGACATCACGCGGAAGAGAAAGCTGTTGGAGAAACAAAGGGAAGGCAAGAAGCGTATGAAAATGGTGGGAAAAGTGGAAATCCCGCAGGAAGCGTTTCTCGCCGTGCTGAAGGTTGACCGGAGCGGGTCGTGAATCGCTCCGGTCTCGGTCGGCGTCTTCGTTCATATCGCACTCGCCCGGGGTCGGGCGCATCGTGCGGCGAAAAAGGCTCGAGAGGTGACGTATGATAGGCAGCCGGAAAAACCATGCTCCCCGCAAGAAGTCGGTCATACGCGAGTACGCCGAAATCGTGACGATGGCGGTCATTCTCGCGTTTTTCGTGAGGTCTTTTTTTGTTCAAGCCTTCAAGATTCCATCGGAGTCGATGGAGGACACGCTCCTCGTCGGAGATTTCCTTTTTGCGAACAAGCTCATCTACGGTCCGAAGTTTCCCTTTACCGGCACGCGACTCCCCTGCGTGAGGGACCCCAAACCGGGGGATATCATCATCTTCAAATACCCCGGGGACAAGAAGACCGACTACATCAAACGTTGCGTCGCGGTCGAGGGGCAGACCGTCGAGCTCAAAGGGAGGGCGCTCTACGTGGATGGGGTGTCCCAGAACGAAAGCTATACGAAGTACTATCACGGCTCGCAATTCGGCCCCTACACCGTTCCCAAGGACCACATTTTCATGATGGGGGACAACCGGGACAACAGCGCCGACAGCCGGGTTTGGGGCCCTTTGCCCAAAGATCTGATCCTCGGAAAGGCGATGTTCATTTACTTCTCATGGAGTTCCAGCGACAGGGTGATCCGGCTCGCCCGTATCGGTGACATCATTCGTTGAGAATGCGGACGGTTTCACTCTACGTTCACATCCCGTTCTGCAGGCGGCGTTGTCCGTACTGTACCTTCTATCATGTTTCGACCGTCGAAAAGGATGTCGAGCGCGCATTCGTCCGTGCTTTCGGTCGCGAGTTCGATATCGCCGCGGCCGAGATCGGCGAGCCGTTCTTTGTTCCCACGGTGTATTTCGGCGGCGGGACACCGTCGGTTCTCGGACGGGATTCGCTCGAAACGATTTTCCAGCGCATCGGGCTGTATCTGGGCCTCCCCCCCATCGAGGCGACCATCGAGGTCAACCCGGAGGATGTCGACGAGCGGCATCTCGCCGAGATTGCCGCGTTGGGGTTCAACCGGCTGAGCCTCGGGGTCCAGTCGATGAGCGCAAGAGCCCAAACGGTGCTGAAAAGATGCGCGCCGGATGTGAACGAGCGTGCGCTCGAGCTCGCGGCGAAACACTTCCACAATGTAAACGTCGATCTCCTTCTCGGGATCCCCGGCGGCACCCTCGAGGAGCTTCGAGACACTCTCTCGGCAATCGAAGCGTTCTCCCCGCCGCATCTCTCGGTGTACTGTCTGGAACCGGGAGGCGACGTCATCGAATCGAAGGGTGATTTCTTCGGCGGTGTGGATCCGGAACGGTCGGCCGACGAGTACCTCGAGGTATGCGCTCGTTTGAAGACGCGCGGGTACGCGCACTACGAGGTCTCGAACTTCGCGAGACCGGCGTTCGAGTGCGTTCACAACCGGGTCTATTGGAGCGGTGCGGAGTACCTTGGGTTGGGTCCGAGTTCGCATTCGTTCGTGGGGGGGGAACGTTTCTACAACACGCCGTCGCTCGACACGTACATCGAGCGAAGCGGTGATTTCCCCCGCGGTGTGCGTCGTTATGAACCCCGAGGAGACGCTGAGCGGCGTCTCGAGAGACTCATGCTCGGCCTTCGCACCTCGGACGGTGTCCCGTTGTCCCAGATCGGATCCAATACGGGTGTCGTCGAGCAACTCGCCGGGGAAGGTCTCGTGGAAACCGACGGCGCCCGGGTCTCGCTCACCGACCGGGGGTTCCTGGTGCTGAACGAGATCATCCACCGGCTTACGGGATAGCGAAACGCCGGTCCCTAGACCGGTCAGCCGAGTCCGGCCGGCTCCGCCGGGAGCTCCGGTCCTGGCTGGAGCGTCCGTCCGCCCGATTCGCTCGGTGCGACCCTTGACAGGTGCTCCGCCTAAAGATAGATTAGACAATGGTTTTTTGTTGCAGCCTATGATAGCAGAGAGGGATTTGCTCATTCTTCAGCTGTTGGTCGACCTGTACGTCCGCGACGGCGTGCCGGTGAGTTCCCAGGCGGTCAGGGGCTCCGGTCTCTCGCTCAGCACGGCAACGATTCGAAGCGTGCTGGGGGGACTCGAACGGGAGGGGTACGTGGCGAAGCCCCACACGTCCGCAGGACGGGTCCCCACCGACAAGGGCTACAGGGCGTATGTCGACCATCTCGAGGGACGGCCGGCTTTTGGCGGCGAGTTCGTCCACCGGCTTCGGGACGAGATCCGGGAACAGGAGATCGACGTCAACCCGATCATGGCCGCGGCCTCACGAGTTCTCGGGACGCTCTCGAAACACTTCGCCGTGGTATACGGGTCGGTGCTACAGGAGAGCCGTGTGAGGAGGATCCAGCTCGTGGACCTCGGCGGAACGCGGTTGCTCATCGTTGTCAACCTCATCCCGGAACACGAACGCACGACCGTGATCCCTCTCGAAAAGAGATTCACACCGCAGGTGATCGTACGCGCCGAGGAGTGGATCAACCGGCTCGTCCAGGACAGGACGCTCGCGGAGGCCAAAGATGTTCTGGACCGCGCGGTGCGTGACAATGTGACCGACGAGGGGATCATTACACGCGAGGTCTCGATCCGCCGTGAGGATATCTTCTCCGAGCCGCCTGCGGTCGAGTTGTATTTCGAGGAGCGGGGGCATCTGCTCGAGCCGCCGGAGCGGTCCGACCCACGAGTGCTGCAACTGCTTCTGAAGCTGCTGCACAACAAAGAGCTTCTGACTGCGATCCTTGTCCAGCGGCTGGGGGAGCGGACTCAGATCACGATCGGGAGCGAACACGACGAACAGGAGCTGCGGACGTTCAGTCTTGTGACCGCCGGTTATCGGATGGGCGCTGCGCGCGGGGTCCTCGGGATCATCGGGCCGACGCGGATGCGGTACGGCTACATACGGGATCTGGTGGGCTCGGCGGCTCACGAACTCGGAGCGATCGGCGAAGAGTACTTCTGAACACGCGGCACAGCGAGAAGTGCGTGGCACTCCGCGTGTTCGCGGCGCCCGGGGTTCACCAGTTGACAACGCCGAACACGGCCAACCGGGCGGCCACGGAAAGAAAAGGAGCGATAGATGGCTGACGATCAAGGACACCCTGACGACGACGCGGCGCAAAAAGCGACCCGCGAGAGCGATCAGGCGCCTGTGGTACACGAGGTGAGCCCCGCAGAGGAAGACTCTGGCGTCCCGGCGAAAGAACGCGCGCAAGAACCGGAAACACCCCCGACGGACAACGGCTCGGCCAAGCCCGCCCACCGGAAGACTCCCCACACGAAGGAGGATTCGGACCGGAAGCCGACAAAAAAGGGGCTCAAAGAACTTCTCGAACACAAGAACGAGAAGATCGGACAGCTCACGCGACAGACGGAGTGGTTTCAGAACGAGGTGAGGGATCTCAAAGACAAATGGCTGCGCAGTGTTGCGGAATTCGATAACTATCGGAAACGGACCCGCAAGGAATGGGAATTGCTTCAACAGCGGACGAAAGCCGAAATCATTCTCGACATTTTGACGAGCGTGGACGATTTCGAGCGGGCGTTTTCGGTGGTCGGAGACAGGGACGACGACTTCATCCGTGGTATACGATTGATATACAACAACTTGTGCTCTTCCCTGGAGAAAATCGGCGTTCGAAAAATCGAGGCCCTGAACACCGCTTTTGACCCGACCTACCACATGGCGGTCGCCCAGATCGATCGGGATGGTGCAGAATCCAACCAGGTCGTCGAGGTTGTGCAGGAGGGGTACTGTCTGGGCGACATCGTCCTACGGCCCGCCAAAGTCGTAGTTGCAAGATAACATAGCCAGTTGGAAATTGCAATCTGGGGGACGCTCTAGCCGGCCAAGGAGTATCTTATGTCCAGGGTAATCGGGATAGATCTGGGAACCACGTATTCGTGCGTCAGCGTCATCGAAGTCGGCCAGCCGGTGGTGATTCCCAACGCGGAAGGGAGCAGAACGACACCCTCGGTGGTGGCGTTTGCGAAAAACGGGGAGCGCCTCGTCGGTCACATCGCCAAACGCCAGTCGATCACAAACCCCGAGAACACGATCTACTCGGTCAAACGGTTCATGGGGTGCAAGTATCAGGAGCGTGCGGTTGAAACAGCGCGGTTGCCGTATCAAGTAGTCCCGGGCAACAACAATCAGATCCTCATAACAGTCAACGACCGTCAATTCCGTCCCGAGGAGATCTCGGCGATGGTCCTCCAGAATCTCAAGCAGATCGCGGAGGAATACACGGGAGAGGAGATCACACAGGCCGTGATCACGGTCCCCGCGTATTTCAACGATGCCCAGCGGCAGGCGACAAAAGACGCAGGGCAGATCGCCGGTCTCCAGGTGCTCCGGATCATCAACGAGCCGACGGCCGCGGCCCTTGCCTACGGGCTCGACAAACAGAAACCAGGGATCATCGCCTTTTACGATCTGGGCGGGGGGACGTTCGACATATCGATCCTCGAGCTCTCCGGCGGCGTGTTCCAGGTCAAGGCGACAAACGGCGACACGCATCTCGGCGGCGACGATTTCGACCGGAAGATCATGGATTGGATCATGGAGGTTTTCGAAAAAGAGACCCATATCGACGTGTCCACCGAGAAGATGGCGCTCCAGCGGATAAAGGACGCGGCGGAAAAGGCCAAGTGTGAACTTTCTTCGGCGCTCGAGACGACGATCAATCTGCCGTTTCTCGCCGCCGATGAGACCGGGCCAAAACATTTCGAAACGGTGCTCACCCGCGCGACGATGGAAAAACTCACCGACGATCTAGTCAAGAGGACCATCGAGCCGTGCAAGCAGGCGTTGGGGGACGCCAAGCTCAAGACGGCCGACATCGACGCCGTCGTTCTCGTGGGCGGGATGACGCGTATGCCCGCGGTGCGCGAAGCGGTGAAAAACTTGTTCCAGCAAGAGCCGCACAAAGGGACCAACCCCGACGAGGTCGTTGCGCAGGGCGCGGCGATCCAGGGTGGTGTCCTGACCGGCGAGGTGGAGGAGGTGTTGCTCCTCGACGTGACGCCGCTTTCTCTTGGTATCGAGACACTGGGCGAGGTGATGACGAGGCTCATACCGAGAAACACGACGATCCCCACGAAGAAGAGCCAGATCTTCTCGACGGTGTCCGACGACCAGCCGGCGGTGAGTGTTCACGTCCTTCAAGGCGAGCGCGAGATGTCCAAAGACAACCGGATGCTCGGCCGTTTCGATCTCGTTGGAATCCCTCCGGCCGCGCGCGGTGTCCCTCAGATCGAGGTCACCTTCGACATCGATGCCAACGGCATCGTCCACGTTTCCGCGAAAGATCTCGGCACCGGAAGAGCTCAGGAGATCGTCATCAAGCAGCACGGGGGACTCACGGCGAACGAGATCGAACGAATGGTCGCCGAAGCGGGAAAACACGCGGAAGAAGACCAATGGAAAAAAGCCTACTCCCAGGCGCTCAACGACGCCGAGAATCTCCTCTACGCGACCGAGCAGACGATCCGCGACTTCTCGGACAAGTTGTCTCCGCAGGATCTCAAGAACACAAAGGCAGCCATCAGCCGCCTCGTTGCGGCCAGAGACGACGGCCCTCGGAAGATCGGCGATCTCAAGGACGCCACCGAGCGTCTCCAGGCGATAATGCACAAATTCGCCGAGCTCATCTACAGCACACCCGGTTCGGGCGACGCGGTCGAGTAGCCGCCGGGTTGACGCTATGCATCGACCCCCTTTCGTGTTATATTGCGCTGGAATTTGATCCCAGACGAGAGGGGTTTTTGTTCGATGGCCAAACGCGACTACTACGAGGTTCTCGGCGTTGACCGAAACGCCACCACCGAGCAGATCAAAAAAGCCTACCGCCAACTCGCCCTGCAGTACCATCCCGACCGCAACCCGGGCGACTCCACAGCGGAAGAGAAGTTCAAGGAGGCCACGGAGGCCTACGAGGTTCTTCGCGACCCGGAGAAGCGGGGGGTGTACGACCAGTACGGACACGCGGGTTTCTCCGGTCGCGCCGGGGGGGAGGGGTACGGTTTCGGGACGGAGTTCGACCTCTCGGACGCGCTCCGGGCGTTCATGCGCGATTTTGGGGGGTTCGGTTTCGGCGACTTGTTTGGTACGGGGAACCGCACGTCGACCCGGGGGCGTCAGAGAAGAGGACGCGACCTCCAGGTTAGACTCAAACTCACTCTCGAGGAAGTCGCCGCCGGGGTCGAGAAACAAATCAAAGTGAACAGCCTTGTCGCTTGCAACGAATGCGGCGGCTCCGGGGCTCGCGTCGGTTCGCGGGCGACGGTGTGTGATGCGTGCGGAGGAAGCGGGCAGATCAAACACGTCCAGCGTTCGTTGTTCGGTCAGTTCGTGAACGTATCAGAGTGCCAGCGCTGCGGCGGCCAGGGAACGGTCGTCACGGAGCCATGCAGCGCGTGCAGGGGAACCGGGACGGTCCGGGGCAGCGAAAAAATCAACGTGAAGATCCCCGCCGGCGTGTCGAGTGGAAACTACATCACGATTTCCGGCGGAGGGGATGCGGGCGAGCGGGGAGGATCGAGGGGAAACCTCTACGTGATCGTCGAAGAGACCCCACACGAGCTTTTCGAGAGACACGGGAACGACGTTCTCATGGATCTTCCTCTCACCGTGAGCCAGCTCGCGCTCGGGACCAAAACGGAGGTGCCGACGCTCTCCGGGAACGTGCTGCTGAAGATTCCACCCGGTACACCCTCCCATAAGGTTTTTCGTCTCAAAGGCAAAGGAATCCCGAGACTCAACAGCTACGGGAGAGGGGATCATCTCATCCGTGTCGTCGCGTGGGTCCCCGATCGGCTCACCAAAGAGGAGAAGAGGCTTCTTGAAGAGCTCGAGAAGAGCCTCTCGGGAAAACTGCCTCGTCCCGGCACGCATTGACGGCTTATCCATGAGCGCCGAGCCTGCCCATCGGTTCTTGTTTTACGCGGCCGACCTCGAACCGTCGTCCGAGCGGGTCGAACTCAGGGGGACGAGCATCACCACGTGTCGCGTGTGCTCCGCATGCCCCCGGGCGAGACCGTTTACGTGACGAACGGGCGGGGGATGATCGCGCGGTGCCGTATAAGCGAGTCGATCAGCCGCGCGACGCGTCTTGTAATAGACGGAGTCGAAGAAGACAATCCCAACCCCCGCTCCGTGACACTCGCGCTCGCGTTGCTGAAAAAGGACGCGTTCGTGCGCTCCGTCGACCAGTGCACCGAGTTGGGGATCACAAGGTGCATCCCCTTCGAGTCTGAGAAAACTCACATCGATCGGCTCCGCCGGGTTGCGCTCTCCGCGATGAAACAGTCGTTTCATTCGGTGCTCCCCGATATCGACTCCGCGATCGGGTTCGACGATCTTCTCGCCCGGGCGCAGGAGACGGCGGTTGTCATCGTCGGGGATTCGACCGCCGGATCGCCCGGGATGGTTGCCCACGACCGGCCGCTGATGATCGTCGTCGGTCCGGAAGGGGGGCTCATCGACCGTGAACGCGGCGCGCTAGCCGCCGTGGGAGCGCGCGCCGTCTCCGTCTCTCCCTTTCGTTTGCGCTCGGAGACCGCGGCGGCCTCCCTTGTCGCCCTGGCGTTTTCCACCTGATTTAGGGGCGAAGTGCCTGTTTGCAGATCGATCGACGGGTGTCGCGATTGACATGTCTCGGGATGTTCCCCTAGACTGGAACCGCAGGGGCGATCATCAGAGCCTCGAGGACGTCCACGATCACAGAGCGGCGCCGCGAGTCGGAATCGCCCGCGAAGGACAGGGTTGCGGTCATGATAACGAAGAAACTCACCGACGACATGAAGATCGCCATGAAGTCCGGGGACAAGGCAAAACTCGGTGTGATCCGGATGCTCCTTTCGGAGCTCAAGAATGCGGAGATCGCCG
>Ga0315275_10002593_pt1 | contig 16397 bp, 10 predicted proteins | sample YL17G03_0_MG_FD_205557 | JGI IMG/M metagenome (GOLD analysis project Ga0315275, IMG submission 205557) | Sediment microbial communities from Yellowstone Lake, YNP, Wyoming, USA - YL17G03_0 | ecosystem: Environmental > Aquatic > Freshwater > Lake > Sediment | place: USA: Wyoming | collected... | reverse complement strand
CAGACTCGGATATAAATTATCTTAAGGCTTCCGCTGTTGACGCCGCCTTTGGGATGTATTTTTCAGAAAATAGAATATTTGGTCACGCAGAAGAAAACGTCTTAAGGCAGGCTTTAGATAACCAGGTAACCTTAAAAGATATTTATGTATGGGCATATGGCATAAAAAATAGGAAATACGAAGATATATACAAAGAAATATCCGACCTTGAAGATAATAACACTAATAAAGATATAGGCCGCGAAGACCGGTTAAATAGCTATAGGCGGGGAGAAAAATTAGGCCGTCTATTTGACGCGTTATTTGACCACTGGGTTAAGAAAGAAGGCCTGGATGGCGAAGCTGCTTTTACCGGCATGTTTTGGGCGCTCAGGGAGGCTACTACAGCGCCGCAACTAAAAACTATATTAGGAAGCAGGATAAAGAATTTTACCGATGCTGTTTTAGCCGGTAGGTCTTTGGCCGTGGCGTTAACAAAGATATCTCAAGGTAAGCTTAAGGAGAACATAGCGGATAAGGTTTTAGGAAACTTAACCGCAAGCCAGTTAGGCACAATAAAGAAAAAACTGCTTACCAATGATTTGGCAATTATAAAGGGTTATATTGCCAAACTTGTGCAGGAAGATTTAGTAATATTTCTTAGAGATGAGATTGCCAAAGGAGCGGACATCTTTGAAGATGCGTATTATAAAGATATTTATGCAAACAGCGAAGAGATAGGCGCAAGGGTATACGATAAACTTGTCAAGGAACACACATTAGAAATTGCTAGCCGTATTGCTGAAGAGTCCGGCCTTGGCCGCGAACCCAAATTATTGGCTTCCAGCCCTCTTTACGCACAATCTGATGCTGACAAGAGCAAAATCCTGAGCATAGTTTCACCCCTTGCCGGCGAAGCGAGCGAGGTCCCGAGTGCCACTAGCATAACTGAAAGCACGATGGACGCGACCAAACCGACCTCTTCGCCGATAACACAGCAAGAAATAGAAGATTATGCGACGCAGAACATATCTTTGACCCAGCAACAAAGAGAAATATTAGAGGCGTTTATAGAAGACCTAGGGACAGGTTATGGTGGAGAGTTTAAGGAAAAAGTGGTGTTTGCCATGGTTTCTGCTTTAGCCAAGGACCAGACGAATGAGAACCTTAGCAAAGCAGCCAAGATTTTAGACCTGAAAGGAAGGTTAATTGAGCATGGTTATAAATTAACTCCAGAGATAGTAATGCTTTATAGAGACCTGAGAAAAGATAGGCAACGCTTTAGGAATATTAGAGCAGAAATATTTAAACGCAATCCCTCATTATTTGATACAGATGGATTAATGGATGCCAATGTTTCGGAATGGATAACTAGTTTAGCATATATGATTGATGACAGCCTGGAAGAGAGAATTAAGCAGGGGAAGCTGAGGCTATTCGAACCTTCTATTGAAGGCATTGTCCAGGCCTTAGAAAAGAATATGTTTCAAGAGGCCTTTAATATAGCAGTGCAAATAGGAAGGGTGAACTCCGGAGTAAAGATAGCTGAAATAGCAAACAATCCTAATGATTTTAATTTGCGAAAAAGAATTATCCAGGAATTAAAACCAGGAGCAGAAGTTAAACAGCCGGCAACTCTAGCCCCGCCTGCGCCTGAAACGACAAAATTGAGAGCGGATATATTAAGAACAGATTTTACAGGTGAAGTTTGGATCGAGGCAGGCAGTAATTATTATAGGGTTTGGGTTGAGGCAGGTAAAGTTAATTTCCAAAGGCACGATGTGCAGAGAACAGCAAAAGGGAGTATACGCAGGTTTAGCCTTGATAAAACATTTATAGTTGGTCGAAGTGCTGGAAATTACCTTTTACCTGAGGATAAAGGCCTCTCAGAAACACATTTTAATGTGCGTATTTCAAAAGACGGTGGGGAAAACATTTATGAGCTAAAGGTCACAGATTTAAATTCTAGAAATGGCACAACTGTAGAGTGGCATTTCCCTCAACGCTTGGCCAGCGCCTCTTCGCCCCTTGATAGCGAAAAGGGTGTTTCTTCTCCTCTTAGCTGGCCGGCGGTTGCTTATTTTAGCTTTATCAGAAAGATGTCCGGTCCGGTTAGCTATGACAAGGCTGATCTTGCCAAGGTGCAGAACTGGTTTGGCACAAACGAATTTGATTTTCATGAGAGTCTTTCTGCATTTAAATATAGAAGAGGGATATATTTAGGCACAGGATTCGGCGGCCAGAACCTTTCCCGCATTGCCAAAGGAAATTTTGACTTGGCCATCATCATTGATGAAAATCCTTTTGTCACAGAAATTTTTATGCCCATTAGATCCACCCTAATTTCAATGTCCAGCAGCCGGGCAGAATATTTAGGCCTTTGGGCAGGGGTAATATTTAGCCAGAAAGAATTGGATGATTTAAAAGATAAATCCTTGGATGAAATATACACTAAAATAAAAGAAGAAAAATGGGCCAAGATAGATGCGGATACATTATTTAATAACAGGCAAGAAATTTGGAAAGCGATAGAAAGCCGATTGCCGGCAGGATTATTATCGACGCAGTTAAAAGAAGTTATAAAGTATTACCAGGAACAATACCTGAATAATACGGATAATTTAAGGAAGATGATGGATAAGATGCTTGGCCCCATGAAAGTAAAAGACAGTTGGTTGGACAGTGAAGCGGCATTCCAGAAAATAAAACAGATGATCAAAGAAGGCAAGGTATTGGCTATTACAGGCAATTGGCTGGATACGGACCTCATCCAGAAGAATGTGGCGGACGAACTAAACAGTCGTGGCCTGGAAGTGTCAGTGGCTTATCTGTCCAATATCCCTGAGTTGAATCTTAAGGGCAGCAAAGAAGAGTTTGGGCTTTTAAGAAGCGTGGCATCTTTACCCTCGAAGGTTAACGCAATATTTGTTGAGTATTCAGTCTTAAAGAACAAGACAGTTATAAGAGATATGAGCGAGGTAAAAAATGAAGCGGATAAATATTTTGCCGCAAAGCCGGTTAATCCAAGTTCTTCTTCGCCGGTGGAAAAACAAGATGTTGCTGGAGTAGATTTTACTTCTATTCAAATAAAACAGATAGGCTTAGGTAAAGACGCACCGAAGAATCCCGTGGACAGGAAGATCTATTTTGCCCAGACCATGTTTAAACAGGGCTGGGAGGTCTTAGCAGTTTTATACCTTAAGCAGGCGATTTCTTTATTGAAAAATAATGTGGCTGGAGAGTATCAGGAAAAAGATCTGTTCATGAAGTTATTGCAGGTTTTGCAGCAAAAAGAGCAGCTGGATGAAGAAGCTATTGATTTCTTTGAAAGTGCTAAAAAAGAAGAGGATGGTTCTGTTTTGATTAGTAAAAGCTGATCAAGCATCCACCTATAAATTAAAAGGGCGCTGTTTGTTCCTTCCTTAAGGGGCGTCTTAAGGACAAGGATTCGTTAGCAAACAGCGCCTTTTTCTTTGGTGATAATTATATTTGACTGCTTTAGAATACAGAGTTAAAATTATGTTATGCGTAAGACAAATTTAATCCCAATTCTTACAGTTATAATCTTGATTTTTTCTGCCTATTGCGCCTATACCGGAATCTTCCCGAAGTTATTTGAATTTAACAAAAAAGATGCGCTTTCTGAGTGGCAGGAAAAGGTTTTTAAAGGCAAGGTCTTATACGAAGCCAAGCCGGAAAACGGGGGCTATCTTTTGGCTCAGAGCAAAGAGGCCTGTTCCGGCATATTTTATAAGATTAAGTTTGACCCTAAAAAATATCCGATGATCAGCTGGAAGTGGAGGGTAAAGGAATTTCCCAAAAAAGACAAGGCTGTAGAAGGCGGCGGCTGGATGGAAAAAGACGATTATCCGGCAAGGATCTATGTTATCTTCCCGGCGTTAGTGTTTACAAACATAAGATGCATTGAATATGTCTGGGATGAAACCCTGCCTAAGGGCACTGTAATGACTAGCCCCTATTATGGCAATATAAAGCTGATTGTGGCTGAGTCCGGGAAAAAACATTTACAGGGCTGGTTTTCGGTAGAAAGAAATATACTGGAAGATTACAAAAGTGCTTTTAAGGCTGTACCCGCTGTTGTGGGGGCTATAGCCGTAATGACGGATGCGGATAATTCCTTGTCAAGCGCAGAGGCAGAATATACAGATATAAAAGTGGGGTATAAAAATGAATGAGAACAATAATAAAAGAAAATTTGTTTTTGCCAATAAACTGCACCGGCAGATTTTTTTGTTAGTTTCGCTGGCAGCGCTATTGCCGACAATCATCGTCACCATAGGCTTGTATTATGTGATTTTTGGCATCACTGCCAATGAAGTAGCGATCCCTGAGGCAATCGCTTATAACATTATTCCTGCGGCAAAAAAAGTGGCTTTGGTGATTCTGGTAGCTACGCCTTTAGCCATAGGGATAATACTTTTTTTAGCCTGGAAGGTTTCTCATACTATCATTGGGCCGTTTGACAGGATTGTGCGCGAGCTGGATGAGCGCATTGAAGGAAAGATCATTGGCCATATCCTGGTGCGCAAAAAGGACAAATTCTGGCCGCTGGTTGAAAGAATCAATAAGCTTATTGATAAATTCGAAGGCTAACTTTTCAGCAATTTTATCGTAAAAAGAACAATTCCCGCCTCAATTATCACCGTGGATATTGCCGCCCCCATGTAAGAAAAATAACCGATTAAAATAAATATCAGTGGTAGTCCCGCTATTGCCGCATAGATATGCAATTTTGAGTAAAGCTGGGGCCTGCCAGAGACCAAAAGGAATTGTACCCTAAAGGCATTGGCCACAACGAAAAATACTGAAATAAGCAGTAATCTTAAAGCCAGTATGACTTCAGGGTAATTTTGGCCGCAGGCGATTTTTACAATCAGCCCAGAGATAGAAAAGACAGCGGCAAGTATAATGAAATAGACCAAGGTTACGGAATCCTGGATTTTATGCATTAAAACTTCCGCTTTATGCCGGCTTTTGGCAAAGATTTTATTTATCCGCGGGTATACCGCTTGCGAAAGAGAATCCAAGGGAAACGTCTGGATAAAATTGGCAATTCTTTCAGCAATGGAATAAAATCCGGTAATGGTGTTGTTGGTCAAGAGGCCCACGGCAAAGATGCGTGTTGCAGTATAGGCGTTTATGGCGACGACAGAAACAAATATATTCCATCCTTTAATGAACTCCTGCTGGATATCTGCGTAACCATTCAGGATGAACTTTAGCTCGAATTTTCTGAAGGCAATAAACAAGGCGATCACGCCGTTTAGCAAAGCAAATACCGATGTAAGCAAGGGAACATACAGGTAGTCATCCGGGCCGTTTATAAAAATAAATATGCAGACTGCATAGATCAATCCGCCGATGGCATTAATGGAAGTTATATACACCATTTTTTCCCTTCCCTGAAAAAACCAGACAGGAAAAAGGGTATTGCCGAGTACCGCTCCAAAGCTTAAGGCATAGACCAGCCAGTCTTTTTTAAATTTCGGGACAAAATATATGACCAGTAGCAGCAATAATAAGCTGGCAATTGCCAGGATAAATTTTACCGCCATTACCGATGAGAAAATCCTGCATACTTTATCTTTCTTAAGCCTGCACAAAGAAATCTGGCGCGTGGCAGAAAGGCTGAAACCGTAGTCGGTAATAATCATAAAATACTGCACAAATGCCTGCGCAAAGGCAATCAGGCCGAATTTCTCCGGGCCAAGGGCGCGGAATAAATAAGGCAAGATAAGGATAGGTAAGAGATAGTTGATTGCCTGCAGAGTAGAGAGAGAAACGAAATTCTCCATGACTATCTTTTTATCTTTGCGGGTGAATATTTTAAACGGCTTTCTCATAGTTAATAATATACCATAAATGCGCAAAATCTCCCTTACAATTTTGGTTTATAGTAGTATAATATTCCTAAATTATTCCATTTGAAGGAGGTTGTATGAAAATAATCAAAACTGTATTTATATTTATGTTCATTCTGTTGGCCTTGGCAGGCATAGCCATCGCCATATTCTTAAAGACATTTAAAATTGAGCACTATAAACCCCAGATTATTGCCGCTGCCAAAAATGCATTGGGAAGAGAAGTGGAGATTCAGGACATAGCCTTGAGCTTTTCTCTACAAAAAGGCATAGGCGCAAATGTTAAGCAAGTTACCATAGCGGAAGATCCGCAAATTCAAAAAGGGAATTTTCTTACCGTAGGTAATATATTTGTCGGAGTGGATTTTTGGCCGCTTCTGACTCAGAGAAAAATATCCGTATCAGGCGTACAGGTGTCATCTTTGAATATAAACATTATCCGCCAGAAAGATGGTAGTTTAAATGTTCAAAAGATAGCCAAAAAGGATCAGGCCAGCAGCTCTGGTAGCCCTGCTCAGGCAGGTCCGGCAAAGGCCGCAGCCTTGCCATTGTTTTTTGTGGATAATATCAGTTTATCAGACGGAAAAATAAACTATATTGATAAAACTTTTGAGCCTGCCGTAACTATAGAGGTTGCGGATTTAGGGGCAATGGTTAAGGAGCTTTCCTTAGATGCTCCTTTTCCTTTTGAGGCAGAAGGCGCGTTGCTCGGCGCAAAGAAAAACTTTGCAGTAAAAGGCCAGGCAAAAATTGATAAAGATAATATGTCTGTAAGATTAACCAATGTGGATGCGCAGGCGGATTTTTCCGCGCTAACGCTGGAAGCTTTACTTAAGGCCTTGCCTATGTTAAAAAGCGCAGGTATCACTGAGGGCCCAAAAGGTAAAATTCAGATTAATATATCCGAGCTTGTTGTCGGAGTAAAAGGATTAGTTGCGCTCAATCTTGATGGCGGGTTATCCAATGGAGGCATTGGGCTTAAACAGCTGGCGTCGCCGATTTCCGATATGCAGGCAAAATTACAGATGGACCAAAAAGACCTGCAGATTAAAGACTTATCGCTAGTGCTTGCCAACGGCAAAATTGCAGGCAAGGTTTTAGTGAATGATTATTTAGGAAAACAGGGATTTGGCGCTAATCTAAATATTAGCAATCTGGATCTGGCAAAAATCATCGATCAAAGCAAACAGCCGATAAAATTAGAAGGACTGCTTTCAGGAAAATCAACCTTAAAAGGCGAAGGGTTTGCTCCGGATAAGGCCGCGGAAACCTTATCCGCAGATGGAGAATTCGGGATAAAGGATGGAAAGGTTACGGATATCAATGTGCTCAGAACCGTGTTAGATAAAATTTCCATGCTTCCCGGCCTGGTGGTTAAGATCGAAGCAGCTCTGCCTGAACGTTACAAGCAAAAGCTAACGCAGAAAGATACGCTTATCACAAAGGCAGATGCTTTGGTAAAAGTGGGGCAGAAGGTCATTCATATTACAAAAGCAGATATAGAAGCAGAGGGTTTTATATTTGAAGGGGCGGGGCAGGCGGACTTTAACCAGCAGTTTTCGATGGATGGGAAGTTTTATATCCCAGAGGATTTATCCGCGAGTATGATTTCCATTGTTAAGGAGCTGCAATACCTTCTTGATGAGCAAAAAAGGATATTAATCCCTGTTCAGGCAAGCGGGAAAGGCTCGTCTGTCAATTTTTCCGTGGACCTGGAATATCTGGGAAAGAAATTTTTCCAGAGTAAAGGCAAAGAAGAACTGGAAAAGGCTCTGGATAAACTTTTTAAAAAAGAAGAAAAGCCAACAGAAGGCAGCAGTCAACAGACGCAAGAACAGCCTGTGCAAGAAGGCCAGCAGCAAAAACAGGAATCTGGAAGCATTTTAGATGCGATTTTTAAATAAAAGTGCAAGTATGCCCACTTTAAAAGTGCTTATAATTTTTTTGCCAAAATGGTATAATAAACTGCGAATTTAATCCCCCACAGCGTAAGCGAAGGGGGATGGTAGGTTTGATAAGTTTTTGCCCTGTCGTCTAATGGTAGGACACAAGATTCTGGATCTTGTTATCATGGTTCGAGTCCATGCGGGGCAGCCAATTTTCGTACTTTTAGCCTTTGATACGCGGGTGGTTCTCCCAGCCGCAGCAACCTAAACTGCGGCGGCTCGGGATTAATTCGGCCAAACAACTTACGTTTACTCGCTTCGCTCGTTCCGTAAGTTGTGGCCTCATTGAGAGTCCATGCGGGGCAGCCAATTTAACACCGAGCTGCGTATTTATGGCAAAGTTAATGAATGGATACTATTTTTACGTTCCTCAAAAGACAATGATTTCGCTTTTACTTGTCATGGCGCATACGAAGCTGTTTCTAAGAAGCAAGAAATAACGGCTATAATAAAAAGGAAAGACGATGGCGCAAATAAATAAGAAAATTATCGAATGTGGCATTAAGGCTGCGGATTCCAAAATCTGCGAAGAAGATAAGATCTGGTCGCGCTACAGCAATGATAAGGTTGATATAGGAGAGCAGCTGGCAAAGGTAATCAGGGTGCTGTCTAAGGAACTGCCTTTAGCAAAAAAAATGCGCGCCCTTTCCATCGGCTCAAGCGCTGAGCCGCAGTTTAGAAGCCTGGAGACCGCCTTTCGCGCAGGGTTATATCTTTTGGATGTGGATAAACAAGCGCTGGATATTATCAAGGAACGCATCAGGCGCCAATGCACAGACCATGTAGCCACAATCCACAAAGATTACAACAAGATATTTTTAAGCCCTAAAAATACAGGCAAACTTTTAAAAACAGAGCTTAAGAATAAAAAAGTTGATCTTGTTACGCTGCATCACTCGCTCTATTATTGCCCGCAAGAATATTGGCATTCTATTTTTGAAAATATTTATAAGAAACTTTTAGCGCCCAAATCAGCTATACATGCTGTGTTGATGTGCTCTGGCACTAAAAATCCGCATACCACCACTTGGCTTTACAATCATTTTGCGGGCAAGTGCTTTGGCTGCCATAACGATCAGAATTTACTGAAGTTTAGCGATAAACTTAAGAGAAGCAGAGTTTTTAAGAAAGCACAAATATTTTCCGCTACACACAAAGTACGTTTTTGTATTAGCGATTTTGCAAAATTTATGGCAGCGGTTTGGATGATTCTACTTTATCCGGACGTACATAAATATACATTAAAGCAAAGGGAAGAGATAACCGAATTTGTTTATAAGAATTTCTGGCGCAAGCGCATTCCTCTTATCCAGATGCAGGATCATTTAGTTATTTACAAGGGCATTGGTTTTAAGGGGCTGGTTTAATGAAAGACGAATATTTTATGAAGCAGGCCTTAAGAAAGGCCAAAGAAGGGATAAGAAAAGGGCAGTCCCCTTTTGGAGCATGCATAGTAAGAAATGATAAAATAATAAGCTGCGCGCACAATGTTGTTTGGAAGTTAACTGATATTACCGCTCATGCCGAGATAAGCGCTATCAGGAAGGCCTGTAAAAAATTAAATTCCATTGATTTATCCGGATGTGTGATTTATTCTACCTGCGAGCCGTGTCCGATGTGTTTTAGCGCCATTGCCTGGGCAAGGATTTCCAGGATTGTTTTTGGCGCGAAGATTTCAGATGCTGCAAAAAATGGATTTCATGAATTGGCAATTTCAAACAAAAGCATGAATAATCTTGGTAAGGGAAATATTCGTATTGCGGGGGATTGTTTACGCAAAGAAAATTTAGAGCTTTTTAAATTTTGGTCCAGCCGAAAAGGTAAGCGTGTTTATTAAGGATAATTTTGTAATCATATGCCAGGACAGATCTGTACTATAGAAACTATTAAGATAATATGCAGGCCTTGTTCTCTTTGTAAAGAATTAGAGAGTAGGTTAAAGAATGCCGTACTCAAAATAGAACAGGAGTACAAGGTAAAAATTTCATACAAACATATTCATAGCAAAGCAATAACTGGTGTTGAAAAATTAAGTGTTAATGCCGCCAGCATGCCTATAATGCTGATTAATGGCAAAACCGAGTTAGCCGCAGGAAGGAATATACCTTCAGAAAAGATCCTCAAAAATAAGCTTTTGGAAATTATTAAATATGGTCATGTTTATTAAGAGAGGTGAATTATGTTATCCATAATTGAAAGAAGGCGTTTTATCAGGCATCCGATCTGTTATCCGTTGGAGTTTGAATATCCTACAAGCAAGGCGAGGGAATTAAGCCGCACCATCAATATCAGCGAAGGCGGATTGTTATTTTTATCCAGGCATAAAGCCCATCCAGGAAAGGTGATAGTTTTAAAAATTCCTCTGATGAATAGATTATATAGAGTAAGCGCTAAGGTGGTGCATGTGAACGAGGATGGAGAAAACCCGAAATTGTATAATATCGGAGTTTCCTTTTACCGTTTTTCTGACGCCTTTAAGGTAAAACTCATTGAGCAGATTTACCTTATTGATGAATACCGTTCTTTAAAGTCGCTGCAGCTTGGCCGGGAAATCAGTTTTAAAGAGGCGTCCAAAGAGTGGATTAAGCGTTATTCCAAGAAGTTTTCGCAATTATTCAGCAAGACCGTGATCGGGAAGCATGAAAAAAATTAACTACGAAAAAGAATTAAATCCTGCGCAGCTAGAAGCGGTTAAATCTACCGACGGCCCATATATAGTGATTGCCGGAGCAGGCAGCGGCAAGACACGTACCTTAGTTTACCGCGTGGCCTATTTAGTGGAAAAAGGTGTCAAGCCAGACGAAATCCTTCTTCTTACCTTTACGCGCAAGGCAGCAGAAGAGATGCTACGGCGTGCATCTATAATTTTAGATGAACGCTGCTCCAGAGTTTCCGGAGGGACATTCCATTCATTTGCCAATTTTACCTTAAGACGATATGCCAGGCTTTTAGGGATATCACCTAATTTTACTATTTTGGATGAAGCTGATGCAGAGGATGCCATCAATTTTATCCGCGCAAAATTAGGCCTGAATAAAAAAGAAAAAAGATTTCCCAGAAAAGGCACATTAAGGGACGTGATTTCCAGCGCAGTGAACAAAGCCCAGACCATAGATAAAGTGCTCTATGATGAATACCCGCAGTTTATAGAGTGGTCCAAGGAAATTGAGCAGATCCGCAAAGAATACAGCCAGTATAAATATTCAAAGTCCCTGCTTGATTACGATGACTTGTTAGTTTTCCTGAAGAACCTGTTGGTTGAACACGAAGACGTACGCCAGAACTTATCCCGCAAATATAAATACATCATGGTGGATGAGTATCAGGATACAAACAAAATTCAGGCATACATTACTTCTTTGCTGGCCTCGGAGCATAAAAATATTATGGTGGTAGGCGATGATTCGCAGAGTATTTATTCTTTCCGAGGAGCAGATTTCAGGAACATCATGGATTTTCCTCAGCTTTTTAAGGGGGCAAAGATAATTACGCTGGAAGAAAACTATCGTTCTACGCAGCCGATCCTGGATATGACTAATGAGGTAATAAAATACGCAGAAGAAAAATACCCTAAGAACTTATTTACCAGAAAAAAGTCCGGGGAGCTGCCGATATTTATCGATGCGGAAAATGAAAATGCACAGTCAAAATATATAGCAGATAAGATTTTAGAATTAAGGGAAGACGGCATAGAACTAAAAGATATTGCTGTGCTTTTTCGCTCAGGATGGCATTCACATGACTTAGAAATAGAATTAGCCAACCGTAACATCCCTTTTGCAAAGTACGGCGGGCAGAAATTTGTGGAGGCAGCGCATATTAAGGATGTAATGGCTTACCTGCGAATAGTTTACAACATTTTTGATCAGGTTAGCTGGTATCGCGCGTTATTATTGATGCGCGGGATCGGCACAAAGACCGCGGATAGTCTCGTGAGCGAAATTATTACCAATAAAAAAGGATTGGTTCTGGATGAGAAGTTTTTAAACAAGACGGAAGATTTTAAAAAGCTCATTCAGATATTAAACGGCATTGACGCAAAGCAAAATAAGCCCGCAGAAATGATCAATGTTTTCTTAAAATATTACCAGCCTTTACTACAGGAAAAATACGATGATTTTAATAAGCGCCTGAATGATTTGGATTCACTTGTGCGCATCGCGGCGCGCTATAGCAGTCTGGAAGAATTTCTGTCAGACATGGCCCTAGATCCTCCTGAAAGAAATATTATAGGGCCTGGCTCTAAAGATAAAGATGATTCTCGGCTGGTTCTTTCTACTATTCACTCTGCAAAGGGCCTAGAATGGCATACTGTATTTTTAATTTATGTTGCCGAAGGGCATCTACCGTCGTATCTGTCTTTAGAAGATGAGGCTGCCATTGAAGAGGAGTGCAGGCTATTTTATGTCGCTGTTACGCGCGCCAAAGAGAATTTATTTCTGCTTAAGCCAAACATCGATCGTTCAGGCAGGAGTTATTTTAATGATTCAGCTACTGTGTTTACCCGGGTTTCCAGATTCCTGGAACAAGGCGATATTTTGAATAAATTTTTTAACACAGAAGGCGCTAATATAGGTATCAGCCAAGAGATAAGTTTTGATGAGACTATTGCAGAAAAACCGCTGCAGACAGGGAATTTTTGCATATGCTGCGTGATTATTTCCGTTATGAAGATTATTAGCTAAAGACGCAATCCAATCAGACAATAAAAAATCCGGACCTATTTAGAAGGCCGGATTTTTTTTATCCCGACCTCCGACAGAATCTTCGGAGGTCGGGATTTCGCTATGCGTAGCCATTGAGCTCAACTTATGCGCGGGAGGAGAGTTGAACTCCTACACCTTACGGCACAAGCCCCTCATGCTTGCGTGTCTGCCATTCCACCACCCGCGCGATCTGGTGCCGGGAGAGGGAGTTGAACCCACACGAGGTTACCCTCAACAGTTTTTGAGACTGCCGCGTCTGCCATTCCGCCACCCCGGCAAATTTATTACATAAAAGGAAGTTTAATTGAAAAAAGAGCGCTGCGCTTTTCGCCAAATTCTTTCTTTATTGATGCACGGCTAAAATAATATATTAAAATACAGTGATACGCAATCGAGATAAAATTTTTTGCTTCAGAAGGAATGTTTGTTTCCAGCTCTCCGCTAAGCGATAGAATCTTTGCAAAGATCAATATCTTGCTTAAGATAATTACTGTTGCAAAAAATAATAGCAGATGGTAGCTTTGTAAACTACGCCTTATTACGCCTATGCCTAATGAAAATGAGATAAGGCTAGTTGCAAAGACGAATATTAATACTTCTAAGGGTTTTGTAGATTTTCCTGCAATCAGACTAAAAATTATGGCAATTAAAGTTATGCCACCAATAAGGATTTCAGTTATTCCAAAGAGCGCGATGCCTGTTTTAGGTTTCATGATAATGAGTTGCGCGTTAGAAGCCAAATTACATTATTTTGGGATCCACCACGCTTTTCAGTTAATTCTTAAAGATTTTAGATTCCGAATTACATTAATTCGGAATCCACCAATCATTTCATTAATGAGCTATCGGTAGGTTCCAATTTACATTAAATTGGAACCACCATCAAATTTCATTAATGAAATTTGATGGTGGAGCTGAGGGGGATTGAACCCCTGACCTCTTGTATGCCATACAAGCGCTCTCCCAGCTGAGCTACAGCCCCAAAAATTTACGCTGTTAATATAACATTCGCAAAAGCCTTTGTCAACCCCGCCCTTTCTTTTTTGCTTTTACTTAAACTTTCTTTAGATTCTTCGGCACATTGCCTCAGAATCAAGGTAGAGGTTCCATTAATGGAACCTCTACCTTGAGCATTCGCTTGAATATATCCTTAGCCTATGCTAAAATTAATCCCTATTAAGGCAAGGATAAAATATGTCTATTTTACCTTTTAAAGAAATAGAAAAAAAGTGGCAAGAGGCCTGGCAGAAGCAAAGGCTTTTTAATGTCTCTTTAGATTCTAAAAAGCCAAAGTTTTATTGCCTGGAGATGTTCCCATATCCTTCGGGAAAGATCCACATGGGCCATGTGCGTAACTACACCATTGCTGATGTCTATGCCAGATTTAAGATGGCAGAGGGTTATAATGTCCTGCACCCCATAGGCTTTGATGCCTTTGGCCAGCCTGCAGAAAACGCCGCCATAAAAAATAAATCACATCCGGATATCTGGACTTACCGTTGCATTGATTTTATGCGCCAGGAATTAAAAAATATGGGCTTTTCCTATGATTGGGAAAGAGAAATCTCTACCTGTATGCCAGAATACTACCACTGGAATCAATGGATTTTTCTGAAAATGTATGAGTGCGGCCTGGCTTATAAGAAAGAGTCTATTGTTAATTGGTGCCCGAGTTGCGAGACTACATTAGCTAACGAGGAAGTTATTGATGGCAAGTGCTGGCGTTGTAAGAAAGAAGTGCAGCAGAAAGATTTAGAGCAGTGGTTTTTAAAGATTACTGCTTACCAAGAGCGGCTGCTTAATGATCTGGATAAGCTTACTAACTGGCCGGAGCGCGTGGTAGCCATGCAGAAAAACTGGATTGGCAAGAGTGAGGGTGTAGAGATTTATTTTAAAGTAAAAGGAACAGATGAGATTATTTCGGTTTTTACCACGCGTGTAGATACAATTTTTGGCGCCACTTATGTGGTATTAGCTCCGGAACATCTTTTAGTAAAGAAGTTAATTAGTGGCAAACCTCAAGAAAAAGAGGTGCTCAAATTTGCGCAAAAAGTGGTAAAAGAAAGTAAGGTAGTACGCAGCGCCTCAGATGTAAAAAAAGAAGGGGTATTTAGCGGCGCCTATGCCATAAACCCGGTAAATAATGAAGAAATTCCCATTTGGGTAGCGGATTATGTGTTGATGGAATATGGCAGCGGCGCAGTCATGGCCGTGCCGACGCATGACCAAAGAGACTTCCTTTTTGCCAAAGAACATAAATTACCTCTGAGAATAGTGATTGAGTCACCAGGTCACCAGGTCACCGGGTCATCAGAAGAGTTGGTTGAGGCTTATGAAGGTGATGGCGTGCAAGTAAATTCAGCCCAATTTAACGGATTAGCGAACCAAGAAGCTAAGATTAAAATTTCCGAGTGGATGGAAAAATCCGGAATCGGCAGGCGCGCAGTAAATTGGCGTTTGCGTGATTGGTTGGTTTCGCGGCAGCGCTATTGGGGAACACCCATACCCATGATCTATTGTGATAAATGCGGCTTGGTTCCTGTTCCTGAACAAGATTTACCCGTGGTTTTACCTGAGAAGGCAGAGTTTACCGGAGAAGGAGGCAATCCTTTATTAAAGGTAAAGGAATTTGTAAATACTACTTGCCCTAAATGCAAAAGCCCTGCCCATAGAGAAACCGACACTATGGCCACTTTTATTGATTCATCTTGGTATTTCCTGCGCTACTGTTCACCAAAACTAGACTCTGCAGCCTTTGATAAAAAAGAAGCAGCTTATTGGATGCCGGTGGATCAATACATCGGCGGCATTGAACACGCAGTGCTGCACTTACTTTATTCGCGCTTTTTCACCAAGTTTTTAAAAGATATCGGCATGATAAATTTTGAGGAGCCTTTTATTAATCTGCTTACCCAGGGCATGGTCTTAAAAGAAGGCGAAGTCATGTCTAAGTCTAAAGGAAACATAGTTGAGCCCGATGGTATTATTAAAAAATACGGCGCAGACAGTTTGCGGTTATATATTCTGTTTGCCGCGCCCCCAGAGATCGAGATGAACTGGGATGATCGGGCTATAGAGGGTGCATTCAGGTTTTTAAACCGCGTCTGGCGTTTGATTGACACGCAGAGTATCAAATCAAAAGATGCGAATTTAGAAAAAAGAAAAGAATTAATCCGTAAAACTCACCTTACTATAAAAGAAGTCACGCAAGACTACCAAAGTTTTAAATTTAATACTGCCATCAGTAATATTATGGAATTGGTAAATGCGATTTACCAAAACATAGATTCAGATATCGAAGAGGCAGTAAAGGCAGTAGTTGTTTTGCTTTCGCCTATTTGTCCGCATGCATGCGAAGAGATGTGGAGTTTATTAGGTTATAAAGAAAGCATAATTAAGGCAGCTTGGCCAAAATTTGACCCAACCTTAATACAGGAAGATAAAATTAACTGGGTAATTCAGGTAAATGGTAAGGTACGTTCCAATATCGAAACCCCGCAAGACATCGATGAAGAACAACTTAAAAAGCTGATTTTGTCCGATGAAAGAACAAAAACTTGGATTAAAGATCAGCCGGTTAAGAAATTCATCATCGTCCCCAAAAAGCTCATCAATATCGTAGTCTAATCTATCCAAAATAAACCTATTTAGGATTTTTGCTTCCGCGCGCAAAAATTTTCGCCGTGCGCTACGGTTTACTCGTCGCTCTCGGCAAGACAGGACCCGTTGCTGTATAAAAATCGCCTAAACTGTCAAGTTCATTTATAAAACATTTCATGTTAGATTTCGTCACCGCCCTCGTCTATTAATAGAGGAGGAGAAGGGCATGTTCGGGTTAACGCGGCAGGAGAAAACAGTTGTGCTTTTTTTAACGACTATGGCGC
>Ga0315275_10002591_pt1 | contig 16403 bp, 16 predicted proteins | sample YL17G03_0_MG_FD_205557 | JGI IMG/M metagenome (GOLD analysis project Ga0315275, IMG submission 205557) | Sediment microbial communities from Yellowstone Lake, YNP, Wyoming, USA - YL17G03_0 | ecosystem: Environmental > Aquatic > Freshwater > Lake > Sediment | place: USA: Wyoming | collected... | reverse complement strand
CAGGGATCCGCGCTGCATTTCCTGCGCGATGCGCTTGTCGGCGAGCAACGCATTGTTGCTGCCGCGCGGCATCATGCAGCAAGCGGGGGCGGTTCGTAATCGTTGAGCCTCGCCACAAGCTCATCGAGCGCGCTGGTCAAGATCGCTTGCGCGCCCGATGCCATGCACAAAGTCGTAGAGCAATAGAGCGAGCCATCTGGCTTGTCCGGATAGACTGCGATCACGCCGCGCTCGTCGATGCTGCGCGGACCTTCTGGCGTAAAAATCAGCGTGCAGCGCATTTTTAGATCACGTGTCATTGTGGGAAGCGGCGCCGCGCGACCCCGGGCCCTGGAAGAAGGATAGAGGGTTGAGGAATATACTGAACGGTCTCAAGGAAAGGTGCCAATGAACAGTCTTGACAGCTCCGAGGAGGGGCGCATGGCAGTCCTATTGATCGAGGGCAACAACATCGACCTTCCGATCCGCAGTGGTTCGATAGGCCCGGACGTAATCGACATCGGAAAGGTCTACCGCGAGACAGGTTGCTTTACCTACGACGCGGGATTCACCTCGACGGCGACCTGCACCTCCGGCATCACCTTTATTGATGGTGATAAGGGCGAGCTTCTCTACCGCGGCTACCCAATCGACCAACTGGCGCAAAATTCCAATTTCCTCGCCGTTTGCTATCTGCTGCTCCACGGCGAGCTGCCGACGAACGATGAGTTTAGAGAGCTTCGGGACATCATGACGCAGCACACTATGGTGCACGAGCAGCTGCTGCGCTTTTACAGCGGCTTCCGCCGTGATGCTCACCCAATGGCGGTCATGCTCGGCATCGTCGGTGCGCTGTCGGCCTTCTATCACGATTCGATCGACATCGCGGATCCGGTGCAGCGCATGATCGCGAGCCACCGCATGATCGCCAAAATGCCGACGATCGCGGCCATCGCCTACAAGTATTCGATCGGCCAGCCCTTCATTTATCCGAGGAACGATCTCGACTACACATCGAATTTCCTCGAGATGTGCTTCGCCGTTCCATGCGAGCCATACGTTGTCAATCCGATCGTCGGGCGTGCGCTCGACCGCATCTTCATTCTGCATGCCGACCACGAGCAAGATGCCTCCACGTCGACCGTGCGTCTCGCTGGCTCCTCGGGGGCCAACCCCTTCGCCTGTGTTGCCAGCGGCATCGCCTGCCTGTGGGGACCGGCCCACAGCGGCGCAAGCGAGGCCGCCTTGAACATGCTGGAAGAGATCGGCACCGTCGATCGTATCCCGGAGTACGTGGGAAAGGCCAAGGACAAGACGTCCGGTCTCCGTCTCAAGGGTTTCGGGCACCGGGTTTACAAGAACTACGATCCGCGCGCAAAGGTGATGCAGGAGACCTGCCACCAGGTCCTCGATGCGCTCGACAAGCGGGACGAGCCGCTCTTCAAGGTTGCCCTCGAGCTCGAGCGCATCGCGCTGCAGGACGACTACTTTCTTGAAAAGAAGCTCTACCCCAACTTCGACTTTTACTCGGGCATCACGCTCAGGGCGATCGGCTTTCCTGTCGACCTGTTCGCCGCGTTGTTCGCGGTTGCGCGCACCGTCGGCTGGATTGCACAGTGGAATGAGATGATCGAGGATCCCGAGCAGCGCATCGGGCGCCTGCGGCAGCTCTATACTGGCCCCAGGAAGCGGGCCTTCCCGGGGGAGTAAACACGACGGTGGTTGCGCCTACATCGTCGCAGGCACGTGTCTCTATCGAGACGACGCCGAGCGCGAATATGCCTATGGCCCAGCCGAGGGCCTCCCCGAGGCACTGTCATTTTATAATCGGAAATTTGCAGGCCAAATGACCATGGCCGCAACGGTTCACGCTGCGACTGTTGCTTGGCGCCATGTCAGCATAGCCTGATCGCGAAACACGCGCAGGGTTCGGCGGGAGGTCAGCGCTCGTCCTGCCGCAGATGGTTATGTTAGACAGCAATTAATATGACGAATTCCGAACACCCCCCGCGCCGTGTCGCGCTCGAGGACCGCAGCCGCACTGGCGACGGGAGGCAATTCTCGCCCTCCGCCGCGCGCAATAGTGGACCAATTCGAGAGGTGCTGACCCGCATTCTTCCGAGGAGCGGTACCGTGCTCGAAATTGGGTCCGGGACCGGGGAGCATGCCATCTGCTTCGCCAAGGCGCTTCCCGGCCTGGCCTGGCTGCCGTCCGATCCCGACGCTGCCTCGCGCGCCAGCATCGAGGCGTGGATTGCTGCCGAACGGCTCGCAAATGTGCGTGCGCCGGGCGCCATTGACGTCTGCCAAGCGGTATGGGGCGTGGAGGACGACGCGCCATTCGGCGCGATGATCTCCCTGAATATGGTCCACATCGCGCCTTGGCAGGCGGCACTCGGGCTGCTTGCCGGCGCCGGGCGCCTTTTGCGACCGGACGGGATCCTCTATTTCTACGGCCCCTTCATGTCGGGTGGGACACACTCAGCCGCGTCCAACGCCGCCTTCGACGCAGACCTCAAGAGGCGCGACCCGCGCTGGGGCATCCGCGACGTAGACGACCTCGCCGGTGAGGCCGCGCCCCACGGGCTTGAGCTGCGCGAGGTCGTGGAGATGCCGGCGAACAATCTTTCGCTCGTCTTCGTCAAGACGAGCCGTTCCGTCCCGGGCTGACATCTTCCGCGAGCCGCAGGGTCGCGCCGGCATCAACTGGCGGGAATACAACAGCGTCGAGGGCAAACGATCAAACCATCACGGTCGTGCCGCAGCCCGAGCTCCTAAAGCGCTGCGTCGTTCCGCTCGACTAGCTTCAGCGCGATCCGGCGCGCGGGCGCTTAGGCCCGCGCCGTCTTCAGGGTGATGTCCGTAAGCGCCGGCTCCTCGGCGCCCAGATACATGGAAAGCATGGGCTCATCGGTGAGGATCACCTCATCATACTCTCCGAACCCATTGAAACGATTCGCCATCACGCGGCCATAGGCCCCGACCTGACCGATCTCGATATAGTCGCCCTCGCGCACCGAGGACGGCAGCATGAAGGGCCCCCGCATGTAGTCCGAGCTGTCGCAGGTGGGCCCATAGAGCGAGAACTCGGTCTCTGGCTTCGCCCTGCGGCCCGTCGCGCCGACGAGGCTCGCCGGATAGCGAAAGTTCAAATAGGCCGCATCGAACAGCGTGCCAAAGGCCCCGTCATTGACATAGAGCGCGTTGTCGCGGCGCGCATCGACCCGCAGGATGACGGACTCTGCCTCTGCCACCAGCGCCCGCCCGGGCTCGCAAAGGAGCTCGCAGGAATGCTTGACGGCAAGCTCGTCCCACGCCTTGACGATCTCATCGGTGTAATCCGCGAGGTCGGGTGGATCGGAATGCGGGTAGCGGCTCGGGAACCCGCCGCCGATGTCGATCGCATCGACCAGCACGCCGGAGGCCACGATCAATTGGCCGACCTGCCGCAGCGCCTCACCAAATGCTGCCGGGACCACCGCCTGGGATCCCACATGGAAGGTAATGCCGAGGCGCCGCGCGACCTGGCGCGCGCGGAGCAGCAGCGCCGGCGCTTCGGCGCTTGGCGTGCCGAACTTGCCTTCTAGGGGAATGAGGCTGTGCGTGTTGGGGCAGGCCAGCCGCAGAAAGAGGTTGAGGTCTTTCGCCTGTCCGGTCTCATCGAGGATCTTGTCGAGCTCGTCGTCGCTGTCGAAGGCGAAGCTTTTGATCCCGAACTCGTGGTAGGCGCGTCTGATCGCTACCCGCGGCTTCACCGGGTTCATGAAATAGAGCTCGGCCCCCGGGATGGCGGCCAAACGGCCGATCTCGGCAAGGGATGCCACATCGAAATGCGCAATCCCCGCCTCCACCAAAGCGTCGATGACCGGACGAGCGTCGTTCGCCTTGGCGGCGTAAAGCACCCGGCCGGGAAAGTTGGCCAGGAACCAGTGTGCCGCCCGAGTTGCAGCGTGGGGCCTTAGCGCAAGGACCGGCCGCTCGGGGCGATGGTAACGGAGAAGCTCCGCGGCAGAAGTGAAAACGTCCATCCCATGTCTACTCCCACACGAGATTGAGATTGTCAGTTGCTGACCTTGGGCGAGAACGCCTGGAGCCGGGTGGTCCCTATGAAATCCTGCACCCCTTGTAAAGCGGTTTTCGCATCGGCGAGCATCATTCCCGCGCCCGCCGGATTGTGATCCCCGGATTCAGCCGCTTGGAGCGCGGGTCCTGGCTGCCGCTGGCTTCAGCTTCGTCTGCGGCTGGGCCGCTGGCTGCGCCTGATTGCGCGCGCCTGGACTGGGTCTTGCAGCGAGCCGAGGGTCTGGGTCTGGTCAGGCGCCGCGGCGGCGAGGGAGGAAACATCAACCCCTCGCCACCGTCTCCCTCTCTATTTGATCTCAAGCTTGATCGCGGTGCGCGACGGGGTGTTGCTCGTGGCCACGGCCTCGACCTTCGCAGCGCTGCCCGACTCCTTCGCCTTCTGACCTTGGGCGACCTTCGCTTGGCCCTCGACGACAATCTGCCGCGTGAGGAACTCCCGGTAGTTGCCGACCTCGGTGAACCCGCGCGTCTTGAAGTCGTGCTTAATGCCGTCGACATCCTTGCCCGAGGCGTTGCAGATGGCGATCACTGTCTCGGTCCCGGGATCTCTGAGGCGGAACTTAAAGGGTGCACCAGCACCAGGGAACTGAGCTTCCTTCCCGGCAGGCAGCAGATTGTTCTGCTGGAATTTGTTCGGAAAAATCACGACCCCTTCCCCACTACCGTCGACATCGATCAGGGTGAGGTTGCAGTCCGTCTTGGATTTGATGGTGAAGATCGGCTGATCGTTGACCTTGTAGGCGGTCCGGTCGGAGATGAGAGTCAGCTCGCCCGTGTCCCCGACCTTGGCGACCTCCGCCGCGGGCGCTGCACCGGCCGCTGCTGCTGTGTCAACCAGTAGGCCGTCGGAGACCAGCGTGATCAACTCCTTGAACTCAGGCTCGAATTGGCTGCGTGGCAAATGCCCTTGCTCTAGCTGGCGCTTGACCGCGATAAATCCGCCACCGACATCGCCCAACCGCGTTTTAAAGGCCTCGCGGTCGAGCCCGAACTCGGCTGCCGCCATGTACTGCCGCAGGTCACCTTCATAGCGGCGCGACAGGGCGTTGATGCTTTCTAGCGAGCCGCTCGTGTCGAGCCTGGGATCGAGCCCCGCGGCGACGAGGGCCTCCTGGTACCGCTTGGCATCCTGATCGAAGATGGCGTTCATCTCCTCGACAGGCGGATACAGCGCTTCCACTTGCTTGCGCACATCATTACTGAAGGCGCGGTCGCCCAATACCCGATCTCGAATCTCGTCGTGGTTGCGGTTGATACCGTCCTTGTGGCAGCCGAAGCATGAGATGGCATCAGTGACGGAGCGGTCGCGCTGACTGTCGTCCACCACGATCTCAATGGGCCCCTTGTCCAACCGCTCGCCGGAGGCCCGGTTGAGATAGTAACCCTGGAAGCCGTTGGGGAGGCTGAAGATGGTCTCGCCGCCGTCGTGATGGAAGGCGTCAGGTCCATCGGGTCCGAGCGGATGGATGAAAAGGCTTTTCTCGGGCGTATCTTCCTTGAAGTCGTACGACGTCCAGAAGTATCCGGTCGAGATGGTGTGCCGCTCGATGAGGCGATTGTGCTTGCTCACACCCGATTGCTGGAACGCTGACCGCTTGACCAGAAAGTTCTCGATGTCCTTCTTGACATCGACGTTCTCGGTCTTTTCGAAGTCGGCAAAGTTCGCAGGCAGCTTGAGCAGATCGTAATAAAGCGGCGGCCGCGAGGCGGTAAAGGCGAACCAATCACCGCGCACCCAGGCGAGCGGGGTGTCGGTCAGCGTCTTGACCGTCTCATAGAGCGTCGAATCCGGCCGCATCGCGTACGGGTAAACCGAGATGATGCGGTTCCAATCCGCCTCGGTCCAATTCAGATCGACGAGATTGAAGGCAATGATTGTGGCGGCAGGATCGATCGTCGTGAGCTTCAGCACATCGGAGTTGCGGCTGAGGCTGTTGAGCAGTTTCACCACGCCCTGGCGGTAGAGCTGCATGTCGTCGTCTTTGACGCACGCGTTGTAGAGATTTGCCAACGTGATGTAGCGCATCCCCTTGCGCCGATGTTCCTGTTGTTTGTCGAGATCGGCCGCGATTGCTCCCACGATGGCCGTGTCGTCAATCAGCGTGTGATCGGCGCAATTGGGGTCACCCACCGACTTAATCCAGTCGTAGATCGCCTGCACTTCTTCCTTTCTGGGCTCAGCCTTGCAATCGAATTCCTGGTAGCAGTCATAGGGCATTTCTTGGTTGGCGATCATCTTGAAGAGCTTGGAGCCTTCGGGATTGCCGGGAACAATGAGCTCGGAGGTATCGGCGAGCTTGTCGAGCTCCATGACGATGCCGAAATTCTTTGGCGGCCTCGATTTCTTGAGCAGCGGGCCGACCTGGTGGCAGCGCGCGCAATTGTTCTCGAAGGCGTGGAAGGCAGCGGCCTCGACCGGATCCTTCGGCACCGGAAGCCCCGACGGATCGGAAGCCTCTTCTCCCGCGGATGGGGCAGGCTCTGGCTTGGCCGGCTCGGCGGCCTTTTCGGGCTTGGCTGCGGGTGCTTCGCTCTCTGTGGGCTTCGCTTCGGGTGCCCCCTCGGCGGGCCCGGCTTTCTCCGCCGCAGGAGAGCTGCCAGCCTTGTCGCCAGGAGGTTCGCTCTTTTGCGCCTTCTCGTCTGGGGTGTCGGCTTCGTCGCCACCGGGCCCTGCGGCCGGAGCTGCGTCCTCGCTCTCACCCGGCGCCGTGTCGGCGTCCCCTGGGTCAGCGTTCTCGCCCGGACCGGCTGCGGGGGTCTGCACGCCCTGGTCAGCGGCTTGGGGCGCGCTTGAGCCGAACGCCACGCATGTCAGCGCCGCAATTGCGAGCGCGGCAATCAGAGAGTTCCAGCGCAAAGTCATAGGGAATCTCCCGTTCCAAGGAAACCTAGCCATTGTTTCGTCTTAGCGGCCGGCAGCTGAACGCAACATGAACGGTACGCCCTCGGCGTCAATCCTGGCGAAAAACTATGACGGACCGTGATGGCCAGCACATCAGCCTCCTGCGCCCGTATAGATGTCGATAACCCCGATCTGTACATCCTTACCCGAGAGTGCCTGCTCGAGCATTGGTCGCAAGGCCTGCGCCCGCTCCGGCGTTGTCATCGAGGCAAGCGCGGCATGGAGGTCGGGAAGCTCATCCTTGGAGAAGATCGCCACCATATGCTCGGCGCCGTAAGGCGGCTTGTCGACCTTGAACTCCTCATCGATGGGTTCGCGGCTCCAGTCCTTGGTCGCTTCGTCAGGCTTGTTGGGGTCCGGGATGAAGAACTCGACGTGGCCGTCGGGAGGCAGATTGAACAAAGTGAGGTGCGGATATTTTGCGCCTTGCAGCTCGATCTTGACGTGGTCGCCAATGGCGTAGCGCTGATTGCCGCTGGTCAGCACCGCAGGCCCGGGCGCCAGCGCCGCCTGCTGATTGAGCCATTTGAGCGCGGCCCATTTGGAGACCACGCCCTTGATGCTTGCCGCATCCACATTCTCCGCGACGACGCCGCCCACGACGTGTTCGACGGTACCACGCGGCACCGACCAGACGAGATCGGCTTGCGTCTTGTCGGCGACGACGCTGACAATGGACAGATCGGCCAACGCCGCTCCGTCGCCGCCATCGATCGCGAGTTTGAGCTTGAGATCATCCGCCCCGGGCGCCGCTGGGTTCGGGGTCCTCGCCTCGCGCAGCGTCACGAGCGGCACCGAACGAGCTTTGAGCGGAAGCACCGTGGGCGTCTGTTGGCTCTCGACCAACGTGTGCACTACGGGCACGATGTAGCTCAGCAGCTCGAGCTCGTTCAGCTGTCCGTCACCGTTCTTGTCGGCGCGGCCCTCGAGCGCTCGTGCGACGGCCCAGCTCAAGGCCCCCCGCTTCTTGCCCTCGATGGTCACCTCCGGCGTGAGCTTGTCCTCGGCGACGGCGCCCACAAAGGTGACGTTCTCGAAGTCATCCTCGGTCAGCTTCGAGATTTCCGGCGGCGGGAGTTGCAATTGGTCGGCTGCGATCGTGGGTACGGTCATCTTGCGAAACTTCACGCCCGCCGCACTCGCGCTCCGTTCCATGCCGCCGGAGTGGCAGGAATCGGCAACGAAAATGACCTTCACCTCTTTCTTGTCGGCATCTTGCATCCATTCGAAGACTTCGTCGTCGAGGATGCGCTCCCGTGTCCCTGGCCCAGTCGCCTCGAAATGCCCGAGCAGGAAATTCTCGTTGAGGCCATCGGCTTCGTCATGACGTCCTGGCGGCTCGTGCTCCTGCCCGCCATGCCCCGCATAGCTGAAGACGATGGTATCGCCGGCCTTAGCCTTGGCGACCAGCCCCTGCCACGCCGCGACGATCCGGTCCTTACTCGCATCGTCGTTGAGCAGGCGTACCACCTCTTTGGCGCCCGCTTCCGTGAGCGAGTGGGCCACGTCTTGGGCGTCGTTCACGGCCCCGTCGAGATCGTTGGCCGTTCCGATATAGTCGTCGATGCCGACCGAGAGGCCGTAAAGCTCGGCCGCTTTCGCCGGGCCGGCCACACCAAGACACAGCGCAAGAGCCAGCGCGCCAGAGAAGCTTCTGCATCTATGCCGGCTCTTGCTCCGCTCACTCATCGAACGTCTCGTCTGTCACTACTCCGAGCCGTCAGGTTTCTGAGCGCCCCCCTCACCATCCTCGCCGCCGCTCTCGCCCTGGTCCGCGTCAGAATCCTGATCGGACTTTTGCTTCTTCTTCTTCGCGGACTTCGGCACCGCATCTGGCCGCGGGGGCAGCGCTTTCAGAAAAGCGGCGATGGTGGCGCGATCTTCTGGTTTGAGCTTCGCCATGTTCTCCTGCACCGGCGCCATGTTTCCGCCAATCACATCGAAGTCGGGCGTGTTGCCGGTCTCGAGCATATAGGCGATGTCATCCGCGCTCCAATCGCCGATGCCGTCATCGCTCGGCGTAATATTCGGAATCCTGCCCCGACCCTCAGGGTTGCGCGCGCCCGCAAACGCCTCGCTCTGCATGACGCCACCCAGAAAATTTCTGGGCGAATGGCACTCGCCGCAATGACCCGGACCCTCGACCAGATAAGCGCCGCGATTGAGCTCGGCGCTCAGTTTGGGATCAGGCTTGAGCGTCTTGCCGTCGACATAGAGCAGCTGCCAAAGGCCGACCGCCCGCCGGATGTTGTAGGGGAAAGTGAGGTCATGCGGTGGCACCTCGTTCTTCACGGCAGGCAGAGTGTCGAGATAGGCCTTGAGGTCGATCAGATCCGCATAGGTCATGTGCTGATACGAAGCGTAGGGAAACGCTGGGTAGAGATGCTCGCCTCCGGGGGCGATCCCCCGCTTCATGGCGTTGACGAAATCGAGCGTGCTCCATTTCCCGATTCCGGTGTCCTTGTCGGGAGAGATGTTGGGCACGTTGAAGATGCCGAACTCCGTCTTCATGCAGCGGCCGCCGGCGAGGACGTGCTTGTCCTTGGTCTTCGTATCCTTGCACTTCGACAGAGGCACCGCATGGCACTCGGCACATCCCCCAGCGGTGAACATGTATTCACCGTTGGCAAGATCAGGAGTGTGCGCCGGCAGCGCCGAAGCTGGGATCGTTTTCGGTATCGTCAATAGGAAGAAACCGATCGCTCCGGCGATCCCAATGACGACCAGCGCCCACCACCCAGCTCTGGGCATGCTTCCTCCCTAGACGCAGAACGTCACTTTGACGACCGTACCCTTCGGATCACTGTTCGAGCTTCTCGCGATACGTTTCGTGGCATTCCTTGCAGACTTTGGTCATGTCGTTGAACGCCGCGGTGAATGTCCCCTTCCCTTGCGCGGCGGCGCCGGCAGCCTTGGCGCTTGCGTCCTTCAGTTTCATGGCAATGGCCTTGAAGTTATCGAAGTCCTCCCAAACCTTTGGCGTAGCCTCGCTGTCCTTGATCGCGCCATGCTCGGTGCCCTTCGGGAACAGGGTCACATATTTGTCCGGCACGCCGCTGATATCGTTCATGGCTTTTGCCGCCTTGTCGGCGTCGAAGGGCTCGACTCCCTTCACCATCTGCCCGCCGAGCTTGGCCGAAGGCGCCACAGTTTTTTTCATCAAGTCCCGCCTCTCCTTGACGGCTGCCGCGAGATCTTCGGCAGAGATTGCGACCGTGGCATAGATTGCCAAACCCGCGAACGCACAAACGATCATCATCAGTTTCCGCATTATCGTCTCCCTCATCGCCGGGCACGCTCAAGGCCCGTTCCATGTCAAAATCGGTAGAATTTCTCATCGCGCCGTCGGCTTCGTTTTGTCTCGGCCGTGGCTTTGGCGCAGCTCCCGGGTTGGCAGGCCAAAGGACCCATCCTGGTGCGCGGCTCTCCGAGCTCGGGTCTTAGCCCCCCTGACTGATCATGAGGTTGAGGAGTTGCGGCGAGGGTCGACCATCGACCGGCAACCGATTGGCGTATTGATACCGGCTGATCGCATCTGCCGTACGCTTGCCGTAGACGCCATCAACCGCACCCGGCTCGTAACCAAGCCGCGTCAACGATGCCTGTATATTATAGACGAGAGGAGGCCCTCCCGGAGGCGCCCCGTAGGACTGGCCTTCATAGGCGGCGCGAGCCCTCTCATTGGCATCGGCTTCAGCCGCACCGGTGATGATGCCGACGCCGGCCCCAATGGCAGCGCCTGTTCCGGCACCTCTGCCGCCCCCGACGATACCGCCGATGATCGCCCCGGCCACGCCGCCCTGCACGCCGCGTTCGATGACCTGCGCTCGCGCCACATTCAGGTGCAGGGTACTCGCGAGCAGAATTGCCAACGCCAAAGCTGGAAGCGATCCGATCAGGTGCGATGAAGCTGCGGCACTGCGCGTCACGACGTCCTCCTCATCTCTCGCGCCCGCCTTTAGCCAAGCGACCAGCGCTCGGCAGGTGCGACAGTTCTTGCGCCTGAATCCTGCAGGCTTGGCGGCTGCATTCTGCCATAGCAGCCGCGCGCCCCGCTATACCTTACGCGACGCGCCGATCAGGGCATGGGGATGCTGCCGTCACGGGGCGGCACGTTCCAGCCCCTTTTCACAGCGGGCCGTTCTGCGATCGCCATGTACCAGCGCTTCACGTTGGGATAATCGTCAAAGGTGACGGTTTGCCATTCGAATCGGGAAATCCAGGGCCAGATTGCAATATCGGCGATGGAATAGTCGCCCGCGACATACGCATTCTCGCCAAGGCGCCGGTCGAGCACGGACCAGAGCCGCTTGGCTTCCTTGGTATAGCGCTCCTCCGCATAGGCGCTTTTCCCCGGATTGAACTTCACGAAATGGTGGACCTGACCGAGATACGGCCCAGGGCCGCCCACCTGCCACATCAGCCACTCCATCACGCGCCATTTGGTGGGCACGTCTTGCGGCCAAAGCTGGCCGGTCTTCTCGGCGAGATAAAGCAGGATCGCTCCGGACTCCATTAGGCGGAGGCCGTTGTAGGTATCGACGATCGCTGGGATCTTATTGTTGGGAGCGACCGCAAGGAAGTCCGGATCGAACTGCGCCCCCTTGCCAATGTCGACCGGGTGCACCCGGTACGGCAAGCCCACCTCTTCCAGCATGATCGACGCCTTCTGCCCGTTCGGCGTCGACCAGGTGTAAAGCTCGATCATGTTTCTCCGCACCCTCTCGACATCCCGGTTGGCCCGCGCGCCTCTACGGGTGATCGGGTGCCTTGCTAACGAATTCGCGCCGCCTTGGTAAGCAGCATCGCGTGAAGTGCGATGCAGCACAAAATCGTCGGCCTCTTGCTCGCATGTGCGAGACGATTCGATTCATCAACTATTCATCGCTTGGCCCCCCTATCGACAAGAACCTGTCGCCTCCACGCCACACGACAAGAGTAGTGAGGTGATTGCTATTCGGCGAGGCCGCCTACTGGGAGGAACCAATGCTCAACCGTGCCCAACTACATCGTGACCTCACGGGCGCGCACCAGGCGAGCTTCGTCCGCTATGCGATCTATTTCACGCCGCAGCCCGGCACTCCGCTGGCGTTGTTTGGACGGTCCTGGTTCGGCCGCGCCAATGACGGCGTAACCTTGCAAGCATTCTCAGCCGCCGGCCTGACCAGCACAGGCGTTTCAAGGCCACCCTCGACGCCTTCTTCGCGCTATAGCGGTCTGCACGCCATCTTCAAGGCGCCCTTTTGTTTGCGCGACGGCATGGGCCCCGACGCCCTGAAAGCGCGGCTCATCAGTTTTGCCCGCCGCCGGAAGCAAGTCGAGACCGGACCATTGACGCTTGCCCGCGCGGGCCGTTTCCTCGTCCTCAGGCCGATCAAACCGGCGCCCGCGCTCGACTGGCTTGCCGCCCAATGCGTCGCCGCCTTCGACGGATTCGCGGAGCCCTCGAGCTGCGTCGAGCAGGAAGCGCATCAGAGTCCCCATCTCAACGACCATCAGCGCCTGTTGCTGAAGAGCTTCGGCGATCCTCACGTGTTGAGCGAGTACCGCTTCTGCATCACGCTCACCGGGCCGCTCGATACCGCTCATCTGGAACGCGTGTCACAAGCGCTCTGGCCGATGCTGGAGGAGATTTGCGCATCCGGCGTGACCGTCGACGGCCTGTCGCTGTTCGGCGAGGCTGGCGGCCGCGCGCCGTTGCGCCTGATCGGCCGCTATCGCCTCGGAGCTTGAGGACCGCGTCTTGATTGTTCCGGCTCTGGTTCGGTTGACCAGAGCCGGAACAAAGTTTTGACACAACGATTCGGCACCGTTTGGACCTCGGCTGGGGGACAGCACGGGGGAATAAATGCCCGACTATGGGGAAATTTTGGCGTTTCTCGCCGCTAACCCGCCGCAGCTTGCCACCGAGCGCGAGCTTCATGCCTCGCTGCTCGAGCTTCTGGCTCAGTGCTTGCGGTCCGACAAAGTCGCGACGGAAGACGGCGACGATGCATCGCCCGAGAATTTGGAAGCGCACCACATCCGCTGGGTGAATTTTAACTGACCTCTGGGACGCCCCGCGCTCATTCCACGTTAAGGGGATCCGGCGCTAGAGCCCAGACATCATCAGCTCAAGCGCTCCGGCGCCAAGCAAGGCGAGCGCGGAGAGGCGCAAAATAGTCGCTCGCGTGCCGAGCAGCTTTTCCAGCGCGACGAACAGGGTGAGCACCACCATCCAGGCGAGGTTCATCGCGCCTCCCACCCAAGCGAGAAGCATCAGCACCCAACAGCAGCCCACGCATGCGGCACTGTGCTCAACACCGAGCTTGATCGCTCCCCCGTAACCGCTTCGATAGTGTTGCAGGAGAAAGCCCAAGGGCGCGTGGCAGCGCGAGAGGCAGACGCTCTTCACGGTCGACCATTGGTAGAGCCCCGCGATGATGAGGAGCGCGCCCGCATAGCGAGGCTCGGCCAGTTGCCCATCGCGGATAAGAGCACTTTGGCCCAACAACCACTCCGTCAAGCCGGCCACCGCTCCAAAGGCGCTCCAGACAATCACATAGATGGCCACAAACAGCGCGATCAGACCAAGCCGCATGGAACTCGGCTCTAACCGGGATGTCACTTGCGCATAAGTGAGGATCATCGGCAGCGCGGATGGGACCATCATGGCGATCATCATCGCCACCCACATACCGATCGCGGCCGGTAACACCGTCGCCTGCACGCTGCAGATATAAATCTCGCTCGCGGCGCCCATGCGAAACAGCCAGGCCCAGGCGACAAAGAGCATGGCCAAAAGGGAAAGACCAATGGCCCATCCCTCCAAGGGGAACCCTCTCCGCGACGAGATCGCTTTTGGCACCACGACGCTCTCCACGCTTGATGCTCAAAACTCGGAGAAAGGTGTCGTGATCGCCTTGTCCAGGATCAAGGTTCGATCGTTTCTTGGAACTCCGTTTAAGAGCCTGGCTTTGGCTGTGTGAGCCTTTCATAGGCCTCGCTTGCCTTGCGAATATTGGTCTTTGGCAAGTCCTGGAAATAGACGAGCGAGGTCCCGCTCGCGAAGCAGTAAAGCCTGCCATCCTCAGCGCGCCAACTGATCGAGCAGTCGGCCTTGATCAAGGCGCCGCCCATGAGCCCGACCGGATCGTAGTCGTCGAACTCGCCTTTGACGCCCTTCGGCGCGTAAGCCTTCCAGAAGCCAATGCCTTCATGTCGTGCGGCTCGTGCGGCCGGATTGTCGTCATGCGGCTTCAGCGTTTCAGTATGCGCCGGCGAGCAGGCGAACGCGGCGGCGAGCATCGCCGCCATGAGAACCGGTGCGATAGCAAAGAACCCGGGAAAACCTCTCATACACAGCCTCCTTCTTTTCGGCCAAACCGGTCGCGCCTTGATTCAAGTCAATGCTGTCCCTCACCATGGAAGGCATCCCAATGCTGACAAATGTTACACGCATCGCCCCTCGCCGGTCGAGGGGCCAAACTCTGTTTCGGGGCCGCCTTGGCCTCGCGGCAAATGGCCGGTCTGAGCGATTTGCGCGGCGACCGTGCCAGTGCTAAGAGCCATCTAGGGACCGGCTGGCGATGATGAAGATGGCCGACAGCTTGGATTTTTTCGAGGGAGATGGAGCCCGTTATGAGGGAAACCGTCGCGGTGAAGCATGCGACTGAGCAAGCGGTGAAGAGTTCCGCTGAGGACGTCGTCCAGGCCTTCCTCAAAAGTGTCGATAGCGGACAGTGTTCCGACCAGCCCTATCCCAACTGGTCGCTCAAGGATTGCTTTCCCTCCGACACCATCGACGACATGCTGGCGCTCCCTTTCGAGGCTCCCTCTCTCGACGGTGTCTCGGGCAAGCGCGAGCTGCACAACAACACGCGCAGATATTTCGACGCGGACAACCGCAGGGACTTCCCGGTTTGCGAGGCGGTGGCGCAGGCCTTCCAGGACAAGCGCGTAACTGATCACATTGAGAAGGTGTTCGGCACCGATCTCGAGGGCACCCATCTGCGCATCGAGTTCGCCCAAGACATCGACGGCTTTTGGCTCGAGCCGCACACCGATCTCGGCGTGAAGGTCTTCACCATGCTGGTCTATCTGTCGAAGGACCCTAGCCACCACGATCTCGGCACCGATATCTTCGATTCCGAGAAGCGCCGCGTGGGCCGCTCAACCTTCGCACCCAATGCCGCGATGGTGTTCATCCCGGGCGACAATACCTATCACGGCTTCGAGAAGCGCCCCATCAAGGGCGTGCGCACGTCTCTGATCATCAACTACGTCACCAATGAGTGGCGTGCGCGCGAGCAGCTCGCCTTCCCGGAAGCGCCGATCGCCTAGCGTCCATCGCTCACCTCACTGCCGCGTCACGACCGTGTGGTAGCCGAAAAGTCCCTTCCTTCCGCGCTTGCCGCACTGTGGCGATGCTGTAAGCATCGACCGGGAACGCGAGCAGAAGCATGAGCAAGGTCGCTTTTATCGGGCTCGGCGTCATGGGCTACCCCATGGCCGGCCATCTGAAGACGCGCGGTGGCCACGACGTCACGGTGTACAACCGCACGTGCAAGAAGGCGGAGGCATGGATCGCGCAATTCGGCGGCAGGGCCGCGCCGACCCCGGCCGAGGCCACGCGGGAAGCGGACTTCATCTTCGCTTGCGTGGGCAACGACCAAGATTTGCGCGAGGTGACGCTCGGGCCGGGTGGCGCCTTTGCGGCGCTTAAGCCTGGCGCCGTGTTCATCGACAACACCACGGCGTCCGCCACGATCGCCCGCGAGCTTCATGCCGCTGCACGGAGCAAGGGCGCGGGCTTTCTCGATGCGCCTGTGTCCGGCGGCCAGGCGGGCGCGGAGAATGGCACGCTTACCGTCATGGTCGGCGGCGAGGCGGAGGATTTCAGCAAGGCTGAGCCCGTGATTGCCGCCTACGCGCGGACGGTCACCCTGATCGGCCCCTCGGGCGCCGGCCAGCTCACCAAGATGGTCAACCAGATCTGCATTGCCGGGCTGATCGAAGGTCTCGCCGAGGCGCTCGCTTTTGCCAAGCGTGCGAACCTCGACATCCCGAAAGTCATCGACACCATCTCCAAGGGCGCAGCCCAGTCCTGGCAGATGGACAATCGCTGGCGGACTATGGTCGATGGCAAGTTCGATTTCGGTTTCGCCGTCGATCTGGTGCGCAAGGACTTCGCGCTCGTGCTCGACGAGGCACGGGCAAATGGCGCCGAGCTCCCCGTGACGGCGCTGGTCGATCAGTTCTATGCCGAAATCCAGGCCATGGGCGGCAACCGTTGGGATACGTCGAGCCTGATCGCGCGGTTGGAGCGGAAGCCCTGACCCGATCCCCCTACTACGCCGCGTAGTCGAGCGGCAGCGCCGTGGTATATTTTATCTGCTCCATGGCGAAGGCGGAGCTCACGTCGGAGAGCTCGATCTTGGCGATCAGCTTTTTGTAGAAC
>Ga0315275_10002590_pt1 | contig 16405 bp, 15 predicted proteins | sample YL17G03_0_MG_FD_205557 | JGI IMG/M metagenome (GOLD analysis project Ga0315275, IMG submission 205557) | Sediment microbial communities from Yellowstone Lake, YNP, Wyoming, USA - YL17G03_0 | ecosystem: Environmental > Aquatic > Freshwater > Lake > Sediment | place: USA: Wyoming | collected... | reverse complement strand
GCCCCTCCCGCTGGCTGAGCACGGCGATGCCGTGGTCGCCGATGGTCCCGCTCAGGATTATCCTGTCTCCCGGTTGCGCATTATTGCCGGAGATGTCGACTCCCGGTGGCACGATGCCGATACCGGCAGTATTTATGAACAGCTTGTCGGCGCTGCCGCGGTTCACCACCTTGGTGTCGCCGGTGGCGATGACCACCTCGGCCTTGCTGGCGGCCTTCACTATCGATGCCACAATGCGTTCAAGGTCGCTTAGTGGCAGGCCCTCCTCGATGATAAATGCCAGGCTCAGGTAGAGCGGTTTGGCCCCGGACATCGACAGGTCGTTCACCGTGCCGCATACTGCCAGCTTGCCGATGTCGCCGCCGGGGAAGAATATCGGGCTCACCACATAGCTGTCGGTGGTGAAGGCCAGCCTGCCATTGAAGTCGGCGACGGCCGAGTCGTCCAGCCTGGCCAGCATGGGATTGTCTAGGGCGGTGACGAAGACCCGTTTCACCAGCTCGTGGGCGATCTTGCCGCCGCTGCCGTGCGCCAGCAGTATCTTATCTTCCTGTTTAGCCATTGGCATCTCTTGCGTAATTGTAATAGGCAGCGCAACTGCCCTCCGAGGAGACCATGCAGGGACCGACGGGATATTGCGGGGTGCAGGCTTTGCCAAAAAGTTTACAGTCGAGCGGTGTCTTTACCCCGCGCAGGACCTCGCCGCAGATGCAGCCCTTGGGTTCGTATGTTTCTCCTGGCTCGATGGCGAAGGCGCGCTCCGCATCGAATTGTCTGTACTCATCCCTGATCTTGAGACCGCTGCCCGGCACCTCCCCGACGCCGCGCCAGCTGGCAGTCGCCGGCTGGAACACCTGCCGCATCAGCTTCAGGGCCTCCTTGTTGCCCTGGGGCTGCACTCCCCGGCGGTAGGCGATCTCCACCTCGCAGCGCTCGCTCTCGACCTGCTCCACCAGCATTGCCACGCATTGCAGTATATCCACCGGCTCAAATCCAGAGACGACGCAGGGTATGCCGTAATCTTTGGCGATGAACTGCCACGCCGTGGAACCGGTGATGACGCTCACGTGTCCGGGACACACCAGGCCATCGAGCTTGACCTCGCCCGAATCTAGTATCGCTCTTATCACCGGGGGGCACAGCTTGAGCATGGATATGACGTAATAGTTCTTTATCCCCTGCTGCTGCGCCTGCAGGATGGAGGCGGCGATGGTCGGGGCGGTGGTCTCAAATCCGATGCCGAGGAAAACTACGGGCCTGTCCTGGTTTTCACGGGCCATTTTTATGGCGTCCAGCGCTGAGTACACCATGCGCACGTCGGCACCGTCTGCCTTGGCCTGCTGCAGGCTGGAGCGGCTGCCGGGCACCTTGAGCATGTCGCCGAAGGTGGCGATTATAGCTTGTGGTATTTTAGCCAGGGCAATGGCTTTATCCAGGTCTGCGTTGGAGGTGACGCACACGGGGCAGCCAGGTCCGGATACCATCTCGATGTTTGGCGGCAAAAGCTGGCGTATGCCGTATCTGAAGATGGTTACCGTATGCCCGCCGCAGAACTCCATGAAGCGCACCGGGGTTCGGGAGCGGTGCTGAATCTGGGAAACCAGCCCCTGCGCCAGGTCGGAGCGCCGGAATTCGTCGATATATTTCACTCGTCATCCCCGGCAAACGCTGCTATCTCTTCGAGGAGCTTCAGGGTCTCCTCGGCCTCTGCCTGGTCCAGCACGTTTATGGCATAGCCGGTGTGGACCAGCACGTAGTCACCCACCCTGGCTTCCGGCGTGAGCCACAGGCTGATGCGGCGCGAGATACCCCCTATCTCGGCCTCAGCCTCATTGCCCTCGATCGATTTAATCTGCACCGGAACAGCTAGACACATTTTGGCGATTCTCGACTTTCTGAGTCAGTGCGACTAAGCTATTATACCAGTTTAAAATTGGCGACTACAGCCTGCCCCAGCGAGATGCCGCCGTCGTTGGTGGGTACCATGTGATGGATGAGCACTTTGAGGCCCTCTTGTTCTAGGGCAACTACGGTTAACCTTAATAGCAGGCGGTTCTGGAACACCCCGCCGCTGAGTGCCACCTGCGATAGCCCTGTGTCCTTGGAGATGGCTTTACACATCTCTGCGATTATACGTGCCATGGTGTGGTGGAACCTGAGCGATATGGCCGGGGTGGGTATGCGATCCCTTATATCTTGCACCACGGCAGCCAGAAGCTCCTTCAGCGCGATGATGCGCATGTTTTCACGCTCGACTATCGAGAAGGGGTATGGTTCCACCCTGGAGGTATCATCTGCAGCCAGCATCTCCAGGTCGATGGCGGCTTGCGCCTCGTAGTCCGTTTCCCAGCGCACGCCGGCTATGGCGGAGACGGCATCGAACAGGCGGCCGGCGCTGGAGGTCAGCGGGCAGTTTACCCCCCGCGCCAGCTGTTGCTTCAGCAGGTCAGGCTCGACGGGATGCAGTTTGCTCAGGGGCAGGCCTTCCAGCGAGAAATCCTCGCCGAACAAAGTGTACAGATAGCTCAGCGCCATGCGGTATGGCTTCTTGATCGCTGCCTCACCCCCGAGGAGCGGTGCGTATTCCAGGTGTCCCACCCTGTCGAATTTGTCCGGGGAGTTGACCACGAGGAACTCGCCCCCCCACAGCGTGCCGTCGGAGCCGTATCCCGTGCCGTCGAAGGCAACGCCGATCGCAGGCCCCTCCGCGCTATTCTCCGCCATGCAGCTGACGATATGGGCGTGGTGGTGCTGCACCGGGACCAGGGCTATCCCCCGCTCCATCCCCACTTTCAGGGCATATTTCGTAGCCAGGTATTCCGGGTGAATGTCATAGGCGATGGCCTCAGGTCGTATACGGAACAGCTTCTTATACAGCTCGATGGTGTTTACGAAATGCTCCAGAGTCTCCTCATTTTCCATATCGCCGATGTGCTGGCTGATGAAGGCATGTTTATCTTTAGTGAGGCAGAAGGTGTTCTTCAGCTCCGCGCCGCAGGCCAGGAGCTGCCTTGACTTGAAGGTCAGGGTGATGGGATACGGGGCGTAGCCCCGCGCCCGCCGGAGCACCTGGGGCGTGCCCTCGACCATGCAGACGCTGTCGTCGTATCGGGCGAAGATATCGCGGTCGTGGAGCAGGAAATAATCGGCTATGCCGCTGAGCCGGCGCAGCGCCTCATCGTTATCTTTGGCGATGGGCTCCTCGCTGAGGTTGCCGCTGGTCATCACCAGCGGTATCCCAGCCTCTCGTGTCAGCAGGTGGTGCAGTGGGGTGTAGGGCAACATGGCACCCAGGTAGTTGAGATTAGGGCCTATCGCTGGAGAGATGTCGGAGGAGGCTGGTTGCCATTTGAGCAGCACGATGGGGCGTTCCGGGGAGCTGAGCAGGTCGCGTTCCTGGGGAGACAGTGTGCAGTGCCGCTCGATATCTTCCATAGTGGCGAGCATCACGGCGAAGGGCTTGGAGGGGCGCCGTTTGCGCTGTCGCAGGGTGTTTACTGTTTCGTTATTGGTGGCGTCGCAGGCGAGCTGGAAGCCGCCGAGGCCGCGCAGCGCCAGGATGTTACCGCTCCTGAGCAACCCGCTGGCGGTCTCGATGGCGTTGCTGCAGATGACCGGCCTGCCGTTTTTGTCCACCAGCGACAGTTGGGGTCCACACTCCGGGCAGGCGTTGGGCTGGGCGTGGAAGCGGCGGTTCAGCGGGTTGTCGTACTCCCGCTGGCACAGGGAGCACATGCGGAAGGCCCGCATGGTGGTCTTGGGACGGTCGTAGGGGATGTCCTCGATGATGGTGAACCGCGGGCCGCAGTTGGTGCAGTTGGTGAACGGGTAACGGTAGCGTCGGTCGTCGGGGTCGAAGATTTCCTGTCGGCATTCATCGCAGGTGGCGATATCGGGCGATACCAGCTGGTATTTACCTTGCTGGCTCAGGCTTTGGTGTATCTCGAATTCGGTATATCCCTGAGGGGGGCATGATGAGGCCTTGATAGTTTCAATGCGAGCCAGGGGTGGCGCTTTGGTTTTGAGGTCGTTAACGAAGCGGTCTATACTGGCAGCGGGGCCCTCGACTACGATCTCAACGTTTCCCGAGGTGTTGCGCACCCAGCCGTTCAGCTTGTGCTCGCGGGCTAGTCGGTAGACAAAGGGCCTGAAGCCGACCCCCTGCACGACCCCCTGCACACGTATCCTGGCCGCTTTGCCTGCATTTGTGAGCACCATTGGTGGTTTGCCCCCCTGAAATCGCTACGGCGATATCTTGGCTGGCCTCTTGACCACACCATAGTTCTTGGGGGGCTGGATCACCTCTAAGTTTTGTAGTTTCCCGAGCTTTTCGAGACGCTCTATGATTAACGCCCAGGCGCAGTCCCTGTCCTGCCCGATCTCGCACTTGCCGTTCTGCGACCCACCGCAGGGGCCGTTGAGCAAACTCTTGGCGCATCTGGCAATCGGGCAGATGCCGCCGGTCAGTCCCAGGATGCAATCGCCGCAGGCGGCACACCTCTCCTCTGTGATTCCGGCCTCCCGTTCCTCTGCGCCGAGGAAGACGGTGTTCTGAACTGGGAACACGGGGACTTCCGGGTAGAGCCGGACAATGGTCTGGGGCCCCAGGCCGCAGGCCAGTGAGAGCACCGCCTCGACACCGCTGTCCATCGTTTCTTTAAGTGCGGTGGCGGTCAGATGTGAGTCGCACTGCTTCACCAGCGTATTTACCCTGAACTCGAATTCCTTGTCCCTTAGCCTGCCGCCAAGCTCGAGTAATTGTGCCAGCGTCTTGGCCTCTCTAATGCCGCGCGGTGGCTGTGTGCAGCCGTCGCACCCGACTACCATTACGCTCTTGTAAGGGGCAATGAAATCCAGGATTTCGCCTAAAGGTTTTTGTATCGTTACTATCATTCTTACTTCCCTTTACCTATATTAGCTATTTTCTCGCTGAACTGTGAGAGCTCGTTTGCGAATGCCTCTGGATATCTGGGTGATATAGTGCAAAAGCCTATCCTCTCTCCGTAGCCTATTTGTCCCAATCGTCCTTTCAGGGTCGATATCGGCTGTTGCACCTTTCCACCTGCGCCTTCCAGCTTGCAGTCGTCCTCAGCGCAGGCCACTATCAGGACACCGTCGATGCCCTTCACGAAGGCCTCTACAATGTGGGCGGTGTCAGCCCTGCCGGCGCATGGCAGGAAAATATATCGCGTGTGGCTGTTCGATTTTTCGTCTAAGTCGGGGAACATGGCCCACTGGCAGCAGAGAGCCAGGATTTTGGGGGAGGCCATCTCCGTTGCTAGCTGTGAGATCAGCATTGATATGCGATCCTTTTCCCAGTTATCCAAGTCGAGGGCAAATGCGGGACACATAGAGACACACAGGCCGCAGCCGTGACATTTACCCAGATCAACCTTGACTAATCCGGGGCTAGCTAGAGTCGGGGCACTCCACGGGCAGTAGAAGACGCAGTTGCCGCAGCCGATGCACAGGTCCGAATTCGCCTTCACCTTAAGGCTATTCCGCTTTAGCACTATAGCTTCTTTCCCGTAGCCGAGCTGTGACAGCATCAGGTTTAGTGCCATGATCCGGCGTCCCTCTACCGGGCTGCCATGGTCGTAGCGGCAATAGTCTTCATCGCAGGCAAGGACGTATATTCTCTTAATGCCCATGATTATGGCCTTTAAGAATACATCTTCTGGGATGCGGCCTACGCAGGGTACGGTCAGTGGTATGAATTTCGCTACCCCGAACAGTTTCTCGATCCCCGCAAGGTCCGGCGCACTGCCTTTGCACATGATGACCAGCGTATCGCTGGCATACTGCTTCTTGGCTCGTTTGAGGTATCGGGTTAATGAATCTACGTCGTAGTACAGGATATCTATGATATGTGAGGGGCAGGCTGCATAACAGAGTCCGCATACCTGGCACTTCTCAATGTCTAATATAGTTTTGTCCTTTTCTGCATCCTTTCGCAGTGCATCGAATGGACACAGGCTTGCGCAGATGGTACATCTGCTGCAGGAGTCCTCCTCAATTTTGACGGCAACCTTGGCTTCAGTAGTGTGCTCGCTCAATTTTGCTCCTCTTTCCAGCTTATCTTATTCGGTTGTGTCTTACGCCTCTCGATAATTTCCAATCTCGGATAAATTTGGTGGCCTAGGAGGGCTACCCTCTGCGGGCTGCAGCTTTCTTGAATTCGCTAAGCGGGCCAAGGGAAACGATTTTCTTGGTGAAATCGCTTACCGTTTGGTGTAGCTTTTGTGATTCAGATGCTGAGTTGGATACTAGCCTCAATCTCTCCGGCTCTATCTGCAGTTGGGACAGCACAGTCTTTAGCAATAACACCATGCGTTGCGTCTTGAAATTTCCTCTTATGTAGTGGCAGTCGCCGCGATGGCAGCTTACGATGAGCACTCCATCGACGCCATTTTTGAAGGCTCGCAGGATAAAGATCGGGTCAACCCGTCCCGAGCACATGGTTTTGATTGTCCGAGGGTTGGGCTTGCTCTTTGCTTTTGCAGCATCAGCGATACTTGCCCAATTGCATCCGAAGACTACGATTTTGGGAGTAAAATTAGTCATAGCCCCTCTTCCCGGATGATTTCGCTGGCGATGAAGGGTATCCTTTCTGACACCTCTTCGGTGCACTTCTCGCCGAAGTTTGTGTTGTCCTTTATCTCAACCGCGTAGATGCTGACGGATTGGGGCATTTTGTACCCCAGCCCCTCTCCCAGTTTAAACGCGCTGGCTATATCCAACCCATGAGATGTAGGGTGATATAGCGATGGTTTCAGATCATCCAACTCCATCTTATACAGCGTTCCCGGCTGGCCTCCATCTGTCTTTATCGAATCGATAATGATCAGCTTATCGTAGTCGATCACGTAATCGAATAGCCCCATGGCGCCGGAACAGGCTTCGGCAACCTCCAGCTCAGGCCTGCTCTCCTTGATTCTCCGGGCGATCTTGAGGCCTGCGCTATCATCGGTGACGATGGGGTTACCTATCCCCAGGATGAGCGTCTTCATTAAACGGCGACCACTTCCTTGACTTCGGGTATTTGCTCTTTGAGCAATCGCTCTATCCCCTGCTTGAGGGTCATTGCAGCCATAGGACAGCCTTGGCAGGCGCCTTTCAGCTTCAGGCTGACCGTGCCATTCTTTACATCTATCAGCTCGACATCGCCGCCGTCCGCCTGTAGCGATGGCCTGATCTGCTTTAACACTGCTTCTACCCTTTCCCTCATGGCTCACCTCCTCAGATTGCCGCGTAGGTGCTGGCGATGGTCTCCTCCAGGCTGTCTTTGATTTTATTCGCTCCTGAAGGACAGGCCATAATGCACACGCCGCATCGCTTGCACTTGCTGTCGTCGATAACTGCTATTTTCCCGCTGTCACGCTTTTCCAGCTTGCGGGCTTCATATGGACATACGGCCACACAGACGCCGCAGCCGCAGCACAGGTTCTCGTCGACCTCTATTGCCGGTATCTCCGGCTGGAGATCCAGCACCACACATCCCTTGCAGCTGAGACAAGGCCCACAATACAGGCACCGTTTGGCCTCGGCTATAGCTTCTTCTACGGTAAAGCTCTTCTCGAAGGTATCGAAATTTATCCGTTTCTTGGCGTCTTTCCACACCAGTTCGGGTTGCGGTTTGTAGTTCTCCAGCGCTGCGTTCTTCGCCTTTTCGTACTCTTTTTCCCTGCCGGCCTTGAGGTCAACGCCCCGGATATACCGATCTATAGACTCAGCTGCCCTTATCCCTTCCTGCATCGCTTCGGCGGCGAAACCTATGCGTCTGACGTCCCCGCCGATGAACACGCCTTTCTTGAGGTTGCTCATGAGGGTGAGCGGATCAACGTCTAGTCGCCCCCGCTCATTGAGCAGGGCCTCATTCTGATAGAAGTTGCGATCCGGGCCCTGGCCGATAGTGATAAGCAGTATGTCGCCCTCGACGGTTATATTATCGTTGCAGTCGAACTGGGGGTTGAAACCGTTATCGTCGAAGACCAGCGTGCAGCGCGGGGAGTTTATACTGCGGAATTTGCCATCCTTGCCGACTATCTTGTTGACGCCGCGGGAATATATTATCTTGATCCCCTCCTCGGTCGCACCCTCGATCTCTTCCACATCGGCGGGTATGCCGTCTTTGCAACCCTTGTCCTCGCACTCCAGGCAGAGGAGAGAGACATCGCCGCCCAGCCGTCTAGCCGTTCTGGCTACGTCGAAGGCGACGTTGCCGCCCCCGACCACTATCACTCGCTTTCCCTTGAACAATTGGGGAGAGACCTTCCCCTGGTTTGCATCGTAAAGGAGGGGCAGGCCGAACATGACGCCTTCCAGGTCCGTTCCCTCTACAAATTCCCTGCCGAAGGTGAGCGGCCTGGGTTTATGGGTGCCGGTGGCTAGGAATACCGCTTTGTAGCCTTCTTTTCTGAGTTCATCCAACGATTTGCCGTTCTCTCCCACGTTGGCACCGAATTTAACTTCTACGTTTGCGATCCTGACCATGTTGTTCGCAGTGGAATTCAACACGTCTTCCGGCAGGCGGTACCTGGGGATATATCTCAGGGCTCCTCCCAGGGTGGAGCCTCTTTCGAACAGGGTAACCTTGTAGCCCTTCTTGCCCAGCACGTAGGCAGCCATCAGGCCACCAGGTCCACTGCCGACAACGGCGATCTTGTCCTTGGTAGGGGCGGGCATCCGGGGTGTAGTATCCAGATAAGGGATGTAGTGTTCGCTGACTATCCGCTTGAGCATGCGGCGCCTGACTGCACCAGTGTGGTCTTTGTAATTGCATTCCTTTTCGCACAGGCCGCAGATATAGCTGCAGATAGTGAACATGGGATTCTTTTCGTAGATCTCGTCACCGATCTCGATCAGCTTTTTGGAGGCCTCTTCTGGGTCTAATGGAAGGGCCGAGATCATGGCGTGGGTTCGCTGTATGTCTTCTCCCACGGGGCAGGCTATCTGGCAGGGCGGCAGGAACACCTTCCCGCTGGCTTCACAGACCACCTCTTCAACGAGTTTACTCTCGTTTCTTTCAGTTCCTGTGCTCATACCAGACTTCCTCTATTGATCAGTCGCGGCGCAGCGTTCGTATCAGGTTTCCGCCCGCATCGTATATGGCAACTTCTATCGGCATTTTGCCCGGCAGCGAGTGAGTGGAGCAGGCCTGACATGGGTCGTAAGCACGAAATGCCATTTCGACCATATTGAGGATACCATCAGGAACATTGCCTTTGTGAATCAGCGATTTGGCTGCTTTATCAACCGACATATTAATGGCTGCCGAGTTGTTCTGCGTGGCAACAATCAGGTTCGCTTTGGTGATGATCCCCTTTTCATCGGTCTGGTAGTGATGGAACAGGGTTCCCCGTGGCGCCTCTACAACCCCAACGCCCTCTTTGGGTGTCTGGGTAGGCAGATTCACTATATCAGTAGAGGTGATTTCTGGGTCTTTGGCCAGCTCCAGTGTCCGTTCCGCAGCGTACAGCGCCTCGATAAGTCGTGCCCAGTGGAACGCCAGGGTATTATGGACCGGCTTCCCGCCCAGTGTGGAGTACATCTTGTTGTATGCCTCCTGTGCCAGCGGTGTTGCCATGCCGTCGGAGACATTCAGCCGGGCGAGTGGAGCCACCCTGTATACACCGCTGTTCTCCCCATCCACAAATCCCTTCCAGCCAACCTTTTTCAAGAAGGGGAATTTCATGTAGGTCCAGGGCTCGGCATGCTCGCTAATATGGTTAACATATTCCTGCGCCTTGAACTTGGCAAATTCTTTACCGTTCGGGTCGATCACCCTGATGAGGCCATCGTAGAAGTTCACCTTATTGTTCTTGTCTACCAGCCCCATGTAGTATGTCCGGTGCTTGTAGACATCCCCGGTGATCAAGTCAACGTAGTCCTTGTTCTTCAGCACCACATTGTCGAAAACAGTGAGGGCGAATTTACAGAAATCCACCCCGTATTCAGCGGCTTCGATGATGGTTTTCCTCTCGTCCTCATTGATACCTTTCGATACCCCTCCCGGTAGCCCGCAGGTAGGTGAGATGGGCTTGCCAGCGATTATACGTAATACATTACGCATCCGCTTGCGCATCTCGATGACCTTGCCGCCGACCTCCAGCCCCACTTTGCCGATGACCCCGAGGACATTCCTTTCTGCAGCGGGTGCACTGGGTCCAACGACGAAGTCCGGGCCGCCCAGGAAGACGAAATGCAGTATATGGTCTTCCGCGTAGAAGGCGTTATACATCAGCTCCCGTATCTTTTTTGCTGCGGAGGTTGGCTCTACCTTGAACAGGTCGTCGAGGGCTTTGGTTGCTGCCATGTGGTGGGCGGTAGGGCATACCCCGCAGATCATCGTGGTTATTCGGGGCATCTCCTCCGCAGGCCTTCCCTCGGCGAACTTCTCGAAGCCACGCAGCTCAGGAGTTTGCAGGTAAGTAGCTGCTACCTCGCCGGCATCATCCAAGAATATCTCTATCCTTCCGTGGCCTTCCAGCCGGGTTATTGGGTCTATACTGATCCTTTTCATGTTTTCCACTCTCCTGTATCTTACATCCTTTTTCTTCCGAGCAGGGAAGAAGCTAAGCTAAACCTGTAGAATGTCCCTGCCGGGTCGGCGATTCCATCGATCAATTTTGAAACCTGTTCTTCGGTTAAAGTATCTTCATCCTCGATCCCCAGTAATGAAGCGATCATAGAGAGGGCTTTTGCCCCTTGATCGATGACGCCGTCCACCGGTCCGAAGCATCCACGGCACGGCTGATTGGCCCTGATGCAGGTTTCCCCGCAGCCAGAGCGGGTGGCCGGGCCCACGCAGATGACTCCCTGGGCCAAGAAGCATAGTTTCGGGTCCATCTTGAGCTGCCATGGCCGTTTTATCTCTTTGATCGATAGCTTCTCAGGCTTTGAATCCTTCACCGGACAGGTATCGCAAAGAGCCTTCTTCGGGGCGAGTACCGAGCCTTTCTCTGGCAGTTTGCCCTCCAGTATGGCGGTGACTGCATTCAATATTAGATCTGGGGGTGGTGGACATCCTGGGAGGAAATAGTCTACAGGTATGGTCTGGGACATGGTCTTCACTGTATCGTAGAACTCGGGGAGGGTCAATTCACCAGCTTTGACCTTGGTCTTGAGCTGAGGGGTGACCCCATCCGGATTGTCCATCGTTGGCACTTCCTTGAATTGGCGGTTGAAAATGGTTTCCCGGTTCCAGAAGTTTGCCAGTCCGGGGATACCGCCCAGATGGGCACAGGCACCGAAGGCTACCACCAGACCGGACTTCTGCCGCAGCAGCTTTACCATCTCCTCCTGCTCCTCCAGCCGCACTGCGCCATTGATGAAGCTGACTGCGATCTCGCCGTCCTTCATGGCCTCAACATCTTTCTTCTTGAAGTCCAATGCCACCGGCCATAACACGATGTCTACGGCATCCGCTACCTTCAAGATGTTCTCGTTCAGGTCGACCACTGCTTCTTCGCAGCCTCCACAAGAAGCGCACCAATAAAAAGCAACCTTTGGTTTAGCCATTTTATCCCCCTTGTTTAATATTATGATATTTCACATACGTATGAAAAGACTTAAGTCACAAAAAAGGACACCCGAGCATAATGCTTTAGCTTTCGGTTCGCCATTAGCTCTTGGTGTCAAGGTAACCAGAATACAGAGAACAATCCTCGTAACACTGCAATTCGTTGCTTCCTTTACGACTGTAACACATTTTGTAATTTGTTGTCAACATCGGTTCTCGCGGCAAGATGCTGTTAGCTGGGGTCTTGACAGGATACGATGAGGGGGGGCATACTACGGCCAAGCAGTGACAGGAGGCGCGCGATGAAGAACGTTGCTATAACCGGCATCGGGGGATACTTGGGTGGCCTTTTGCTCGACAGGTTAGATCGCGAAGGGGAGGTAGAGCGGATCGTGGGGATCGATATAAAAGTGCCCCATTCACACTCGCCCAAACTGAAGTTTTACGGGCGGGATGTGCGTCAAACCTTTACTGACGTCTTTGTCGAAAACAATATTGACACCGCGCTTCACTTAGCCTTTGCAGTCACCCCCGTCCACGATGAAGCAGGATCACACAGTATTAATATCGAGGGTTCAAACAACTTCTTGAAGGCCTGCGAGCAGGCAGGGGTTAAGCAGCTTTTCTATATAAGCAGCTACACGGCTTACGGGGCACATAAAGATAATCCAGAATCGATTACCGAGGACGCCCACCTGCGTCCGAACCCCGGATTTCTGTATCCCAACGATAAGGCCAAAGTGGACATAATGTTCCAGGAGTACATGGCAGGCCATCAGGATGCTTGTGTTACCATCATTCGCATCGCCGCAGTGGCTGGTCCCAATGTGGTACCCGGGGGCCTGACCCAGTTGTTCACTCCGGTGATGTTCCGTCCCATGGGATGTAATCCGTTATGGCAGTTCATCCATGAGACTGATCTGGTGGAGTTGGTGACGATCCTAGTGAAGCAAAAGCACAAGGGGATCTTCAATGTCGCCGCCGATGGTGGCATGCGCCTTACAGAGATAATCAAGGCTCTGCATAAACCGTACGTTGTGCTGCCGGGAGGCCTGCTGGCGTGGCTCACGCGGGTTTCGTGGAAATTGCACCTGCAGTCGAGGTCTCCGGGAGGGGTGGAGCTGCTTATGCATCCGGTGGTCGTAAATACGGAGAAGCTGAATAAGGCTACCGGATACCAGTTCAAATATACGGGGCAGGAGGCGTTCATGTCCTTCGTCAATTCCCGGCGGGGGCTGTGATCGGTTGGCAGGTTGTTAACTTAGGGTGTCCTCAAGTGACGCATGTTCGAATGTTTGAAGACAGGTCTAATGCTGATGATACCAGACGGCGATAGAGATAAATCGGATTTAAGCCTTGAGTAGATGCTTAGAAACGTTTAATCACATGAACCGCAGTAGCCTTAAAGCTGGCGTATATCACCCGACCTATAGTTAGGCCCATTTCTTGGGACGAAGCCATTGTCATTACACCCAGAAGAGGGAAGCCACAGTCCACTTCGACCCTGACCAGCGGTCCGACCGATGACATAGACCGGATCTCCCCGCTAAAGACGTTCCTGGCACTGCTGACGTCCCTGGAAGGAGTAAAGACGATATCCTCCGGTCTGACCATGATGTAAACCGCCTCGCCTTCAGCATGTCCGGTAATCGCCTGAATCTTTACCCCGTTTATGCTTATGATCGCCAGTTCATTTTCTTTGCCGGAGATCGTACCAGGAAGTATGTTCTCGATACCGACGAATTCGGCCACCTGCATGTTAGCCGGTGAAAAAAATATCTCGCTGGGGGTGCCGATCTGCAGGATTTCGCCGTTTATGAGCACGCCTATCTTACCGGCAAGGCGCTGTCCCTGTGCCATGTCGTGAGTGGTCATAAGCAGTGCAGATTTCCTCTCACCGATGATACGCGCCAGGATACCCTCAATTTTAGCTACCGATGTGGGGTCTAGGTTGGCGGTCGGCTCGTCGAGGAACAGCACCTCCGGCTCAGTGACCAGGGCGCGTGCGATGGCTACACGCTGCATCTCGCCGCCCGAGAGGGTGCGGGCATTCCTGTTTCTGTATTCTCTCATGCCGACAAGTTCCAGCATATGTTCAACTTTATCGCGGACGACCAGTTTCTTTTCGTGTCGGAACTTGAGTCCGCAGGCTACGTTGCTGAAGACGCTCATATCAAACACTGTCGGTTTCTGCTGTACAAGAGCCATCCTGCGGCGCGCCTTAAGCCTGCTTTTCCCTGAGCGGGTGACATCAATACCATCGAAGTAAATCTGGCCGGAGGAGGGTTTTTCCAGGAGGTCCAAGAGCCTGATCAGCGTTGTTTTCCCGACGCCGGTGGGGCCGATGATAGCCAGGAAATCGCCTCGTTCTATCTTGAGGCTTATGTCTTTGAGGACTTGATGCCTCTCATATGTCTGGCCGAGGTCTTTAGTCTCTATGATTGGAACCATACGAACAACCTCGTCCAGGTCCTTCTATGCTGAAGCATGTAAAGGGCTATATTTATCAGAAACGCGAGGAATATCAACACTATCCCCAGCGCCAGGGCCAGCGGGAAGTTGCCCTTGCCGGTTTCCAGCGGGATGGCTGTGGTGAGTGTTCTGGTATATCCCTCGATGTTGCCGCCTACCATGGATGAAAGGCCGACCTCGGATATGGCCCGTCCGAAGCCTATGATTACGGCTGTCATTACGGCGAATTTGGCCTCTCTGGTACAGATTCGATATGCCTGCATCCTGCTTGCGCCCAGCGATGTTGCGGTTTCTATGATTGATTTGTCTATGCCGCTCAGCGCGGAGATTACCAAGCCGAGCATGACCGGCGTAACCAACACGATCTGTCCGATTACCATCACCCCCGGGGTGAATAAAAGGCCCAAAGGCCCGATAGGCCCGGAACGGCGGAACAGCATGAACACGATGAGTCCAACGGCGACTGTAGGCATGCTGTAAAGGGTCTGTATTACGCTTATAAGGAGCCCCTTGCCCCGGAATCGGCTGAAATGTATGAGGTTGCCGAGGGGGATGCAGATAACGACACAAACAGCACAGGAGGTCGCCGCTATCCAGAGCGACCTCCATGCTATCTGTACTACCTCCGGGTCGAATGTGACCAGAAGATGAATAGCTGTCTTAAAGGCTTCCCAGAGTTCACTCAATCCACTTTAATCCATCACGACTTGTTATTGGGTAGGCTCGTTGCCGAAGCATGGGGTAAACAGGCTCTGGCCGTATGTGTCGACGCCGTAGTCGGCTATAAGCTGCTGGGTCTCATTAGAGGTCATGAACTCAATCAGGTTGTTGGCTCCTGCGATATTTATCCAGCTGAACTTGGATTGGTTGACGGCGATGATGGAATATACATTCAGCAGGTCGCTGCTGTTTTCTACGATTATCTCCAGGTCCAGATTGTCTGCATAGGAAAGGAAGGTGCCCTTATCACTCAGTGTATAGGCCCCGTTTTCGCTTGCCATGAGCAGCGTAGCGCCCATGCCCCCTGCTGCTGCGTTGAGATACCATGTGGTGGCGGCCTGGATGTCGCTATAGTTGAGCCCGGCAAGCTTCCACAGGGCTTTCTCTTTGGAGTGGGTGCCGGAGTTGTCGCCGCGGGATACGAACTGGGTGGTTCCGACTGTGGCGATTTGCTTGAATGCGCTTGAGGCATTCATGCCTGCGATGCCCGACGGGTCGGATGCAGGGCCGACGATGACGAAGTAGTTATATGCAAAAGGTATCCGTTCTACGCCGTAGCCATCGGCGACGAACTTCAGTTCGTCAGCCTTCGAGTGAACGGCGAGGACATCCACGTCGCCGGTTTTGGACAGGTTGATGGAAGCGCCGCTGCCCTGGGATGTTACATCAAGATGCATATTGTATTTCTCCTCAAAGATAGGCTTGAGGGAGGTCCACAGTCCGGTGTCATACAGGCTGGTGGTGGTTGCTACGCGGACCCGTTCAACCTTGGGCAGAACGTCCCCCCCAGTTGAACCACAGGCAGGGCTTAATCCCAATAGGGTTATCGAAACCATCGATAACAGAAAATACAGGAACACCTTTCTCATTAATCACCTCCGAAATGTTATTCTAGAAGCCTCTACAAGGAGGTGTCGGAAGGCTCACCCGCCCATCGTGAGCCGAGCGCACTAAAAAGGCGTCTCACATGGAGACGCCTTAAAGCAACAGCTTGGCTGTTATGACTGTCTCCTTTCCTAACACGGGAGGCGTAGAGATTTCCCTCTACACCCTCGAGGCTTTCGCCTACCGTCTGACTGCCATCTCCCCGACAAGGGATTTAGGTCTATCAGCTCGGAGAACCCAAATATTCTATTTTCAATCTGTTAGAGCATCACCTGGTTGGTGACCTATGACATTTTAACAGTGAGACAAATGAGTGTCAACAGCGCATCGCATGCACGTATCCGTTATCGAGGTCGACGCTGTCGAACTTGACACATATGAACCGATAGAATAAACTTTTTCTGCTTATTATATTAGGAGGACTAGATGGCAGCTAAGCAAAAGGATCAGAGATGGAACGCTGAGGTGGACGTTATCATTGTAGGCTTTGGTGGGGCGGGCGCGTGCGCTGCTCTTGAGGCCGCCCAGCAGGGGGCCTCTGTACTGGTGCTGGACCGCTTCCACGGTGGAGGGGCCACCGCCGCCAGCGGCGGCGTTATCTACGCCGGCGGCGGAACACCATACCAGAAAGCGGCAGGATACGAAGATACAGTGGACGAAATGTACAACTACCTGAAGCAGGAGATCGGCGAAGGCGTCATGACTGACGAGACGCTGCGCCGTTTCTGCGAGCAGTCAAAGGAGGATGTCCGCTGGCTGGCCGAGGCCGGCGTCCCCTTCGAGGGATCGCTGTGCCCATTCAAGACC
>Ga0315275_10002586_pt1 | contig 16421 bp, 15 predicted proteins | sample YL17G03_0_MG_FD_205557 | JGI IMG/M metagenome (GOLD analysis project Ga0315275, IMG submission 205557) | Sediment microbial communities from Yellowstone Lake, YNP, Wyoming, USA - YL17G03_0 | ecosystem: Environmental > Aquatic > Freshwater > Lake > Sediment | place: USA: Wyoming | collected... | reverse complement strand
GTACAAGGCTGAGCTGTGATAGATCCCAAGGAACTGATGGACCTCGACGCGGTCGCGGTCAGCGTCTGGTGGCTGGGCAACTCCGGTTTCGCCATCAACGCTGCCGGCACAGTCATACTCGTTGACCCCGTGATCGAGCTCCGCGATGAGACCGACCCGGTGACCTCCGAGTTGGGGCTGCCCCTGCTGGTGCCCCTACCCATCCGGGCCCGCACCCTGGACCGGGTGGATCTGGTGCTGGTAACCCACGACCACGCCGACCACGCCGGCCCGCGCACGATCACCGAGCTTGCCGCGCGGACCCACGCGCTGTTCGTGGGGACCGAGCGGACCGCGCGCAGGCTCCGCCAGTTCGGCATCCCCGAGGCCCGGCTGAGGACCGCCCGCTACGATCAGCCGGTGCGGGTCGGCGGTACCACCGTCATACCCACCCCGGCGAAACACGAGGAGGATGTCATACACACCCAGCGGGGCGACTGCTGCGGCTTCCTCATACGCGTCGCCGGCGTAGCCCTCTGGCATGTCGGGGACACGGAACTGCTGGAGGAGCACCTGAAGGTCTCCAGCCCGGACGTCCTGATGCTGCCGATCGCTCCTCACCTTCTCAGAGTAGATGACGCAGTGCGACTCGCCAATGCGACCCGGGCGCGGAACATCATCCCGTGCCACTATGGCACCTTCGACTCAGATCTGTACTGGTGCTCGGGCGATCCCGCTTCTCTCGTTACGCGCATCGAGGACGCCGACCGCCGCTACCACATCCTCGCCATCGGCGAGAAGTTGGTCATACCAGCCCGCTGAGCAGGAGTCATCATGGCCGACCGGTTTCCCAGTGAATCCTATCTGAGGGAGGAGCTTACCGCGCTCCGCGAAGAGGGGTTCGACACATCCGCGCCGCAGGCGCTCCTGGACGGCCTCGCGGGTACCGCTGAGCCAGAGGCGAGGCGCGCCCGCGGCGAGATCGCGGCAATGCTCGGTTCGCTGCCGCGGCGGGCCGACTTCCACTACGAGGAGTCCTCTGACCTTAGTCTCATACGTGCTGCCAGGCCCAACGGACCCAGCAAGCCTGCTGGGAAACTCGGCAAGCGCTTTCTAGCCGACCGTACCCTTGGCGCCTGGCTCGGCCGCGCCGCAGGCTGCCTGCTCGGCAAGCCTTGCGAGGGTTGGTCTCGCGAAAGGATCGAGAAGACGCTCCGCGCCTTCGGCGAGTGGCCGCTCTCCGATTACTGGCCAGCAGTGTCTCAGCTGCCCGCCGGGTTCCAGTTCTTCGAGTGGGGCGCGCCGCAGGAGCCGGGAGTGCTGTACTACCACCGGCCGGACAATCCGTGCCTTCGCGGGAACATCAAGCAGATGGCGCGCGACGATGATATGGACTATCCGATCATCGGGCTGCACATCCTGGAGCGGTTCGGCCCGCACTTTACCACCGCGAATGTGGGACAAGCCTGGCTCGACTGCCTGCCCCATAACCAAGTCTACACCGCGGAGCGCGTCGCCTACCGCAATCTCGTAGACGGCATCGAGCCACCTGACACCGCAACCTATCGAAACCCCTACCGGGAGTGGATCGGTGCTCAGATTCGCGCCGACATCTGGGGATGGGCCTGCCCGGGGAAGCCGGGGTTGGCAGCGGAGCTTGCCTTCCACGACGCGTCGCTTTCCCACACGAAGAACGGCATCTATGGCGAGATGTTCTTCGCTGCGCTGCTCGCCGCCGCGTTCGCCGAGGCGGACCTACACAGGCTCATCGAGATCGGCATCTCGGAGATCCCGCGCAACTGCCGACTGCGCGAGGCCGTGCTCGACACGGTGGCGTGGTGTGACGCCGACCCGGATTGGCAAACCACCTGGGATCGCATCAATGCCAAGTATGGCCACTATCACGGTGTCCACACGATCAACAACGCTGCGGTCGTCCTCATGGGTCTGCTGCACGCGAAGGGCGATTACGAGAAGGCGATCTCGATCGCGGTAATGGGCGGTTGGGACACGGACTGCAACGGCGCTACCGCCGGCGCGGTGATGGGCACGATCCTCGGCGCCAAGGCTCTCCCCGCGAAGTGGATCGCCCCGCTCAACGACCGGATCTCCAGCATCGTCATCGGCTACACCGATACCAAGCTGTCCGCGCTGGCGAAGCGGACGGGGAAGATGCAGCAGGCGGTCGGTCGGTCGTAGGGAGGGCGTGCCCGCCCAGGCGACGGGCCGGCGCGTGCCCAGCATCCTGCAGGGCCAGACAGGAGAACACCATGAGGTCGCTGCCCATCCTCGGCCTGATTGCGCTCTTTCTGGTAGGCCAGCGAGCGGCCCTGGGCCAGCCGATACCCCCCCTTCCAAGCGGAGCCTGGGCTACGTCGCCCTGGCAGCGCGTCCTCAAGACCGTGCCCCCCGCGTTCGACTCTGCTCCGGTTCACCTTGCGGCCGCTCGCAACGAGTTCGAGTCATTCCAGGTGATCGTCAGCGCGGCCGACCAGCAGTTCGCGAACGTGCAGATCGTGGCCTCGCCCCTGGTCGGACCGGCTGGCGAAATCGCCGCGGAGAACGTGCGCTTCTACCGCGAGCACTACATCGAGATCACCACCCCGAGCTACCGATCAACCGCGGCCCCCGGCTGGTACCCTGACCCACTGATACCGTTCGCGGATCCAGCGACGGGAGAGGACATCGTCGGCGCTCGCTTCGACGCGACGCCCTTCAATGTCGAGCCGTACACCAACCAGGGAGTTTGGGTGGATGTCTACGTCCCGGGCGATGCGACGAGCGGCGACTACCAGGGGACCATCACGGTCACCGGCAACGATGCCGTTCTCGGGCAGATCTCCGTCGCCCTCACCGTATACGACTTCACCCTCCCCGATTCCATCGCGATGCGTTCCTGGTTCGGGACATGGGGGCTCGCGGGGTTCCTTGGCTTGGACCCGCAGTCGGAGGAGTTCGCCCGCATCCAGGACCTCTACATTGACACATTGCTCGAACACCGCTGCGTCCCCAGTGACCTGGGCCGCATCTGGCCCGATCGGACCGCTGAGGGAGGCCTGGACGACACCTACACCATTGATCGCCTCCGCACCATGATCGAGGAGAAGCACGTCAACACCCTCTCCGCGCCTTTCTGGTATGACGGCTGCCTCGATCAGTGCATGCCCTACCTCCACAACCTCGATGGCTACCTACAGGACCACGGCTGGGGCGACCTGGCGATCGTCTACATGAAGGACGAGCCCAACACTGCCGAGGACTACGCGCTCGTCAGAGAGCAAGCAACATTACTGCACGAGAACGCTCCCGGCATCAGCAGGCTCTGCACCGAACAAACCCTCACCCAGGACCCCGCCTGGGGAGACCTGTATGGATCCGTTGACACCTGGTGTCCGCTGTGGGGCCTCTATGACGAGACCACTGCGCGCCAGCGCCAGGACCTCGGCGAGGAGATGTGGAGCTACACCGCGCTCTGTCAGATGGACGAGCGCAATCCGTTCTGGGAGATTGACTTCCCGCCCATCGTCTATCGCGCGCCCTTCTGGACGAGCTGGCACTATGGCATCAAGGGCTTCCTCTACTGGTCAACCGTCTACTGGGATGTCAGCGATGACGTGTGGACAGTCCCGGACTACACCGCCTGGGGCCTGCACTTCTGGGGTGAAGGGATTCTGCTGTACCCAGGCGCCGAAGTGGGGACCGAGGGCCCTGCTCCCTCGATACGCCTGAAGCTCATCCGTGAAGCGATGGAAGACTTCGAGTACATGAGCCTCGCCGCCAGGCGGGCGGGCAAGGGCGCGGTGGACCCGATCGTGGAGGGAATCGCGACCTCCTTCACAGAGTGGGACCGCGATCCTGCGGCCTACTACACGGCGCGCCAGCAGCTCGCCGACCTGATCGAGACCCACCTCTTCTCCGACGTCCCTTCAGATCACTGGGCCTTCGACGAGATCGGCGCCTGCGTGGACGCCGGTGTCGTGTCTGGATACCGCGACGGCCTCTACCGCCCGGGCCATGCGGTCTCGCGCGCGCAGATGGCGGTGTTCATCGCGCGCGCCAGAGGATGGGTCGGCCTCGAGGACGACATGACGACCGCCCCGGAGCTGTTCCCCGATGTGCCGGCGGGGGCCTGGGCCGGCACGGCCATCCAGGCGTGCCTCGATAACGGCGTGGCGACGGGCTACGACGACGGTACCTTCCGGCCCGACGAGAGCGTCTCGCGCGACCAGATGGCGGTGTTCATCGCCCGCGCCAGGGGCTGGGTCGAGATCGGGGATGACATGGCGATCGCGCGCCCGCTCTTCCCCGATGTTCCCGCGGAGTTCTGGGCGGGATCAGCCATCGAGGCGTGTATCAGCAATCAGGTCGTGGAGGGCTACCCCGACGGCCTTTACCGGCCACGGGAGACGGTTACCCGCGACCAGATGGCCGTGTTCGTCGCGAAGGCGTTTCAGTTGGCGATGTGACTTCCTCCCCGATGCCTATCGCCAGCGCATTAGCTCGATCCCAGGCTTCCACGCCAGGTGGGCGAAGTCACCGGGCGCCGGATCGGCCGGCCGCGGCAGCACGCCCTGTTCCATGAGAAACCGCAGCGCCTCGCCGGAGATGTTGCTCGCCAGCCAGTAGCGCCAGGCATGGTACTGGTCCTTGTGGCGGCCGTAGCCTCGCTCATCCAGCCATGACCCCAGCCCCTCGAGCACTGGCTGGTAGATCGCCTGTACGATCGGGCGGGCGACCGCATCGAACTCAGGCGTCAGCACCTCGCTGTCGGTCTCGGTGAAGAACGGGATGTTCAGCCGATACCCGCCGGAGTCCCTTGCCACCATCCTAAGGCGAACCAAGTCCGCCAGCGCCGCCCGCGCTCGTTCAGCGCCGCGTGGGACAAGCGCAACAAGTTCCTCTTCGCGCGTGATGCCATCTGCGAGCGCGTGCAAGAGCGGATCGCGCTCATCCCACTGAGAGACCAACGCGACCTCTTTGTCCTCCCGCCTGATCCCCCAGGTCCAGAAGTAGCCTGTTTCCAGGTTCGCCGATGAGCCATGCGAGTTGAGCCCAACGCTCCAGACCGAGGGAACGCCGGGTGCCACTTCGCGGCCGGCCATCCAGTGCGAGCCGCCGCCGGGCCGCGCGGGGGCGGGAGCGTCGTAGACATGCCTCAGCGCCCTGCACATCGCGGTGTTCGTGAGCTGAACGGCATAGATGACCCAGATCGCCTTCTCCCAGCTCCACCCCGACCGCGCCAGTGCCGTCTTCTCCCAAACGGTTCTTAGCCTGTCCGTCGAGGCGGCGAACTGCTGAGCCGCCTTCGCCGCCGGCTCGGGCACGAGCCGGACAAAGGCCCGCCAATCCTCCGCCTCGAGCGCGATGAAGCTGGTCAGGTACTGCCCCCGTCCGGTGGAGGTTAGCGCGGTCATCTCCTCGAGATCGTCTACCGCGTCCCTCACATACTCGATATCCGCTCCCACCTCGTCGGCGACCTGCTGAAGCGTCTTCGGCTCCTTGCTCGCCGAGAGGCAGACGGTCTGGGCAAGCACCGGCCGCATGTGATCGAAGATGTTCGAGTGCCCGGGCGACACGCTTCCGCTGATCCAGAAGCTCAGTCTCCTCGGCCCCTTCCTCTCACTCACAGTCATCGCTCGAACCTCCTTCCGCACCTTCCGGCGCGAGGTGTGGAGGATACGCTTGACGCTGCCCGTGGCTATACCGAGCTTCGCCGCGACCTCTTCGCATGAGTAGCCGTGGAGGTAATGCAGGACCACGATGCTCCGCTCGCGCTGCGTCAGCACGGCAACCGAGTCGCGGATGAGGTCCAGCATCTCGCTCGGCTTCCCGCCGGTCGCCACCCACATGCCGACGGGCGACCCGAGAAGCGCTGCCTCGTCCAGCGGCTCCGCGCGGTGACGCCCATCTCTCGCCAGCCGCTGCGCCTGCCGGCGGACGATGGTGTTGAGCCACTGACCGAAGCGCTCGCCGTTTCGCAGGCTTGGCAGCGACCGGAAGGCCTGGAGCAGCGCCTCCTGCGTGGCATCCTGCGCGGCCTCGGCGTCATGCGTGATCTGGCGAGCGATCTCATATGCGCGAGAACGGTGGCGGACTACAAGCCTCTCGAAGGCTTGACGGTCGCCGTCACGCGCCCTCGCCACGAGCGCAGCGTCCGTGTTGGGGCCGGTCCCGGTTGCGCCAGAGGCGGGCAAGTCAGCGTTCCTCCTACCCGTCCTGTGCGCGGGGAAGGCAGAAAGGTTCGCGCGCGCGTATGGCAGGAGCCAAGCCCCTGCCCAACCGGACAGACCGGCGTACGTTCGCGTCACATGCGCGAAACGACGTCAGCAACGAACTCCCGCGCCTTCCTCGCCTCTGCGCTGAGCTCGGTAGGTGTCTTGCCCCCTATGCACTCCACCCACATAGGCCCGGAGAAACCAGCGGCTGCCAGGATGGAGAGGACGCGCGGGAAGTCCACGTCGCCTGTCCCCGGCGTGATCATCACCTCGCCGTGCTTTCCGCCGGTTTCGTCCTTGATGCACATGGCGCGGACGTGCTCGACCACCTTTGGCAGATCGTTCTCCGGTCGCAGGCCAGTGTAGTAGAGGATGTTGCCCGGGTCATAGCAGATGCCGAATGCCGGGTGACGCAGCCGCTCTACCGCCCGCAGCATGTCCTCCGCCAGCTTGCCGATGCCGTCGTGCGGCTTCAGCACCAGCATCATCCCGTGCTCGCGGGCATGATCGAGACACTGCCCCACCGCCTCGAACCAACGGTCGAACAGGCTCTCCTGCTCCGTGCCCAGCAGAACGAGGTAGCTGACGCCCAGCTCCCGGCACCACTCGATCTGCCTCCGGAACTGGTCCACCGACTCGGGAAGCGGGAGCGCGAGGTCGGGGTTTGCGAAACTGACGTGGGCGGACAGACCGTGCCCCTCGAGCTGTGAACGCAGGGAGGCGCGATCAGCCTCCGACCAGCCGGGCGCGTAGACGCGGGTGTTGAGGCCGACGAGTCTGTAGCCCGCCCCGGCGATGCCCGCCAGCGCCTCGCCAAGGGTGAGGCCGGCCGCCTCCCAGGGCCGGGTGAAACAACCAAGCTGGATATCCACATTGCCTCCTTTAGCGATGGTGGTGACAGAGGGGCATTCTCGCGCGCAGGAGTGCGTTCCTCTTGGGCGAAACGGCCTAACGATCCAGCGATCCGACGCGCCGGGCGAGGGCGTATGGCTAGTGCGGGGACCAACCAGCCACCGGACCTCCGGGGGCATCTGCTCCAGGTGGTTCTCCCATTCTGGGAGCGCTTCAGCATTGACCGCGACTACGGGGGGTTCATCACCCATCTCGCCCGCGACGGCTCCGTCACCGACTTCTCCGAGAAGTTCCTGGTGATGCAGGCGCGCATGATCTACAGCTTCTCCGCAGGAGCCGAGCTGGGCGGGCCGACAGAATGGCTGGCGCTGGCCGATCAGGGCGTGGCGTTCCTGATGCGACACTTCCGCGACCGAGTTCACGACGGTTGGTTCTGGTCAACCTCGCGGCAGGGTCAGCCCACGCAGATCGCCAAGCGCACCTATGGCCATGCATTCGTCGTCTACGCGCTGGCCGAGTACAGTCGCATCGCGCACAACAATCATGTCCTTGCCAGTGCCGCGCACACCTGGAGCCTGGTCAATGCCCGGCTTTGGGATGACCAGAGCGGCGGCGCAATCGAGGCCTGCGACCGGGCCTGGCAGCCTACCGAACGGAACCACACGATGGGCACTCACCTTCACCTACTGGAGGCGCTGCTGGCGCTGAATGATGCTGAGGGCAGGAACCATTTCCGCGACCAGGGCTGTGCTCTCTGCGACCTGATCGTGGAGCGGATGGTCGAACCGCGCCACCGCTGCGCCCTCGAGCGCTTTGCGCCCGACTGGACGCCCGGGCAACTGGAGGCGGCCGACGCCGTCAACTACGGCCACAACCTGGAGGCGGCCTGGCTGCTGCTACGCGCCCACCGCGCCGCAGATGCCCCCGCTTACCGGGAGACGGCCCGGCATTTCCTCGACTACACGCTCCAGTTCGGGCTCGACACTGTGCATGGCGGCGTCTTCTCGCATGGTCCCCTAGGCGAGCCTGGAGTGCTCAGGGAGAAGATCTGGTGGGTCCAGACGGAGGCGATCGTCGCCTTCCTGCTTGGTTACCTCGTCTTCCGGGACAAGCGCTACTGGGAGGCATTCCTCAACGTTGCCGATTTCTGCCTTCGCTGTTTGCACGACCCCGAGCACGGGGAATGGTTCGCCTCGACCTCCGAAGATGGCACGCCAAGGCAGACCGGCAAGGGCTCGGAGTGGAAGGCGGCCTACCACGTCACCCAGGCATGTGCCTATGCGCAGCAGTACCTGTCGGAGCTTGAGCAGGCTTCCTGAGCAGGCAGGCTCCGCCCGCCGCTGTTGACACTGGTTGAGGGGCCTTGCTACAATGGCGCTGTTCCAAGAGCAGGAGTGACTCTAGATGCCAGTTGACACAGCTAAGCTTCGCGAAACCTCGCCTCACCTGCCGAAGTTCCTCGATTACGAGCGAGAGGTCGAGGCAAGCATTCGCCAGGAGGACGAGGACCGCCGCCGCGAGATTGACGACGAGAAGCGGGCGCGTGAGAAGAAAGCGCGTCGAAAGCGGCTCAAGAAGATGCGGGCGACACAGGGGGACTAGTCGTCTCTCCCCACTCACCCGTTCCGCACACCGCGAGAGCTCCACACCGGTGGGGCTCTTCTCGTAACTGATGAGTTTCGCTCAAAGAGGTAAGGGCGAAACTCATAGGAAACCCAGGCGGGAAGTGGAGGAGGCTGTTCGCCCGCCGCTGCCCCGATGGGCGAACAGCGCCAGAGCCATGGACCCGGATCCCTACAGACAAGTCGAGGCGCTCTTCCGGCTCTTCCGCGAGCGAGGCCTGGTCGAGCTGAGTGTCGAGGACGGCTGCCTCAAGCTCCATCTGCGGCGGGAAGCGCCGGGCGCCAGTCCCGTCGCCGCTCGCCCTCGCGGCGAGCCGCAGCCCATCAAGACCAGACCCCGCGCCGGCGCAGGACGGACGGTGGCGGTCAGGTCGCCGCTGATCGGGGTGTTCTACCGGTCCGCGGCCCCGGACGCGCCGCCATTCGTCGAGATCGGGGATGTGGTGTCCGAGGGGCAGACGGTCTGCATCGTCGAGGCGATGAAAGTCTTCAACGAGATCAAAGCTGAATGGCGGGGTCGGGTAGTGGCGATCGCGGCGGAGAGCGGAGCACTTGTCCAAGCGGGTGACCCACTGATCGTGCTCGAGTTCGCCGACGGACGGGGACAGGAGGGAGCCTGATGTCGGATCAGCCCATCTATGTCGGCATCCTCGGTTACGGCAAGATCGGCACCGGCACCCTCAAGACACTGCTCGACAACCAGGACAGCATCGGCCGCAAAGTCGGCCGGCCCGTGAGGGTGAAGAAGCTGGTTGATGTGAACTGGGACCTGCCGCGACCCTTCGACCTTCCGGTGCCGCCGGCGATGCGTTCGACCAACGCGGATGACGTGCTCGACGATCCGGAGATCGCCATCGTCGTGGAATGCATCGGCGGAACAAAGCCCGCGCTCGACTTCGTCCTGAAGGCCCTTCGCAACGGCAAGAACGTGGTCACCTCGAATAAGGAGCTGATCGCGCGCCACGGCAAGGAGCTGTTCGAAGCGGCCGCCGAGCGAAGCCTCGACTTGATGTTCGAGGGGAGCGTCGGCGGCGGCATCCCCATTATCCGGCCGCTGAAGAGCTGCCTTGCCGGCAACAAGATCCAGCGGGTGATGGGGATCGTCAACGGCACCACCAACTTCATCCTCACCCGCATGACGCAGGAGAAGGCGGAGTTCGCAGCCGCGCTCGCCGAAGCCACCAGGCTGGGCTACGCGGAGCCCGACCCGACCAATGACATCGAGGGCTTCGACGCCGCCTTCAAGCTCGCCATCCTCGCCTCCATTGCCTTCGAGACGCGGGTGCAGGTCGAGAGCATCTACCGCGAGGGCATCAGCACGCTGGCCGCGCGCGACATGGAGTATGCGGCCCAGTTGGGATACATCGTCAAGCTCCTCGCCATCGGCTCGGAGGTGGAGGGGGCGCTCGAGCTGCGGGTCCATCCGACGCTGCTGCCGGCCGACCACCCGCTGTCCGCGGTAAGCGGGCCCTTCAACGCCATCTTCGTCCGCGGCAGCTCGGTCGGCGAGGTGATGTTCTACGGACAGGGCGCGGGGACGATGCCGACCGGCTCGGCAATGGTGGGCGACATCATTGACGTCGCGCGCAACATCTGCCACAACTCGACCGGCCGGGTGTCATGCACCTGCTTCGACGAGAAGCGCGTCCGGCCAATCGCCGAACTGACCACTCGCTACTACCTACGCCTACAGGTCGCCGACCGGCCCGGCGTCCTCGCCGCCATCGCTACGGTCCTCGGCGAAGAGGGTGTCAGCCTCGCCTCTGTCCTGCAGGTGGCTTCATCGAGCGAGCGCGCAGAGATTGTCCTGCTGACTCACATCACGCAGGAACTGAGGCTGCAGCGCTCGCTGCAGCGCTTCGCTGACCTGTCGGAGGTGCACGAAGTCAGCGCCTGCATAAGGGCCGAGGGGGAAGGGTAGGGTGCGGCCATGAATGCATGGAAGAGCTGGCCCGGCGTCATCGAAGCATATCGCGAGTTCCTACCCGTCTCCGAGCGGACGCCGATCATCACACTTAGAGAGGGTGACACTCCGCTGCTGCCCGCGCCCGCGCTTCAGGAGCGCATCGGGTTGCCCATCCCGTTGCACCTGAAGTACGAGGGAGCGAACCCGACCGGCTCGTTCAAGGACCGCGGCATGACGATGGCGGTCTCCAAGGCAGTCGAGGAAGGCCGACGGGCGGTGATGTGCGCCTCGACCGGCAATACCGCTGCCTCGGCCGCGGCCTACGCGGCCCGCGCCGGCATCGCCTGCATCGTCGTGCTGCCGATCAAGTACATCGCCATGGGCAAGCTCGCCCAGTCGGTCATGCACGGCGCTAAGGTCGTCGCCATCGAGGGCAACTTCGACGACGCCTTCCGCATTGTGGTCGAGATCACCAGCCACCACCCAGTGCAGCTTGTGAACTCGATCAACCCCTATCGCATCGAGGGGCAGAAGAGCGGCGCCTTCGAGATCTGCGACCGGCTCGGCGACGCACCAACCTACCACGCCATCCCCGTCGGCAATGCGGGTAACATCACCGCCTACTGGAAGGGCTACAAGGAGTACCAGGCGGCCGGACGCAGCCGCCGTCTGCCGAAGATGCTCGGCTTCCAGGCCGAGGGCGCGGCGCCGATCGTGCGGGGCGAGCCGGTGGCCGATCCGCAGACCATCGCCACCGCCATCAAGATCGGCAATCCGGCGAGCTGGAAGAGCGCAGTCGCAGCGCGGGACGAGTCGGGTGGACTGATCGGCGCCGTCACCGATGACGAGATCCTCGAGGCCTACAAGATGCTGGCCAGCATCGAAGGCGTCTTCTGCGAGCCCGCCTCGGCCGCCTCGGTGGCGGGAGTGGCGAAGCTCGTGCGGGAGGGCTACTTCGTGCGCGAGATGCAGGCGGGAATCCCGAAGGACGCCTCAGTCGTCTGCATCCTCACGGGCCACGGCCTCAAGGACCCCGACTGCGCCATCGCCGTTGCCGAGGAGCCGATCAGCGTGGAGGCAAACACCGAGGCTGTCGTGGAGGTGCTGGGGCTGAGGGAGCCGGCCGCGGTCGGGTGACAACGGCCGGACGGCCAAGCATCCACAGATGGACACAGATGAACACGGATGGCCGCCCCTCGACTTCGCTCGGGGCACGCCTTCGGCGGTGAGCGGCCGACCCTGATCGGTCATGGTCTACCTGATCCAAGGCGATGAGTTCGAGATCGGCTCGGAACTGCGCGACCGGATGGCGGAGGTCATCGCCGCCGCCACTGAGTTGACGCTGACGGACGCCAGGTACCGACTCCGCAATGCCCGCGGCATACTCCGGTTCGACAACCGCGCCGAGGCCGAGCGGGTGGCGGCGCAGTTCACGGAGATGGGCTTCGCTAACTTCCTTCTCGATGAACTGCTCGAGGTGCCGCGGCCGCGGCTGCTGGGCGTAGGCGCGCAGATCCCCGAGGAGCCGATAGGCTTGGTCGTGCTTGCCTTGCTGGCGACTGAGACGACGCGCGCTGTCACCACTCCCGCCCGGCTGAGTCGGCGCGTCGGCTTCGGCCTTCTCACGGGCATTGCCTGGGCCCCGCCAGAGGAAGAGAAGGTCACCAAGCGCGAGGAGCACTACCTGCTGGACCTGTTGACGCGAGACCAGCACTGGCTAGTGCGATCCGGGGCGCTGGCGCGGATCGTGGAGGTCTTCACCGCGCTCAACCTGACCGACGCCCGCCTGAGCGAGGGTGTGCACAGCCTCTCGCATGAAGACAGGCGCGTGCCGGTCTTCCCGGATGAGAAGGAGCACGAGAGGTATCTGACGTGGCTGTTCCAGTTGCGCTTCGCGTAGCTACGCGGGTGCGGCGCACTTCCGCCTCCACAACGCGGGTACGGGTGTGGTTTCTGCACTAGGGGAGCGCACCCGCCCCCTGCGAACCTCACCCCGCGGCTTGCGGGACCGCAGCCTGTCGTGCTGGCGCCCCCTCTCCGCGCGCGGAGAGGGGGAAAGGGGGTGAGGTTCTCTGCGCAATCTGCCGTCTAGTGCCGTTCCCCGCGCAAGGACTTGGCGTCCCCGAAGGCCAACGAATAGCTGACCTCACCCATAGGAACCAGCAATGACAGAGCCGCTTCTCGAAACGAGCTTCCCCGATGTCTCCCTGCTCGTCCGCGGCAAGGTGCGCGATGTCTACGACCTGGGGAGCCAGCTCCTCATCGTCGCCACGGACCGCATCTCAGCCTTCGACGTCGTCATGCCCAACGGCATCCCCGACAAGGGCCGCGTCCTCACCCAGATGTCGCTCTTCTGGTTCGACTTCCTCGAGGGGGTGGTGGAGAACCACCTCGCCACTGCCGATCCGACCGAGTACCCGGCCTCCATCGGGAAGTACATCGGGGTGCTGGCAGGCCGAAGCATGCTGGTTCGGAAAGCGGAAGTCGTGCCGATCGAGTGCGTCGTGCGCGGCTACCTGGCAGGGTCGGGCTGGAAGGAATACCAGGATAGGCGCACGGTCTGCGACATCAAGCTGCCGGAGGGCTTGCGCGAATCCGACCGGCTCCCCCAGCCGCTCTTCACTCCCGCCACCAAGGCCGCCTCCGGCCACGACGAGAACATCTCCCCTCAGCGGGCAATGGAGATGGTGGGAACGAGCGCTTACGGCGAACTGGAGTGTCTCAGTCTCTCGGCCTACACCAAGGCGGCGGATTACGCCCGCAGCCGGGGCATCATCATCGCAGACACCAAGTTCGAGTTCGGCTACGCCGGCGGCAAGCTCATCCTCATTGACGAGGTGCTGACGCCTGATTCATCGCGCTTCTGGCCGCTGGACGACTACCAGCCTGGCCGCCCGCAGAAGAGCTTCGATAAGCAGCCCGTGCGCGACCACCTGGAGTCAACCGGCTGGGACAAGAAGCCGCCCGCGCCCGCGCTCCCACCTGATGTGGTCGAGAGCACAAGCAAGCGGTATCGGGAGGCGTTGAGGCTGTTGACGGGGCAGGATTAGGCAAAGCTGAGTTCGGCGCGCCGTGTCGTTGCGTTGTTCGTGAAACGTTGAGCTGGCACGCCGCGCGTGGTATACTGAGGTGCGAGGTGACTAGGAGATGGCCCCCGAGCTTACTGGCCGTGAGTGGCTATTGTTGCTGCTTGGTGGTCGAGACGGATGCGCGCCACTGGACCCGATCCGACTTATGAAGGGCGCGTTTCTGGTCACGGAGGCCCTCGGCAAGGCAGGCGCGGTCCGCCCCTATACCTTCAGGCCTTATCACTACGGCCCATTCTCTCGCGAGGTGTACCACGACCTAGACGCCCTCGTAGCAGAAGGCCTAGCGGAGCGGCTCTATCTGCCACCAGCCGCATATCCTTCCTACTGCATTTCGCCTGCGGGTTCAAGGCGCGCGGAGTCGCTGCGAACCAGGGCTGGGTCTAGCTGGTCAGACTACGTTGCGGCTCTTCGGGAGTGGCTGGACGGCCGGAGCTTCGCGGATCTGCTGCGCGTCATCTACAGGCACTACCCGCAGTACGCCACGGCGACAGTCCTGCCCCACCTGGTCGCGCAGCCGTGACGCTCATACTCGCAGTCAAGGGCGACGACGGCATCGCGGTCGCATCGGACGGAGGTGTCACAACAGGAGGAGGGTGGCCGTGGTTGCTTCCGCCTGCCCAGAAGGTGTACACGTGCAGCAACCGCGCCGCGTGGGGAGGGGCAGGCGCGCAGGGGGTGATCCAGCGTATCAAGTACGCGTTTGATAAGAAGGATGAGTCGGATCCTCTCTGGCTGGATGCAGCCGCCGACCCCCAGCAGTTGAGGCAATTGGTGAGTGGTGTGGTCCGTCCTGTTCTCGCGGAGGTCATCGGCGAGCATCTTGGCGATGGGCAGCCACCTTCTGCGAGCACTCTGTTCGCTGCTGTATTGCCCTTTGACCCCTGCGTCGTCGCGGTCTACGGGAACGGTTCAAGCGAGGTCATCCATGGGCAAAATGCCGCGATCGGCTCCGGCACATTCGCTGCTATCGCCATCATGAAGCACTTTGCCGACATGCACCCGACCGTTCGCCACGCGGCTGTCGTAGCCGTTCAGGGGCTGTCTCTCGCGATCCAATGCATGCCGGAACTCACTGAACCCATCAGCCTGGCGCTGGTGGAGGGGGTCCCGAACCAACAGCCAACCGCCCGCATTGTTGGACCAGAGGAGATGCAGGAGTTCCGAGCGCTGGCCGAGGCCTGGCAAGACATCCAGGGTGAGGTACTCCAGGAGATGGTTCAGCCCGCGCCGGAGGCTGAGCCTCCGGGAGAGCCCCCAGCGCCACCAGCGTAAGGCCGGCACCCGCCGCTCAGCGGGGCGGACTCCCATCCCCCTCCGCGTCGAACCTATCCCGTCGCTAGGCCAACGCGTCCCCCGCGCCGTTCTATCGGCCTTCCCGAGCCATCTTGCGGCATAGCCCATGCGCGCGGGCAGGGCCTGGTCGGCCCTGCCCGCGAGATAGCAGGGGTTGCGTTGTCGGTCAGCCAGCGGGTGGCCGCATCCGCTGTCTGGTCCCGCGGTTCCAGGCGCTCTGGCGCCGGGTCCGATCCGAATCGAGCACCCGGCCAAGCTGCTCACCCATCCGTTCGTAGAGGTGCGCGGCCCTGTCCATATCTCGCATCAGCCGCTCGGCAGCCTGCTCGCGAACCGCAACGTCGTGCAGCGCCGCCACGCCGGCAGCGCCTCCGACCTCGTCGCCTATGGATCTGAAAGTGGTTGCGCCCATCGTCCTGTCCCCTGCGCCTGCGTCCTATGGATGTATAGACGCAGAACAGGGGGCAAAGGTTTCACCGGAGGGGGCAAACTGGTGAATGGCAGGAGCCAAGCTCCTGCCCAACGTTCAGGTCCCGTACTCCAATGCGGTGGCTCGTATGACCAGCACGTTGACCGCGAGGAGTGCAAGCAGGATGACGGCTAGCGCGACCTTCGCCCACCTGCCGTCACCGATGGTTCGGCTTCGCTCACCACAGGCGAGCGCGCTCAGACCGCGTACAGCTACCGGCGCCAGCAGCGGCGCGACCGACACGAGGTAGCGCCCTCCGCTCGTCCCCATGCGCCAGTCAACGGTAAGGATGTTGCGCACCAGGCCGGCCAGTACGAGCAAGCCCGCAAGCAGCCACATCGCGATCGCCGCGCTCTCGAAGCGAGGTGTCGCGGCGCCCTTCCGCCGGGCCAGCCACATGACCAGGCCTCCGGCTGAGAGCACGACAAGCGCGCCGAAGAAGCGTGAGAGGACCGCGACGTCGGTGTGAGCTTGGATCACATCCAGCGGCATGAAGCTGAAGAGGAACACCTGCCGCGGCAGCGCAGCGGCGAGCGCAGAGCGTTCCTGAGGGGGCAGACCGAGCAGGGGATACATGAACGGGTAGATGAACGGCGTGCCGTAGACCAGCCACTTGCGGGCGAACCACCAGCCGCCGAGCAGCGCCGCGACCCCCAGCGCGATGGCAGTGTCGCGCAAGCGTCCCCGTCGTGGGCGCTCGCCGGGCGCGACGGCGAGCACCACCACCGTCACTGCGGCGAAGGCGAGCCCGGTTTCCTTGACGTTCAGCGCGATACCCAGTAGCACGCCGACGACGGCCGCATCCCGCGCTCCTGCGCCGAACCGCAGCAGCCGCGCCCACTGCCACCCGATCGCGGCGAAGACCAGCGCGAGCAGTGAGTCGTTGTTGATCACCCCGCTGAGGTAGGTGAACATCGGCGTGAAGCCAATGAGGCCCGTCGCGCCGAGCCAGAGCTCCGGCCTCTCCGGGAAGATCGTCCTTGCCATCGCCCACAA
>Ga0315275_10002585_pt1 | contig 16425 bp, 11 predicted proteins | sample YL17G03_0_MG_FD_205557 | JGI IMG/M metagenome (GOLD analysis project Ga0315275, IMG submission 205557) | Sediment microbial communities from Yellowstone Lake, YNP, Wyoming, USA - YL17G03_0 | ecosystem: Environmental > Aquatic > Freshwater > Lake > Sediment | place: USA: Wyoming | collected... | reverse complement strand
TGGGCGGCCTCGAGGCGCAAGTGCTCTATGCCGGCGGCGCCCCCGGCATGGTTGCCGGCGTGATACAGGTGAACGTCCGGATACCGGAAGCGGTCCTGCCCGGGAGTGCAGTGCCAATTCTGTTGCAGGCCGGCGGTTTTTCCAGTCCTTCCGGCGTCACCGTTGCGGTTCAATAAACGCGACAAGTGCATCCGCTGCGGCCCACGCCGTTGTCGGGTGCGCTTTCACGCCGAACTTGCTTGACGCCCGTTTTTCCCTGCTGATAGACTGCGCACACGTCCAGGGTAGGGGCTGGTCTTTGCTTGGGCGGCGATACCCGGGGGTTATCCGCGGCACGGATAACATCTGCAAATCCGCGCAAGCTGCGCAATCCGTGAATTGGAGGCGAAAATCAAATGAGAGGCTGCTTCGCTTTGCTGTTACTCCTGCTGGCCGGCATGTCAGCAGCACAGGTCGAGCAGGGAACGATTACCGGTAGCGTCACCGACGCGTCCGGCGCGGTGGTGCCGAACGCTCGCGTGACGATTACGAACGTGGCGACCGGCGTGGCGCGCGAGACACGAAGCGCGGCCGACGGACACTACACGGCACCCTACCTGCCGCCCGGCCAGTACGAGGTGGCGGTCGCCGCACAGGGTTTCGACAAAGCCCGCGTCCGTGGCGTGAACATCACCGTCGGCCTGACGGCAACGATCGACGTCATCCTCAAGCCGGGATCGCTGCAACAGGAGGTGACGGTCACCGCGGCTGTTGTGCAACTGGAGGCGCAGACCTTCGCGCTCGGCAACGTCGTTGGGAGCCGGCAGATTCTGGAACTGCCGCTGCTGGGACGCAACCCGTACAGTCTCGTGACGCTGGCGCCCGGCGTCATCGACCGCGGCAACGCCGGCACCGGCCCGATCATCAACGGCGGCCGCTCCAACACCAGTGAAGTTTTGTTGGACGGAGTTGAGACCCGCAATACCACCACCAACGACCTGGCCTATTCGCCGCCGCTGGAGACGGTGCAGGAATTCAAGGTGATCACCAACGGCATGTCCGCCGAATTCGGGCGCTCCGGCGGCGGGGTGCTGACCGCGGCCACCCGCAGCGGCACCAACAAGCTTCACGGCAGCGTCTATGAATTCCTTCGCAACAACGCGCTGAACGCCAATAGCTGGTCGAACAACCGGTCGGCCTTGAAGAAGAGCCCGTTCCGCCGCAACGAATACGGCGCTTCGGCCGGCGGCCCGGTGTACGTGCCGAAGTTCTACGATGGGCGAAACCGCACCTTCTTTTTCATCAACTGGGAACAGACCAAGGACCGCAGCCCGGATGACACCATCCAAACGGTTCCCACGCTGCTGGAACGCAGAGGCGATTTCTCGCAAACGGTGGACGGCAGCGGCAACCTGATCAGGGTTTACGATCCGCTCAGCACGCGGCCGAACCCCAGCGCCGCGGGCCGCTACCTGCGAGATCAGTTCGACAACAACCGCATCCCGGCCGCCCGCTTCGATCCGATCGCGCTTAAAATCCTGCAATACTTCCCGGAGCCCAACCGCACGTCGCGCACCCAGAACTTCGCGCTGAACGGCTCCCGGCAAAACGATTCCTGGCGCACCTTCTTCCGCATCGACCAAAGCGTCGGCGCGCGCCATCAGCTCTTCTTCACTTACGGCCGGCAGGACAACCCGCGTTACACGCCCGGCTTCAACATCGCCTTCCCGAGCGAAGGCGTGAACGGGGAGAAGGGCAAGATCGAGAGCCACCCGCGGACCGCGGTGCTGAGCGACACGGTGACCTTTAAGCCCAACCTGATCGGGGAATTCCGCGCCGGCGTGACGCGCGGCCGGACGGTCACCGCCCCCCGTAGCGTGGGCTTCGACTTCACGCAGCTTGGAATCGGGCAGGAGGTCAAGGACCGCGCCGCGGCGCTGCTGTTCCCGCGCATCGAGCCGGCCGACGTGGCCACCCTGGGGCCGGACCGCGCCTCGTATTTCAACGACGTCGAGCAGTCCAATGAGTTGCAGGGCCACGTCAGTTGGCTGCGCGGCGCCCACTCGCTCAAGGCCGGCTACGACTACACCTTTCTGGCATTCAACGTGAATCGGGCCGAGCGCCCGGCCGGCATCTACTCCTTCAGCCGGGCGTTCACTCAGGGGCCGGATCCCTCGGTGGCCGGGAACACCGGTTTTGGCGTGGCCACGTTGCTGCTCGGCGCCCCGACCAGCGGCAGCATCTCGGCCGATCCGACGCTGGCCGCGTCTCAGAAATTCCAGGCCTGGTACATCCAGGATGACTGGAAGTTGCGGCGCAACCTGACCATGAACCTCGGGCTGCGGTGGGAATACCAGACACCGTGGAGCGACCGCTTCAACCAGTTGGCGTACTTCGATCCGAACTTCGCCGACCCGGTGACGAAACAGAAGGGGTTGCTGCGCTTCGTGGGACGGGACGGCAATCCACGGTACCAGTCCGACCCCGACAAGAACAATTTCGCGCCGCGGGTGGGTCTGGCGTGGCAGGCGAGGAAAAACACGGTGGTGCGCCTGGGCTACGGAATGTTCTACTTCCCGGGCAGCGGCGGCATCGGCTCGGGCGCCAGCGACCTGGGCGAGGGCTTCCTCGCTCAAACGCAGGTGTACCTGGGCACGCCGCTGGCTGCGCCCAATACGCCGCCGCCCGGTGCTTCCCTGGCCCATCCGTTTCTGGCGGGCTTCTTCACGCCGCCCAGCACGCTGGTCGGCGGCGGTGCTACCACGGCCTTCCGCGATTGGGTCACGCCGCTCAACCAGCAATGGAACCTAAACATCCAGCGCTCGGTGGGGACGGTGCTGATTGAGGTGGCTTACGTGGGCAGCCGGGGCCAGCGCATCTGGGTCAACCGCAATCGCAACGCCACTCCCACACAATACCTGTCGCTGGGTACCGCGCTGGACGAGGCGCTGCCCAATCCCTGGTACGGCCTGGCCGACGCACCGAGCGCTCTCAGTTCGCCGCGAACTCGCACCCGCTCGCAGTTGCTGATGCCGTTCCCACATTACTTCAGCTCCGTGACCCGCTTCCGCGATGCCGTCGGCGACTCCGTCTACCACGGCATGACCGTGCGGGTGGACAAGCGCTTCGGACACGGGCTGACCGTCCAGGGCTCCTATACCGCCAGCAAGCTGATCGACAACGTTCAGGAGCGGTTTTCGGGCCGAGGCAATTTCTTGGACCCCAACAACCTGGCCATCGCCCGTTCGGTGAGCGGCGAAGACCGCTCGCAGGTGTTTGTGGCCAACTACATCTACGATCTGCCGGTCGGCCAGGGACGCCGCTGGCTCAAGCAGGGGCCGGTGGGGCGGATCATCGGGAATTGGCAGGTAGGAGGCATCACGCGGTTCGCCATGGGCTTGCCGGTGGTGATCACGGCGCCCTCCAACACCCGCCTGCAGGGCGTCAGCGCCTACGCCATGCGGGTGAAGTCGCCGGTGCTGTCCTCCGGCCAGCGCTCGCTGGAGCGCTGGTTCGATACCACTGCTTTTCAGGCCGCGCCACAGTTCTCCCTCGGCAACGACTCGCGCACCGAGCCTAACCTGCGCAACCCCGGCACAAAGCTGTTCGACCTGTCCCTGAGCCGCTCTCAGCAAATCGGGGAGCGCGCCAGGCTGCAATTCCGCGCTGAGTTCTTTAACGCCTTCAACACCACGCAACTCGCCGGGCCGCAGGGCAGTCTGACTGCGGCCGACTTCGGCAAGATTACCTCGGCGGGCAGCCCGCGCAACATCCAGTTCGGCCTGCGGCTCTCGTTCTGAGACGCTTTCTCAAAACGCTGCGCCCCGGCCGGCAGCGCAGCCGGGGTGCAGTTCCATGCGACGAGGAACTCGCCCAGGCCGCCCGCGCCTGCCCCTCTCGGCTCAGAGGATCGCTCTACTTGGGCCCGCAACGTCTCCGCTGTGCCCAGGCTGAAGCTCCGGCCGACTCCACGCCTTCAGGACTCCACTTGGACTCCAGTGCACCACGTTGATGCACCCCAATTTCTGTAAGTGTTTGAGGAATTTTGTGGGGCCGCCGGGATTTGAACCCGAGACCTCTTGCACCCCGAGCAGGCGCGCTGCCGGGCTGCGCTACGGCGCGACTGGCGGTTGGAGGCCGGAGACTGGAGGCTGGCGAGGGGGGGATGGGCTGCCGCTAATCCTCCATGCCGGATTCCTGGCGCAGTTCGTTATACCGGCTCACCAGTTCGTGTTCATGGCGCACCTCGTCTTGATAGAACCTGTCAAAAAGTTGTCTTAGCAGCTCACTATCGGACATCTCCTTGAGCCCCGAGTACATGGCCTGAGCTTGCCTTTCTGCTTCAATGGCTAGCTTGAACGCACCAAGAAACATCCGAGCCTTGTCGTGTGTTTCGGCGGACATCAACCCTCCTCAATTCGTCTTCGCGCGGCGGGCGACATCCGCCGCCCTCGGCCCAGGCGGTGGAGAATGACCGGGCCTCATTCCTTCACCCGCAGTTTCAGTTTCCCTGGTCAGTATAGCGTGTCTCGACGTTCAGCAAGTAGGCCGTGGGCTGGCGGCTCGGGGACATCTCAGAGCATGCCGAGCGGGGCATCGCGGTCGGGAGCGGGAAAGGCACGGTCGAGGGCGGCAAGGTCGCCGGCCTCCAGCGCCCAGCCGGCGCCCCCCGCGTTCTCGCGGACGTGCTCCGGGTGGGAGGCTTTCGGGATAGTGAAGACCGCGGGGCGCCGGGTCAGGAAATTCAGGTCCACCTGGCGTGGCGTGCGGTTGTGGCGGGCGGCGACCCGGGCCAGCTCCCGGCCGCCGGCACTCGACGCGGCCGGAAACACACTGTGGCCGAAAGGGCTGTAAGCGACCACGGCCATGTTCTGCCGCTCGCAGTAGGGCAGCAGGCGGCGCTCCATGACGCGGTGGCCCAGGTGATAGAGCACCTGGTTGCAGGCCAGCCGGTGACGGCGCAAGGCACGCTCGGCGGCCTGCAATTCCTCCAAATCGAAATTGCTGACGCCGATGTAGCGGACGGCGCCCTGGTCCGCCAGTTCTTCCATGGCCCGCATGGTGTCCTCGAGGGGATAGGAACTGGGCCAGTGAAGCAGATAGAGGTCCAGCCATCTGGTGCGCAGCCGTTTCAGGCTTTGCCGGCAGGCGCGCAGCGTGCCCTGGTAGGAAGCGTTGGAAGGGAGCACCTTGCTGACCAGAAACACCTGGTCGCGGCGCCCGGCGATGGCCTCGGCCACCAGTTCCTCGGCGCGGCCGCTGCCGTACATCTCGGCCGTGTCGATGTGGGTCATGCCCAGATCCAGGCCGAGGCGAAGCGCTGCCACACTGCGCCGCTCGACGGCGCGGCTGCCCTCGATCATCCACGTTCCCTGGCCAATAACCGGAAGCGGAATGCCGGTCCATCCGAAGGCTTTCGTTTCCATAACAGCCGCGCCGGCAATGATAAACAACTTCCTAGCCGCAGATTGCGCAGATTTCACGGATTAGTCTGTGCAATCTGTGAAATCTGCGGCCAGCAGGCCAGACGCGCTATGCTATAAGCGAAGCATGGAAAGGGTGCTGGAAGGCGTCAGATTCCTGCAGGCGGGGCGGGCGCGAGAGAACCTGGAGCGCCTCCGGCGGCAAGTTCCGCCGGCGGCGCTGGAGGCCCTGCCCCGCCTTCTGCCGCATCTTCCGGACCCCGACTCCGCGCTCAACAACCTGGAGCGCTTCGCCGCCAAAGCGCCGGAGACGGTGCGCCGGTACCTGGGTGACCACCCGGTCTCGCTGCATTACCTGCTCGCGCTGTTTTCTTACAGCCAGTACCTGTCCGACACGTTGATCAACCAGCCGGAGCTGGCCCTCTGGCTGCACCAGCAGCCGGCTTTGTACCACGTCAAGACGCGGGAGGAGATGCTGGCCGTCCTGGAGAAGTCGCTTACCGCGCCGGGCAACGGCCCGGCCGACCTGGCATCGCAACTGGCGCGCTTCAAGCGCCGGGAATACCTGCGGATCGCGCTCCGGGACGTGCTCCGCCTGGCGACGCTGGCGGAAGTGGCGCTGGAGTTGTCGGCGCTGGCCGACGCCATCCTGGAATATGCGCTGCGCCGGACCGCGGCGGAAATGGAGCAGAAGTACGGCGTGCCCCTGCTGCGGCGAGCGGCGGCGGCGCCGGCGGGGGAACAGGCCGGCGAGCACTCCAACCTCCAGCCTGCCCCCTCCAGCCTGCCGCAGGCTTCGGAGGCCTGCCCCATCACGGTCCTCTCGCTGGGGAAGCTGGGCGGCAACGAGCTGAATTACAGCTCCGACATCGACTTGCTGTTCATCTACGGGGGCGCCGGCGAGACAACCGGCGGGCTCTCCAACCGGGAGTATTTCATCAAGCTGGTGCAGTCGGTGGTGGGCCTGCTGAGCGGGTTCGGGCCGGAGGGGGCGGTTTTCCGGGTGGATTTGCGCTTGCGGCCGCAGGGCCGCGAGGGCGCGGTGGCCGTTTCGCTGGACGGCGCGCTCAGCTACTACCGGGAGCGGGCGCGCGACTGGGAGTTGCAGGCCCTCGCCAAGGCCCGGCACTCGGCCGGCGACGCGGCCCAGGCCCGGCGCTTCCTGGAAGGCGTGGAGCCGCTCATCTACACCACCTCGGTCAACTTCGCGGCCATCGACAGCGTGCTGTTCGCCCGCGAGCGGATCACCGAGGCCCTCAAGCGGCGTTCGGCGCAGCGGCTGGGCGTGGACGTCAAGCTGGAGCGCGGCGGCATCCGCGACATCGAGTTCCTGGCGCAATGCCTGCAACGGCTCTACGGCGGCCAGGAACCGTGGCTGCGGTCGGCCGGCACCATGTTCGCCCTGCAGAAGCTGGCCGACAAGGGCTACCTGCGGCAGCGCGATTACGCCCGCCTCAGCCGCGCCTACGTGTTTCTGCGGAACGTCGAGCACCTGCTGCAGCTCGAGCGCGGGCAACAGACGCACCGGCTGCCGGCCTCGCGCGAAGCGCTGGCGGTGCTGGCCAGGCGGGCGCGCATCGAAGTCCACGAAGCGCGGAGGAGCGAGGCCGAGGCCGAGGGGGCCGCCCCCGGCCTGGCCCGCGGCCCGGCCGCTGCCGCGGACCCGGCACCGCCCCCCCAGCACCATGGCACGCCGGGCGGCGCCGATTACGCCGCCGCGCTGTTGGCCGAAGTGGAGCGCCACATGAAGGCGGTCCGCGAGGTTTACGATCGGTTGATTCTGGCGCACAAGTCCCCCGAGCAGCAGGAGGAGGCCTTTACGCTGCAGCCCGAAACGCCTTTCCCCGTTGGCGCCGCCGAAACGGCCGCCGGTTACCTGGAACTCCTCCGCCACATCGAGCGCAACTGTCCCGCGCTGTACCAGGTGATCCGGCAGTTGACGCAGCCCCAGGGCCCCGGCGAGGCGCAACGGGCGAAGCCGGCGCGCGAGCGGGCCATGCAGAGGTTCCTGGCCAGCGCCTACGCCAATGCCGGCGATTTCCGGCTGCTCTGCGAAGACCCGCGGCTGGTGGGGCGAGCCGCGGAACTGTTCGAGCACAGCCCCTTTCTGACCGAGCTGCTGGTGCGGCATCCGGGCGAGATTGCCGAGCTGGCGGAGTTGCCCCCGGCCGGGGAGGCGCTGGCGCTGGAAGAGCAGAGCCGCATCGGCGCCGAAGCCCCCTACTCCATCGAGGACGACCCGCAGTTGCTGCATATCGCCGATGCCGGCCTGGCCCTGAGCGAAAAGATGGCGCTGATGCGCCGGCATTACCGCAAGCGCCTGCTGCACATCCACGCCCACAGCGTGCTCGGTCCGGTGCCGCTGTTCTCCACCCTGGAGGCCACCAGCCTGCTGGCCGAACAGGCGCTGCGCGCCGCCTACCGGGCGGCGGTGCAAGAGACGGTGCGCACCCTGCCCAAGCCCGAGGGTGAAGGCGACCTGATCGTGGTGGCGCTGGGCCGGCTGGGCATCCGCGAGTTCGATATCGCCTCCGATGCCGACCTGGGCTTCCTGTACCGCGGCGGAAACCCCGAGGCCAAGCTGTTCTGGACGCGCGTGGCCGAGCGCCTGATCGAGATCGTTTCCGCGTATACCGGCGAGGGAACGATTTTCGCCGTCGATACGCGGCTGCGGCCGCGGGGGCGGGAAGGCGAGCTGGTGGAAGCCGAGCGCACCTTCGCCCAGTATTTCGCCTCCTCGGCGCAGGAATGGGAGGCGCTCACCTACATGAAATCGCGGGTGGTGGCGGGCGACGACGAAGAAGGGACCATCCTGCTGCACCGCATCCAGCGCACCATCGGCGACCGCTTCGGGCGGGGCCGCGAGGCGGCGCGCAAGCTGGCCGAGATCCGGCACAAGCTGGAGGTTGTGACCGGGCCCCAGAACCGCCTGAAGGCCGCACCCGGCGGCTATTACGACATCGATTTCATCCTGACTTATCTGCGGCTGCAGGCCGCCCAGGTTTTCTTCCCCTCGCTGACCACTCCGGAACGCCTGCGCGTGGTGGAGTCCATGGGGCAATTGCGGCCCGACCAGGCGCGGACGCTGCGCGAGGGCGCGGTGTTCCTGCGCGGGCTGGAGCACGCCGTGCGCGTTTCCACGGGACGCTCCGACAGCGAGGTGCCGCTCAGCGGGCCGCGCGGCGAAGCCTTTGCGCGGCTGGCCGGCCGCTGGCTGCCGCACTCGCTGGCCGGCAGACCCCTGCCCGAGGCCCTGGACAGCGTCACCCGCGCCGTCCGCGGCGTCTTCGACGAGATTTTCCGGGTTTAGGGGCGCTCTCAACACAAAGGCACAAAGGCACAAAGAAAGGCGCAAAGAAGCCAAACAGGCGCTCCCTTCTGTGGCTTTTCCTTTGTGACTTGGTGCCTTTCTGCCTTTGTGCCGAACGCCCCACTCCTTTCTTTTCTCAAAGGCCTTGCCGCGGTCCTTGAAAAGGCGCGGGAGCCGGTGTAACGTGATTGGGTTTGACCCACCAACTTCATGCCGGAGGGTTCCTATGACTTCTTTTAACGATAACCCGGTTCCTGAGGACGGGGCACGCATGGAATACCGGGATGGCCGGTACGTGGTTCCCGACAACCCCATCATTCCCTTCATCGAAGGCGACGGCACCGGGCGCGACATCTGGAAAGCGGCGCGGCGGGTGTTCGATGCGGCGGTCGAGACGGCCTACGGCGGGAAGCGCCGCGTGGTGTGGTACGAGGTGTTTGCCGGCGAGAAAGCCAAGAACAAGTTCGACACCTGGCTGCCGCAGGACACGGTGGAAGCCATCAAGTACTTCCGCATCGCCATCAAGGGTCCGCTGACCACCCCGGTGGGCGGCGGCATCCGCAGCCTGAACGTCACCCTGCGGCAGGTGCTGGACCTGTATACCTGCTGGCGGCCGGTGCGGTATTTCACCGGCGTGCCGGCGCCGGTCAAGCGGCCCGAGCTGATGAACGTCATCATCTTCCGCGAGAACACCGAGGACGTCTACGCCGGCATCGAGTGGAAGCAGGGCACGCCCGAGGCCGCCAAGATCATCGAGTTCCTGGAAAAGGAAATGGGCAAGAAGGTGCGCCCCGATTCCGGCATCGGCATCAAGCCCATGTCGGTGACCGGCTCCAAGCGCCTGATCCGCTACGCCATCCGCTACGCGCTGGAGAACGGCCACAAGAGCGTCACCATGATGCACAAGGGAAACATCATGAAGTTCACCGAGGGCGCGTTCCGCGACTGGGGCTATGAGCTGGCGCGCGAGGAGTTCGCCGACGTGGTCGTGACCGAGCAGGAAGTCACCGAGAAGTACAACGGCAAAGTGCCGGAGGGCAAGCTGCTCCTCAAGGACCGCATCGCCGACTCCATGTTCCAGCAGGTGCTCACCCGGCCCGACGAGTACGACGTGATGGCCACCCCGAACCTGAACGGCGACTACATTTCCGACGCCTGCTCGGCGCAGGTGGGCGGGCTGGGCATGGCCCCCGGCGCCAACATCGGAGACGGCTACGGCCTGTTCGAAGCCACCCACGGCACCGCGCCCAAGTACGCCGACAAGGATGTGATCAACCCCTCCAGCCTCATGCTCTCCGGCGCCATGATGTTCCGGTTCCTGGGCTGGAAGGAAGCGGCTGACTGCATCGAGGACGGCATTGCGCGCACCATCCAGCAGAAGAAGGTCACCTACGACCTGGAGCGGCTGATGGAAGGCGCTACCAAGGTCAAGACCAGCGAGTTCGCCGCCTGCATCATCTCCAACATGCAGGCCGGCAAGGCGGCGGCCGACTAGCAATTTCGGATTGCGGATTTCGGATTGCGGATTTCTTGCAGTGACGAGTGGCTAGTGACGAGTGACAAGAGATCCCGCTTCCGGCCCACGGCTCACTCATCACTTGTCACTCATCACTTATCACTTGAACGCCATGTCTGAGCGCCGCCTGAGGGCGGCAAGGAGGAAGGACTTATGCGCAAGAAGATTACTGTCATCGGGGCGGGCAACGTCGGCGCCACCTGCGCCCACCGGCTCGCCGACAAGGCGCTGGGCGATGTCGTGCTGGTGGACGTCATCGAGGGCGTGCCGCAGGGCAAGGCGCTGGACCTGCTGCAAAGCGGGCCGGTCGAGGGCTACGACGTGCAGGTGACCGGCGCCAACGATTACGAGTCGACGGCCAACTCCGATCTCATCATTGTCACCGCCGGGTTCGCCCGCAAGCCGGGCATGAGCCGGGACGACCTGGTGCTGAAGAACTTTGGCGTGGTGAAGGAGACCACCGAGCAGGCGGTCAAGTATTCGCCCAATGCCATGATTATGGTGGTCACCAACCCGCTGGATGCCATGTGCCACGTGGCCTATGAGGTCTCCGGTTTCCCCAAGCAGCGGGTCTTCGGCATGGCCGGCATCCTGGACACGGCCCGCTTCCGGACCTTCATTGCCCAGGAGCTGAAGGTATCGGTGGAAAGCACGTTCGCCTGCGTGCTGGGGGGCCACGGCGACACCATGGTGCCGGTGCCTCGCTACTCGACCGTGGCCGGCATCCCCCTCACCGAACTGCTGGACCAGGCGGCCATCGACCGGCTGGTGCAGCGCACCCGCGACGGGGGCGCCGAGATCGTGCGCTACCTGAAGACCGGCAGCGCCTACTACGCGCCGTCAGCGGCCGCCGTGGAAATGGCGGACTCCATCTTCAACGACCGCAAAAAGATCCTGCCCTGCGCCGCCTATCTGGAGGGCGAATACGGCATCCGGAACCTGTTCGTCGGCGTGCCCGTGAAACTGGGCGCCAAGGGCGTGGAGCAGATCATGGAGATCAAGCTGACCGAGGCGGAGTCGGCCGCCCTGAAGAAGAGCGCGGCCTCGGTGCAGGAGCTGGTCGACATCATTCACCGCCAGCAGGCCGGCGGCACCACGGCCTGAAATCAGGCTGGAGACTGTAGGCTGCAGGCCGGAGGTTAAGTAGCGCCGGGCCTCGCGCCCGGCATTCCCGGAGGCGCTCGCTATCCTGGGTGCCGGCCGCTACATCGCGCTACCGGAGTCGGAGGTAGTCCTCGACTGGGAAACCTGCGTCTTTGAGAATTCGGGCTGCCAGGCCCCGCCCGACATCGCAGCCGCTGTGAACCGGGATGGTGACTGAAACCTTGCGAGCCGGGTGCCACAGTGTGAGATGGCTGCCCGCCTGGCGATCCTCAAAAAAGCCCTGGGTCTTGAGAAAGCGGACGAGTTCCCCGGCCGTGATCTGAGGCATCCGGGCCATTACGGCACTCCCACGGTCAACTCCTCGATGTGGACAAGCTTGTCATCCTGGGGGACGGGTTGGCCGTGAGCCAGCAGGGACTCAAGGTGCAGCCGGATGGCCTCGCGAATATTCTTACGCGTCTCTTCGAGGCTCTTGCCGTTGCTGAAGCAGCCCGGCAATGTGGGGCTATAAGCGTAATAGCCCTCGTCCTCGGCTTCTTTTTCCACCACAATCTTGAAACTGTAGTAGTTCATCGAGGCCTTTCCACGCGCCAGCCACTATTGTACTACCCCGAGCCTGCGGGCACAGCGGGCTGACGTTGCTCGATCCGCTCTTCCAGCGCGTTGCGGGCGTGATAGGAGCTGCGCACGAACGGCCCCGACTCCACGTGCCGGAAGCCCATGTCGCGGCCCAACTGCCTGAACCGCGCGAATTCCTCGGGCGTGTAATACCTGGTGATGGGCAGGTGCTTCAGGGAAGGCCGCAGGTACTGGCCGATGGTCAGGATATCGACCCGGGCCTGGCGAAGATCGCGCATCGCCTCTGCGACTTCATCCGGTTCCTCGCCGATGCCGACCATCATCCCCGACTTGGTGGGGATGTCCGGCGCCAGCTCCTTGGAAATGTCCAGCAGCGCCAGCGAGCGGTCGTAGCGTGAGCCGGGCCGCACCCTGCCGTAGAGCCGGCGCACGGTTTCGATGTTGTGATCGAGGACGTCCGGCGCGGCCTCCAGCACCGCGCGCAGTGCCGGCAGCTTGCCCTGAAAGTCGGGAATCAGCACCTCGATCTTGCAGCCCGACTGCTGGCGGCGAATCTCCTCGATGGTGCGGACGAACAGGGCTGCGCCGCCGTCCTTGCGGTCGTCGCGGTCGACCGAGGTGACCACGGCGTATTCCAGGCCCAGGCGGGCGACCGCTTCGCCGACGCGGTGCGCTTCGTCCCAGTCCAGCGGCAGCGGGGCGCCCTTGGCGACGGCGCAGAAGCCGCACCGCCGCGTGCACACGTTGCCCAGGATCATGAAGGTGGCGGTGCGCTGCTCCCAGCACTCGCCCATGTTGGGGCAGTGGCCGCTTTCGCAAATGGTGTGCAGGCGCTCACTTGCGACCAGCGCCTTCACTTCCCTGTAGTTCTCGCCGCCCGGGGCCCGCACCTTCAGCCACTCGGGACGTCCCGTCGCCATGGCCGCCATCCCTTCCATTATCTCATTGTGCCTTTGTGGTTTCGAACAAGCCTTCAATCTCCCGCAAGACGCGCTGCGGGGAGATGGACTCCATGCAGATATTGCGGCGGCAGGTTTCCATCATCGGCGTGTCGTAGCAGGGGGCGCAGAACACCGGGTGGCGGACGATGCGCACCGGGCGGCGCGAAGAGATGGGCGCCACCTGGTGCAGTTTGCTCGGCCCCCACAGGACGACCAGGGGAGTGCCGAGGGCGGCCGCCATGTGCGCCGGCCCGGTATCGACCGAGACCAACAAATCCAGTCGGCGAATGACGGCGGCCAGTTGGCGCACCGAGGTGCGGCCGGCCAGCACCGCGCATCCGCCGCCGGGCAGGCCCCCGGCGATTGTCTCAGCCTCGGAACGGTCTTCCTCCGAGCCGGTCAATACCAGGTAGTGTCCGCGCGCCGCCAGCAGCCGCCCCAGCTCCATGAAGTTGTCAACACCCCAGCCCTTCAGCCGCTCGCCCTGGTTTCTGGCCTTCTTGCCGCGCGGCCCCCAGCCGGCGTGCAGGCCCACTCTTAGGCCGGAGCCCGGAGGCTGGAGGCTGGAGGCCAACAACTGCGCGGCGGCCGCTTCTTCGTCCGGCGAGACGAACAGGTCCATGTCCAGTCCGCCGGGCACAGCCCGCCAATCGTCGAAGCCGGCCACGCGCAAATTATTGGCGGCGCTGTGCAGCATGGGATCGAATTGGATGTCGCGGAAACTCCGGACATGCCGGATGCCCGCGTGACGAAGCAACTCGTGAAATCGCCCCGCCGATTCCAGCAGAACGGCGAACTCGTACCCTGCCTGGCGCAGGCCGCGCACCAGCCGGCGCTTTTCAGGCGACAGGAACCACGGGACGTTGCGGTGCCGGAGCGGCAGAATGCGGGTTACGGCCGGATTGCCTTCCAGCAAGGGGGCGGCGCCTGCGGCGCACAGGAAATCGATGGCGGCGCCGGGGTAGCGGGCGGCCAGGGCCCGCACCACGGGCGTGGCCATCAGCGTGTCGCCCAATGCGCCCGCACGTACCACCAGAATCCGCTCGTTCCCCATTGCGGCTACGTTCGCGCTTCTTTGAACTGATAGCGCTCGACAGCGATTTCGTCTTCGCGCTCCCGAATCTGGGCAAGGTCATAGTTCATTTGCAGGCGCAACCAAACCTCGGGAGTGCTGCCGAACGCCTTCGACAAACGCAAGGCCATCTCCGGCGAGATGCCCGACTTACCGTTAACCAGGTTGTTCAACGCCTGGCGTGTGACCCCGAGAACTTTGGCGCCCTGAGTGACGGTAAGTCCCAGCGGCTCCAGGCAGTCCTGCCGCACGATGCGACCGGGATGTGGCGGATTCTTCAGCGGCATTTCATCGCCAATCAGTGTAAACTGACACTTGTCACTTGTCAAATGGGACGCCCGCCGCGGCGGGAACGCCGATGGGCGCAGATTTGATCTGCGTTTATCTGCGTTCATCTGCGTTCATCTGCGTCCCATTTCTTCTTTGCAGGTGTTGCTTTCGGCACGGCTCAGTACTCCGCACTCCGCACTTGTTTTACCGGCGGCGGGCCACGACCACCGTCATGTCGTCCTGCAACTCGGGGCTGCCGGTCCATTCCCGCACCGCCGACATCACCAGCTCGGCGATTTCCGCCACCGGCCGGTGGGCGTTGCGGCCAATCAGGACCAGCAGCCGCTCTTCCCCAAACTCCTCGCCGTAGGAGTTCTCCGGTTCGGTGATTCCGTCGGTGAACAGCAGGAACAGATCGCCGGGCTGCAACGAGACGGTCTCCTGCTCGTAATGCGCGCCGGGGAAGATGCCGAGCACTACGCCGCCCTTCTCCAGGCGGTGGACTGCGCCGCCGCGCAGGATCATGGGGGGCAGGTGGCCGGCGTTGGTGTAAGTCAATTCACCGGTGTCGTCATCGTAGATCCCGCAGAAGAAGGTGGCGAAACGTCCCTTGGAAATCTGGCGGTAGAGCTGGCGATTGAGCTGGCCGACCAGGGCGGCAACGCCGTCGGCGGCGGGCGGCGCCGTGCTGCCGCCGTCGCCGGCTACGGCGCGGCGCACCAGAGAGTCGCGCGTCACATCGAACTGGGTGTGCAGCATGGACTGCAGGCCGGCCATCATCAGCGCCGCCGAGATGCCCTTGCCCGCCACGTCGCCGATCACCAGCGCCAGGTTGCGCTCGTCCAGGGGCACAAAATCGTAGTAGTCGCCGCTGACGCTGCGCGCCGGGGAACATAAACCCATCAGTTCCAGGCGGTTCAGCGTGGGCACCTCTTTGGGGAACAGGTTGGCTTGCACGTCGCGCGCCACGTCCAGCTCGAGCTGCAGCCGCTGCTTCTCCTTCTGCTCCTCGATCAATTGCTTGATCGAAACGGTCATGGTGTTGAAGGACTCGGCCAGGGAAGCAAGCTGGTCGCGGGAGCGGACCGGGATGCGCCAGGTGAGGTCTCCGGCGTGGACGCGCAGCGTGCCCTCGTAGAGATCGGCGATGGCGCGCGTCATGCTGCGCGTCAGCCCCACGCCGATCAATAGCGAAAAAATCTCGATGAACAGGAAGGCGACGGCGATGGCCGCCAAGCCGTAGAGCGGCAACTTCGAGAACTCGCCCAGGGTGGTGAACAGCCGGGCATTCAGCAGCGAAGGGCGCGAGTAGACAACCAGAAGCGCGGGGAGCGCCGCCTTGCCGGTGTTCCACTCCGTGGTGTTGGCCGATACCGCCCATTGCACCACGAAATCCAGGCGGTTGGCCGGGGGAGGCATCACCCCGGCCTGGACCCCGCCCCTCCGGTCATAGAGCCGATCGCCCACGCGCACCCAGTCGTTGCTGATGGCGATCTGCTGCCGCTGCTCCGGCGTCAGGCCCGTGGCTTCGCCAACCGCCGGCATGAAGTGGAAGGTGCCGATGCCGGGAGCCAGGCGACCGACCATCCGGGTATCCACGGGGATGCCGGCGATCAGGGCGCCGCGGGCCAGGGGGATGGCGGCCCGCAGCAAGGCGCCTTGCTCGATCACCACCAGCCCGCAGAACTCCTCGTTTAGCCACGGCGGGCGTTGGCGCTGCCAGGTCGCCGCCACCTGCAGGTCGGCCAGGCGCGGGGGCAGCCGCATCCGCACCAGGTCCGTCAAGGCCGCCTGCCCCGGTTCGCCGCCGGCGGCGCGCGCCTGGTCCACGTCGTAAGCGGCGGCGCGGGCGGCCAGGCGCAGCTCCTGCTTGGCGCGCTCCACCTCGGTGCCCACCAGGTAGGTGGCCACCTGGCCGTAAAAGATGTAGGCCGCCAGCGCCGCCATGGTCAACAGCAGCAGGACGGGAACGACGCCGATGAACAGGTAGGTAATCAGCAGGCGGTGGCGCAGCCGCCACATCAGCGACAGCAGGGCCCGGCGCAGATAGCGGATGGCCAGCGCAAAACCCGCCATCACCGCCAGGAACTCCACCAGGCCGGCCGGCAGGCCGCGCACCCGCAGCAGCTCGATCAGCGCCGAGAGCGCCCCCAGCACGGCGACCGTCTTTTCCAGCCGCGTGCGCGCCCGCCAGAACGCCCGAATAGAGCTTGCGGAGATCATACCAGTGC
>Ga0315275_10002584_pt1 | contig 16426 bp, 13 predicted proteins | sample YL17G03_0_MG_FD_205557 | JGI IMG/M metagenome (GOLD analysis project Ga0315275, IMG submission 205557) | Sediment microbial communities from Yellowstone Lake, YNP, Wyoming, USA - YL17G03_0 | ecosystem: Environmental > Aquatic > Freshwater > Lake > Sediment | place: USA: Wyoming | collected... | reverse complement strand
GCGGCCTCGTAGAGCCAGTCCATCCCATGCGGCCAACTGCCGTGGGCCAGGACGTAGGGGATGTGGCTGTGGAGGACGAGAGAAAAGTACTTATCGGCCATGCTGCTCTTTCAAGACGATGCTCAAGTGTTTTTTGGCGTTCCCGGCCAATTCCAACCGCCACACCGGGCAGAAACAGTAGCCTTGGTGGATTATATCAAAACCCCCTTCGGATTGGGAGAGCGTCCGCAGGGCGAAGGACCAGAGGGCGTCGGCTCCCTCAGCCTCGAAGAGGAGATGGCCTCCGTAGAGGGCTGCTCCGCTGCGGCCGCGGAGCTCGAGTTCGTGGGGGAAGGCCAGGAAGTTCCATTCCGACCCGTATCTCAGGGACAAGCTATTTTCAGAGAGGTTCTCGATTTCGATCGCGACCCGAAGCGAACCGTCCCCGGATTCGATCGTCCGCCTGACGACGATGAGGACGCGGGAGGTCCCGGCCCAGACCGCTCCGCGGCGCTCCAGGACGAGCTTTTTCCCCGCGGCTTCGAACGAGAACGGCTGGTCGACGAAATCACCCTGTTCGCCGTAGTCAACCTTCCGGAAATCCTCCGCTTTCGAGTCGGCGTGGAAGAAATGGTCGATAAGCGAAAATCGGGGGTACCAGTCGGGCCGGGTCAGCTCGTCGGCTTCGGGCGGCAGCTTCTTGCCCAGCTCGTGGATGCTCTTGCCCGTCCCCTCCTCCCCCTCCCCGGCTTGCGGCGACCGGTGGTAGGATTCGCGGCGCCGTGAGAGAACGTCGGAAAGGTTCCGCGACCAGGGACGGTAGTCGATCTCGACGAGGGCTCCGCCCGAGGCGGGCTTGACCAGCAGGCTAAAGACCGGGTCCCTGTAAACGAGCTCGTCCCGGCCGTCGCAATCGTAGTCTAGGCGGCTCCAGCCGGGCGGGTCCGGCGTCCGTTTCTCCGCTTCGAGGAGATGATGGAAGACGGCCTCGCGGAGATGGGGCAGATAGAGGCCGCCGAAGACGCCGTGCCAATAGGGGTCGTTACATTGGCCCTTGTAGAGGTCTTTGAGCGCGTCCCCCTCCGTCCGGGCGGCGCGGACTCCCAGCGAGACCATGACCATCCGCTTGTGGAGGTGGTTGGCCTCCGGGTACTTGCGGAAGAAATCGCGGAAGAACCCGCCGCGCAGGAACCGCCGGGCTTCCGGGCCGGACCCGGCCTTGAGCTTCTTGAAAGCCGCCTGGTCATCGGGCTCGAGGACCCACTCCATCATCTCTTCGTAGGATGCCGGCGGAAGATAGACCCGGCCTGCGGGCGGATGAGCGTCCAGATACTCGGAAAAGGACATCGTCCGGATGCCCTTGTCTTCGATGAAGGTGAGGAACCGTTCGAGCCAGCCTTCCTCGAACACCCATTTGTGGGTGCCCGGCCAGACGCCGAATTTCTCGCCGTCGTCCCCGAGGATGGCCGTTCCGCCCGAAGCCCGGAGGCCTTCGAGATAGGGGGCGATGTCGTCGAGGCCGTGGAACGGCACGAGATAGCGGAGCTTTTTATTGATCGGAAAAAGCCGCAGACTCCGGCCTTCTTCCTCGGTGACGTAGGTCGTGGCCAGGTCGCGGACCCCGGCGTAGTGAAAATGCTCTTCATCGAGGAGGGTGTATTCGATGCCGGCCGCGGCCAGAGACTTGGGCAGGTGGGGCTCCCAGACCCTTTCGGTGAGCCACAGCCCGCGCGGCGCCAGTCCGAAATTCTCCCGGAGGTAGTCGTTCATCATCCGGATCTGCCCGACCCGGTCCTCTTCGGGAATGATCGACAGGATGGGTTCGTAGAAGCCTCCGCTCAGGAGCTCGACCTGCCCCCGGCCGGACAGTTCCTTGATGAGCTCCCAACAGCCCCGCTCGTTCTTTTCCATGTACTCCCAGAGAGGGCCGGAGAAGTGGAGGGCGAAGCGGAAGCCCGGATGCCCGGCCAGGTGCTCCAGCAGCGGCCGGTAGCAGTTCTCGAACGCCTCCTTGACGACGTGATCGAAGTTCCCTACCGGCTGGTGGTTGTGGATAGCGAACAGCAAGACGAGCTCGCTCATTCGGGCTCAACTCCCTTCCTGGGCGAGGATGTAGGCGAGAGCGGCCAGGATGACGGCCTGGAGCTCGAGCTCACGCGGATGGACGCTCGAGACGACATCGAGAGCGGAATGGTGGACGTCGAAATAGGCCTGGGCGTTGATCATGACGGCAGCAGGCGCCGCCCCCTGCTCGATGAGGGGCCCGACGTCCACACCCCCGCCGCCGGGAAGGATGAACGACACGCCGAGAGGTTTGAAGAGGTTTCCATACGAAGCGATTTTTTCGAGGACCTTACTGTCGCGCCCTCCGACCGCGAGCCCGATCGGGGCGAAGCCTCCCCTGTCCGATTCCGCCGCGACGAGGTGGCGTTCGCCCTTCCTTTGCGGGGCGCGGACGTAGGCCCGGCCTCCCGTTCCGCCGAATTCCTCGTCCATGAACAGGACGACACGGATGGTCCGCCGCGGTTGCAGGCCGACGGCTTTGATCAGCCGCAGCGCCTCCAGGCTCGCCGCGCATCCCGCGGCGTCGTCATGGGCGCCCACGCCGAGGTCCCAACTGTCCAGATGCCCGCCGACGAGGATGACCTCGTCCGGGAGATCCGTCCCAGTGATCTGTCCGACGATGTTGGCCGAGGTCACCAGGCCCGCGTCCCGGCAGTCCATCTTGAGCGATAGGGAAACGTCTTTTTCCTTCTTGATGAGCGCGCTCAGGATTCCGGCGTCTAGGGTGCTGACCGCGGCCGCCGGGATACGGGGAGCGCCGGGGTCGTACTGCATCAGCCCGGTGTGCGGATTCCCATCTTCCCGGAATGTGAGCGAGCGGACGAGGACGCCGACGGCGCCATGACGGGCCGCCGCCGAGGCCCCGTTGACGCGCTGGTCGGCAGCTCCGCCGTAGGCAGAGAACGCGTCTGCGAGACGCCTGTCCATCGGCCGGTTGAAGAAGACGATCTTGCCCTTGAGCTTCGGCCCCAAGCGGCCGAGTTCATCGAGAGACAGGACCTCGACGACCGGCGCAGTGAGGCCCCGGTCCAGCGTCCCGATGCTCCCGCCCAGGGCGCAGACGGCGAGGGAAACAGCGGCCCGGGTCCCGGAGGCGGTGATTTCGGCCTCCGCGACCTCCCCCCGCACCCAATGTCCGACCTCGACCGGCTCCGCATGGACGTTGGCGAAGCCCAGCTCAGTCATGAGCCGAAGGCAGATTTCAGTCGCGGCCGCGGCTCCGGGCGACCCGGTCAAACGGGGACCGACCGATGTGATCTGCTTGAGGAGTTCGAAGCCTTGTTCGCCCGTCAGGCCAGCGTCCCGGAGCTTATCGACGAGGCGTTGATACAGATGTCCGCCGCTTGGACTCCCGCCGGCGCACGCAAGAGCCGCAAAGCCTACGAGGGCCAAGGCGAGGACCGTCCGGAGAGATCCGAAAAAATCTCGCTTGTCCCTGCGGTCCCCAGGTCCCATTGCGAAATCCCTCTCTCAACGATGGAGGAAACATCGTTCCGAATCGAGCTCTCCCGGCTTCCGGGTGATGATCATGGCCAGTCCGAGCTCGTTGGCCTTGTCGATGACTTCCTGGTCCTTGACCGAGCCCAGCGGGTAGATGATGGCCTTGATGCCGTGCTTGGCCGCTAGCTCGACGACGTCGGGGAAGGGCATGAACGCATCGGAAGCTAGGACACATCCCTCCGGGCCGTAGCCGCGCCGCGAGAGACGGATGGCGTCCTCGGCGGAGTCGATGCGGCTGCGCTGGCCGGAGCCGATGCCGTGCGTTTTATCGGAGGTTCCGATGACGACAGCGTTCGACCGGGTGAAGCAGGCCACCGTCCAGTTGAACAGCGCAGCCTTGACCTCGTCGGGGCTCGGCTTCTTCGTGGAGACGATGTCCACGGACTCCGGGGAGACGATCTTCGAGTCGAATCGTTTCTGGACGAGCAGTCCGCCCGCCACCCGCTTGACCTCGAGGCCATTATCCGTCGAGGTCGCGTCGAGCGGAGCGCCCATCTTGACCACCCGAAGGACTTTCCGCGCGGCCAGAACGGCCAGGGCCTCGAGAGCGAAATCGGGGGCGTAGACGACCTCGACGTTGCGGGGGCTCTCGACGAGGAGCCGGGCTAGGGGTTCGGTCACGCGGTAACTGAAGATGTCGACGCTGCCGAAATTGGAGAGCGGGTCGCACTTCCAGGCCTTTTCGAAGGTCTCGACGGGGTCGTCGCCGAGGGCGACGCCGCTCGGCATCTCGTGTTTGATCAGGACGCAGGCCTGACGACCCTTGAACACCTGGACGAGCTTCCGGGCCAACCGCTGGCCGAGGTCCATGTCGCCGACATTGATATAGCTCAGACCCTTCGTTCCCTCTTGAAGGACCTCGAGGTGTCCCATGTTAGGGCCCGTCGCGCCGGCCTCCTGGTAGAAGGCCGCCGGATAGCCAGGATTCTCGCCGTAGCGCATGGGGAACTTCTTGACGAACCGGTCTTCACCCAAGTTGAGGGTTTCCGGGAAATCCTCCCCGACCTTCATCTGGTACTGGCTGCGGGCCGTCCGCTCGGGCTTGCTCATCGTTCATGTCCTTTCGTGGCGGTTGATAATGTGGACTTCAGGGTCGTTTGGGTAGGAGGGAGAGGAGAGGACGCAGACGACGGACACGCGGAAATCCTTGTCCGGCGCCGCAGGAGCAAGGGCTCGATAAACATCTTCGGCCGTTTCCCGGGGGGTCGTGCCGGCCAAGGCCATCTGCCGCGGCTCTCCTGCAAAGCACGGCAGAGGTTCTCGGTTGGGACCCTCATATGTGGACACGAGCCGCCCCTCCCCTTTCCGGAGCGGGACCTCGAAGTAGCTCCTCAAAGTCTCGCCCGACTCGCCCCTGCGGACGACGCTTAGACCGGCCGCGCCGCGGACGAGACATCCGCTGATCCGCGGCGTGAAGATGGGCGCGTCGGGTTCGTAATCCCAAGCCGCCAGGACCTTCGACAGGATGGCCACCGGGGCATCACTTTCGACGAGCGCGTCCAGGATATCGGCGGTCTGCTTGCCGTTGGAGACGGCGACTCCCGCTTGTCCGAAAAGGAGGGCCGGGTAGACGAGAAGATCGACGTTCCCTTTCTTCAGAATGTCTTCGTCGGTCGGCTGGACCCAGATGCCGCTGTCGCGGTGGACCAGTTTCCGGGCCTGGCTCGCGGGCGAGCGCCCGGTAATGGCGTAGACGATCACAGCCCTGGCGCCTGCGGAAGCTAGGCCCATGGCGATGAGGCGGCCGGGGTATTCGAGCGTCGCGAGCAGTCCTTGCGTCTTGTCCATCGTCTCGTCCTTTCGCGCCTATTGATAACACAGCCCCTCGCGCCTGTCAAAAACGACTTGAGGGAAATCCTGCGAATCTGGTAGAATCCGGAGGAGATCCAGGGAAGGAGGCCGAGACGAAGATGAAGAAAGCCGACTACCATGAGGAATCCTTCCGCGACCCCGAATTCCTAGAGTCCCTCGAGGGGCGGACGCTTCGCATCCTGAGCGAATACCTGGGCCCCATGACCCGCCTGAATAGGGCCAAGATCAATAGCACGATCCTTTTCCTCGGCTCTGCCCAGGCCGACCCGACCAACGCCGATTCCGATTTCTATCGTTATTATTGGGAGGCGGAGGAACTGGCCTTTCTCCTGGCCAAGTGGGCCATCTCGTTGAAGAAACCCAAGGGCAAGGATTTCGTTGTCTGCACGGGTGCCGGCCCCGGCATCATGGAAGCGGCCAACCGGGGTGCCTCCCGGGCGGGAGGAAAGACGATCGGGATGAACATCTCGCTCCCGCAGGCGCAGAACCCGAACCCTTACGTCACGCCCGAACTGTCCTTCTCCTTCCACTATTTCTTCATGCGTAAGTTCTGGCTCGTCTACAAGGCCAAGGCGGTGATCATCTTCCCGGGGGGCTTCGGAACTCTCGATGAGTTCTTCGAGATCCTCACCCTGCTCCAGACGAGCAAGATCTCGAAGAAGGAGCTCGCCCTCGTCCTCTACGGCGAAGACTACTGGCGGGACCTTATCAAGTTCGATTCCATGGTCGAAAAGGGAGCTATTTGTGCCGACGACCTCAAGCTCTTCCACATCGCCTCGACTCCCCGCCAGGCGTTTTCCTATCTCAAGAAGAGGCTGGCGGGGTTTCTTGTCTGAAAGGCCCGCGGGACGGCGTAACGGATCCGGTCGGAGGTCCGTCCTCTGCCTGTCCGCGGTCCTGGCTCTGACCGCGGCCGCCTGCGCGCGGCTGCCCCGCGCTTTGGCTCCGAAGGCGGGCGTCGAGGTCGGCATCGCCTCCTGGTACGGGCAGGAGTTCCAAGGCCGTCCGACCTCGAGCCGGGAGGTCTACAACATGAACGACATGACGGCGGCCCACCGCTCGCTTCCGTTCGGGACGCACATCATGGTGACGAATCTCGTCAACGACCGTTCGGCCGTCGTCCGCATCAACGACAGGGGGCCGTTCGTTCGGGGCCGGATCATCGACCTGTCCTATGCCGCCGCGCGAGTCTTGGGAATCGTCGGACCAGGCACGGCCCGCGTCCGCTTGGATATTCTGGGCGGATTCCGGGAGCCGGCCCAGACGTCGTCGCCGACCTGGATCCAGGTCGGCGCATTTTCGGTTCAGGAGAATGCTTACGCCCTGAAAAAGCGACTTGACAAGACCTATCGGGGAGTTGTCGTGACGCTGCTCAAAACCGAGAACGGGGTTTACTACCGGGTCAGGGTCCGGACCGACGGGAATTCGGCCGCTGCTCTGGCCTCGCGATTGGCCGGAGAGGGCTTCCCCGTCATCCTCATCCGCGAATAAAAGCCGCCCTCCGAAACCTACCGATTTCTCTCCCGGCGCTTGAAAAGATAGGCGGCTTCCCGGAGCTTGTTCTCGACCCCGTCGTGGACGGCGTATGTACCGCCCTGTTCAAGGCAGGCCGCGCCGAACTCGCCTTTTTTATTGAGCGCGTAGAAATTGAGGCCGAACCTCGGCCGACCCTCCCGGTCGCAGAGCCGGGGCACAAGCTTGGTCTTTGCGGCGATGGCTTCGCAGGTCTTCAGGCAGGCCTGCTCGGGCGACAGGCCGTGACCCATGAAATCGACGATCTGGAAGCTGGCGCACGTTTGGAGGTTGGCCTCTCCGCGCCCCGTCGAACCGGCCGCGCCGATGTCGTTGTCGACATAGAGCCCGGCCCCGATGATCGGCGAATCTCCCACCCTTCCGGAGAGCTTCCAGGACAAGCCGCTCGTCGTGGTTACGCCGGCTAGTCTTCCCGCAGCGTCCAGGGCGATGCAATTGATCGTCCCGTGCGTGCTCATGACCGAGCGGAGCTCTTCGGGGATGCTGTCGGACTTTGGAGGGAACCAGTTGTCCCGGTCCGACATGGTTTCCTTCCAGCGCAGCCAGGCGGCGCGGGACTTCTCCGTCAGGAGGTCCTCCTCCTTGAAGCCGTGGGCCCGGGCGAATTTCAGCGCGCCTTCCCCGACGAGGAGGACGTGGTCCGTCCTCTCCATGACGAGCCTGGCCACCTTGGACGGATTCTTGATATTCCTCAAGGCGGCCACCGCGCCGGCCGTGTGCGTCGGCCCGTACATGACCGAGGAGTCGAGTTCGACTACGCCGTCCTCGTTCGGCAGGCCGCCGTAGCCGACGGACATGTCGTCGGGATCGTCCTCGACGATGTTCACCCCGGCGATGACGGCGTCGAGGGGGTCGCCGCCGGACTGGAGGATGTCCATGGCCTTTTGAGTAGCCCGGATACCGTTCCCGCTGGATACGACGCGGGGACGCGCACCGGCCGCTGCCGTCACGGCCGCTGCTCGCCCCAGCCCGACGGGGACGAACGCTGCCACGCCGGCGCCGACGCCGGTCTTGAGAAAATCCCGTCTCGAGAATTTCGACATTTCGCTGATTCTCCTTCTATTCCGGTGGATTCTGTTTTTCCAGATCTTCAAGCATCTGGATGAGGACGGTGTGGTCGCCCTCCGGGACTTCGAACTTGCGCGAATTCCCGCTGAAGACGTCTATCTCCCGGCCGTCCACGAGAAGCTGGTACTTGCCCTTTTTCAGAAAGCGCAGCTTGACCTCCCGGCTTTTCAGGGTCTTGATGTCGAAGGACACCTCCCTCTCATTGTAGAGGAAGCGGCGGACGACCGCTCCCCCGTCAACGGCGAGGAGGGTCTCGCCTTCCTCGCGGAGGACGGTCGAGGAGTTCCCCGCCTCGACCTCATAATGGCGGCCCTGGACGAGGACCCGGGACAGCTTCCCCTTGCCGTCCGGCTTGAGGATCCCGAAGCGGAAGCCCTCGTGGGGCGTGAAATCGAGGTACTCCTCGACCGCGATCAGGGCGGCCAGGGGGCCGCCGCTGTGGTAGCGCTGGCCTCCCGCCTCTCCGGTCAGGGAATCGAAATTCTCGGGCGACAATCCGAAGCTCGTCCAGCTCCGCAGGAACATCTCCGCGCTCTTGCGGGCAAACTCGGAGGCGACGGAGTCGAAGCCGGAAGCCTTCAATCCCTGGTAGACGAGGTAGTTGGTCGCGGGCCAGATCTGACCGCGCCAGGACTGCTGGCTCTCGGGCTTGAAAGACGGATCGTCCCGGGAGATGGACGGGAGGACGTAGTCGCCCCAGAACTGCTTGGGGTCGAGCAAGTGCTTGAGCATCCTCTGAGCGCGGGCTTCGTCGGGGATCCTGGCCAGGAGAGGGAAAAAAGCGGAGGCCGCCTTGTGGATCGAAAATCGGCCGTCCCAGGTGCGGTCGTAATAAAAACCGTCTTTCTCGTTCCACAGCCGGGAGTTGACGAGGGCCCGGGTCTTCTCGTACTGGCCGCGGTAGCGTTCGACGTCGACGGGGCGGTCGAGGATCGAGGCGACCTCGGCCAGGCACCAGGCGTCCAGGGCGTATAGGGAGTTCAGGTCGACGCAGTTCAACATCAGGGTGCCGGTCTCTTCGTTGAACGGGGCATCGTCCCAGTTGGGCAGATCGTCCTGCCCCGATTCCCAGCCAGCCCTTATCCGTCCCGAAGCGTTCTTCTCCCAGGACGGGACGTTCCTGCCGATAAGCTCGGCGTCCGCCCCCCACTCGAGGAGGCCGTCGCCGTTGCCGTCTCGACGGGTCGTACCGTTCGCCCGGGGCGCCATCCAAAAATCGTGCCAGCGCTGGAGATAGGGATAAGCGTGTCGAAGGATCTCCATGTCTCCTAGCCGCTCGAAAAGCTTTAAGACGACGAACGCCCCGACGGGAAGCTGCGAGCGGTCGGGGGTGCCCCCGAAACGGCCACGCCAATTTGGGATGTTCCCGTTCGGATACTGAGTTTCCAGGACGGCCCGGAGGGCGTCGACGGCCAGTTTCTGGCTTTCGAGGACGAGTCCCAGGGCGTTGAACAGGGAATTCTCGCCGAGGATCGTCCAGTGGTCCCGGCCACCATCCGGCCTGGGGAGGATCCCGGCCCGGCTGGACGGGGTGTAAAGACGGTGGCTTCCTGCCTGGTAAAGGACCGTCCAATGCAAGCTATTAGTGATCGCCTCGGGCACGCCGTCGTAGGGGCCTCGGAGCTTGACCCGTTTTTCTTCATAAACGCCGGCTTCCTCGTCGATGAAGGCACCGATCGTCTCGGCATTCTTGTATCGGTAGATGCGGTTGCCCACGGCTTGGGCGTCACCGCCGACCCCGGCCACGAAGGCGATCGTGCGGTCGGCATCCGGGACGTAGGACAGGGCGAGGCCGCCGGCAGCGGCAGAGGCCGGCTCCCCGGGTCGGCTCGTCCAGATCAAGTAGGAAGGATTCCCCGGAGCGCCGCAGCGTCCCTGGACCTGGCCGTCGGCGAGAAGGGCGTATTCACCCTTGAGGTCCCACGGGAAATAGTGAACGATGGTGACGCGAACGCCCTCGGGGCAAAGGATGCGTCCGATGACGGTCTTCTCGTCGCGCCGCGACCATTCGACCGTCAGGGTCAACTTTCGCGGCGGGGGCTTCATCAGAATGGGCGTGTCCTTGCCCATTTTAAAGGGAAGTCCGAGGTCGAAATTGACACGGGCGTAGAGGCCGTCGGGCGAATGCGGGCCGACCTGGGAGACGAGGTAGTAGAAGTCCCCGCCCTCGGCGGCCTCCCCCACCCTCTCGACGCGCAGGAGGAAAGCGAAGGCGCAATCTTTGGCCGGGGCGATGACCAGACCCGGCCAGCCGGGCCCATCGAGCGATCCGACAAAGGTGTCTTTCCAGGGATAGAAGATCTCGGGCGCGAGGCTGGACTTTCCGATGAGCAGCAGGCCTAGAACGAGGACTGTTTTTTTTGTCATCCCGGGAATCCTTGCCGGCGCGGCCCTCCTCGCCGTCTACTTTATGGAAATCGGGCTATGAAATCAACCCCATCGTATCGAGTCAAGGAAGGTGCTTTTCTTTTCAAGCTGTGATAGATTGAGTTTTCCGAACTCCCTTGGAGGAAATCATGGATTTCCGGCTCTATTTCCGCTCCCGTCAGGGGGAGATGGTCCATCTCCTGAAGCAACTCGCGATGCTCGAATCCCCGACCCACGACAAGAAGGCCGTCGACGCCTGCGCGGCCTTCGTGGCCAGGGAGTTCAAGAGAACGGGATGCAAGGTCACAACTTTCCCCCAGAAGGATATCGGCGACCTGACCGTGGCCGAGTTCGCCCCGGGACGCCTGAAAAACGCTGACGACGAGATCCTCGTCCTGACCCACATCGACACCGTCTGGCCCGTGGGGAAGATCGGCAAGATGCCCTTCTACGTCTCCGGGAACAAGCTCTACGGCCCCGGTGTCCTTGACATGAAGGCCGGAGTTGTGATGCTCCTCACGGCCCTGCGGAGTCTCCAAGGCCTCAACGTCAAGCTCAAGAAGCGGGTTACGGTTGTCGTCAACACGGCCGAGGAGACCGGGCACCCCGCGGCCCGCGACCTCATTCGCAAGCTGGCCCGGAAGGCTTCTCTCGTCCTTTGTTTGGAGCCCGCCCTCCCCGGCGGAGCGCTCAAGCTCGAAAGGAAAGGCCGACTGGTCGTCCGACTGGACATCCGCGGCCGGGCGGCCCACGGCGGGAGCCCCGAGAAAGGGGTCAGCGCCATCGAAGAACTGGTCACCCAGCTCGCCCGTCTCAAGAGGCTGAGGACCGGAGAAACCACGGTCAACGTCGGCCTGGCGGGCGGGGGCGAGAAGGCCAACGTCGTCGCTGAGAACGCCTGGGCCGTGCTGGATATCCGCTTCTGGAAGTCCATCGACCGGGACAGGGTTCTGAAGATCTTGCGCGAGGCCGTCCCGGCCCTCGGCGGAGCGCGTCTCAAGGTCTCCGTCGAAAGCACCACGCCGCCCATGGAGAAGACCAAGGCTTCCGAAAAGCTCTTCGTCCGGGCCCAGGAGATCGCCGCCGGAATAGGACTTTCGCTCAAAGGGGGGAAGACGGGCGGCGGCTCTGACGCGTCGATCGCGGCCGGGATGGGGATCCCGACGCTCGACGGCCTCGGGCCGGACGGCGACGGCATCCACGCTGAACACGAACATCTCCTCCTCTCCTCCTTCGTCGAACGGACGGCCCTGCTGACCGAGCTCCTGAAGGACTTGTAATTAGCTTAATTTAACCTTTATTATAAGGAGTGCATCATGATCAAAAAATACTATCTCCTGTCCCCAGGGCCGACGCCGGTGCCCGAGCGGGCCCTCTCGGCGGCGGCGGAACCCATGATCCACCACCGGACCCCCGAATTCTCGGCTATCTTCATGGAGGTCACTGAAGGGATCAAGCAGGTCTTCGGCACCAAAGAAGAGGTCTACATCCTGACGTCCTCCGGGACCGGGGCCATGGAGACCGCCGTGGTCAACCTCCTCAGCCCCGGCGACAAGGTCCTGACCATCAACGGCGGTAAGTTCGGCGAACGCTGGGGCAACATCTGCAAGGCCTATGGCGTCCAGTACAAGGAGATCATCCTCGACCCCTGGGGCAAGGACTTCTCCAAGGAAGAGCTTGAAGCCGAGCTCAAGGCCATGCCCGACTGCAAGGCCGTTTTCGCCACGTTGTCCGAAACCTCCTCCGGGGCCATGTTCGACGTCCAGGGCTTCGGCGAGGTCGTGGCCAAGACCGCCGCCGTCCTCGTCGTGGACGGTATTTCGGGGGCTGGCGTCACGCCGTGCCCCATGGACGACTGGAAGATCGACGTCTTTCTTTCCGGATCGCAAAAGTCCTTCATGATCCCGCCCGGCCTAGCTTTCATCGGCCTGAGCCCGAAGGCGTGGGCTCTGGCCGCGAATTCCAAGCTGCCCAAGTTCTACTTCGACCTCAAGAAGGCCAAAAAGAACCTGGCCGACAAGACGACGCCCTGGACGCCCGGCGTATCGCTCATCATCCAGCAGAAACACGCGCTGGACATCATCAAGAAGATGGGCATGGACGCCTTCTTCGCCCATCACCGGGTACTGGCCGACGCGACCCGGGCCGGGGTCAAGGCCCTCGGGCTGAGCCTCCTCTCCCAGCGGCCGGGCAACGTCCTGACCTGCTGCAAGGTCCCGGAAGGGATCGAGGGCTCGAAGCTCGTCAAGACCATGCAGGGCAAATACATGGCCTACATCGCCGGCGGGCAGGACCCTTATAAGGGGAAGATCTTCCGCATCGCCCATCTCGGCTACATGGGCGGATTCGACATCATCACCGCCCTTTCGGCGCTCGAGATGACCCTTATGGACCTCGGCTACAAGTTCGAGGCGGGCGCGGGCATCAAGGCCGCCCAGGCCGTCCTCAAGGAGAACTGGCAATGACCAAGATCCTCATCGCCGATGGTATGGACAAGGAAGCCCTGGAGCTTCTCCGGGCCGTGCCGGGTTTCGAAGTCACCGTCAACAAAGGGATGAACGAGGCCGACCTCGTTCAGACCGTCCCCGGCTTCGCCGCCGTAGTCGTCCGGAGCGCATCCCGGATCACCCGCCCGGTCATCGAGGCCGGGAAGGACCTGAAGGTCCTCGTCCGGGCCGGCATCGGGCTCGACAACATCGATCGCGACGCGGCCAAGGAAAAAGGGATCGCCGTGGCCAACACGCCGGCGGCCACCTCCATCACCGTCGCCGAACACACGTTCGGGCTCATGCTCGGGGCCGTGCGCAACCACGGCAAGGCCGTCCTGTCGATGAAGGCCCACAAGTGGGACAAGAAAACGCTCGAAGGCACGGAGCTCTTCGGGAAAACGCTGGGCATCATCGGCTGCGGCCGGATCGGCATCGAGGTCGCCAAGAGGGCCCTGGCCTTCGGCATGAAGGTCCTCGTCTATGACGTCATCCCGGTCAAGACCGATGTCGCGGTCAAGCAGGTGCCTTTCGAGGAGCTGCTGTCCGCCGCCGACCTCATCACGCTCCATGTTCCCAAGCAAGCCAAACCCATCATCGGCGAAGCCGAGTTCGGCAAGATGAAGAGCGGCGCCATCATCGTCAATGTCGCCCGCGCCGGGGTCGTCGACGAACACGCCCTGCTCGCCGCGCTCAACTCCGGCAAGGTCCGGGCCGCGGCCCTGGACGTCTTCGACAAGGAGCCGCCCGAGGACTTCTCTCTCGTCGACCATCCCAACGTCATCCCCATCCCCCACCTCGGCGCTGCCGCCGCCGAGGGCCAGCAGAGGGCCGGCCTCGAAGTGGTCCGTATCCTGAAGGAAAAGCTGGGATAACGGTTCTCGCGGAATTCGGATCGGGCGGCCCGAAATGGCCGCCCTTTTTTTTACTTTCCTCCGGATCTCGGAATCATATTTGCAGGGACATTGAGAATATGGCCGACATGAAGCCTGCCCGAAGACGCTGCCACGGGCAATGATGGGGGCCATGCATAGACCCCGTAGCGGAGGGGAAATATCTGGATCGAGTCTTGGATATCAGGCCTCAGAAGATTCGCAATATTGGAGATTCCCTGGCCGACCGCCGGGAATCGCTGACAAAAACGGGCAGCGTCTTCGGGCGGGCTTTGGTCCCCGCCCTCCGTTCTGGTAGAATAGGGCCATGATCTACCTCGACCACAACGCCACGACCCCCGTCGACCCGGCCGTCGCCGACCGGATGGCGTGGTTTCTTAGGGAACACTTCGGCAACCCCTCTTCCATTTACCCGATCGGGCGGAAGGTCAAGGAGTTGATGAACGAGGCGAGGGAGCGCGTCGCCGGCTCCCTGGGCGTCGACCGGGGCGAGATCTTCTTCACCGGCTCCGGCACCGAATCCGACAATTTCGCCATCTTCGGGACCTTCGATGCCGCACCGGACAAAAACGAGTTCGTCACCTCGGCCATCGAGCATCCCGCCGTCATCGAAGCGGCCAAGGCCCTGGAAAAAAGGGGTGTCAAGGTCGCCTATCTGCCCGTCGACAAATACGGCGCCGTCAGCCTGGACGACCTGCGCTCGGCCCTGACGCCGAAGACGGCTCTCGTCTCGGTCATGCACGCCAACAACGAGATCGGCACGATCCAGCCCATCGACGAGATCGTCCGGATCGCCCACGAGCGGGACGTCCCCGTTCATACCGACGCCGTCCAGAGCTTCGGGAAGATCGACGTCGATGCCCGCAAGCTCGGGGTCGATTTTCTGACCGTCTCCGCCCACAAGATATACGGCCCGAAGGGCATCGGAGCGCTCTACATCCGCCGAGGGGCGAATATCTGCCCCTTCGTCCGGGGCGGCCGCCAGGAGCGCGGCCTCAGGGCCGGGACGGAGAACACGGCCGGGATCGTCGGTTTCGGCGAAGCCGTCCGCGTCCTCGAGGAAAAGGGGCGCAAGGAACGCGCCCGGATCGAAAAGCTCGCAGAGACTCTGAAGAAGGGGGTCGAAGAGAGGATCCCCGGCGCCAGGTTCAACGGCCACCCGGGAAACCGCGTCAGGAGCACTCTCAATTTCGCCTTCCCGGGGCTCGAGGCGGAGGCCATTCTCTTGGCCCTGGCGACCAAGGAGATCTACGTTTCCACGGGCTCGGCCTGTAGCGAGGAATCGGAGGAAGTGTCCCACGTCCTCCAGGCGATCGGCCTCCGGCCCGAGATCGCCCGCTCCTCGATCCGGATGTCCCTCGGACGCTCCAACTCGGAAGAGGATATCGCCATCGTCCTCCGCGAGCTCCCGGAGATCATCGCGAGGCTTCGGGCCATCACGGCCTTCCATCCCGAGGGCTGAAGCGCCGCCCGCTAGGCCGGAGGCTCACAGAGCCGGCGCAGGTACATTTCGCGGACGATCCGGAAAAACTCCTGACACGGCCCTCTCCGGAAGTCGGGATAGGTCCAATCCAAAGTTTTGACCCCCGTCTTTGTGAATAGGAATTCGAGATGGGCGTAGATGCCCCGCCCGAGAGGGATGCGGTGGGAGAAATCTTTGGCCGTGGCCATGACCAGCGCGGCAGCCGTGAGATAGCCCGGGTCGATGTTGACGGGCCTCCCCGTAGCGCCCGTTTCCCGGCGGACGGCCTCCTCGAATTCTATCGTCCGAAGTTTTGCCTGAGGCAAGAGTTCGGGGGCAACGAGCCCCAAGAAGCTCATGAATCGTCTCTTGAGATTTGAGCCCATCTCCGGTTTGTAATAATCGGTGAGGTCGAAAGCGAACGCCGGGCTCTCCAGGTCGACCGGCCCCCACTCCCCGATGAGCCGGCGGCGGACCTCTTCGTACAGGGTTTCCTCTTGATAGATGACCCCGCAGACGAGCTTGACGGGCGCGAACGCTTTTGGCTGGGCCATGTTCTTTATTTATTATAACTCATGCAGTCAGGGACACAAGAATCCACGAATTTAGGTTAACTGGGCGCTCCTCGCGTAAGCTCTCGCCTCGGAGCGATGCCTATCGGGGCCGAGGGGTGTCGTCGAAGTGAGCATAAAGCGGTGATTTAGCGTTCCCGGGACGGATACGCGGACTCCCCCCACCGAATCCGGACCGGGAAGGCGTGAAAAATCACCGCAGCGAACGGAGACGATCCCCGAGGAAACCGAGGGCATCGCGCTGAGAGAATAAGCAGAGCCGCGGATGGCCGGATTGCATGAGAAGCGCGTTTCTTTTATAATTGGCCCATCATGAAATGGGTCTATATCGAGGACATCGCGCAGTACGACGGCCAGGACGTCGAAGTCCGCGGCTGGGTCTATAACAAACGTTCCTCGGGCAAGGTCCGCTTCCTGCTCATTCGCGACGGGACGGGCCTCGTCCAGGCAACCGCCTTCAGCGCCGAGAAGGACTCCCCCCTCTTCCAGAAATTCGACCGGCTGACCCAGGAGTCCTCGCTCGTCGTCCGCGGCCGCGTCCGGGAGGACAAGCGGGCGCCCGGCGGCGGCTACGAACTGACCATCGCCGACCTCGACATCGTCCAGGTGGCCGAGAACTATCCGATCACGCTCAAGGAGCACAGCACTCCCTTTCTCATGGAGCACCGGCATCTCTGGCTGCGGTCCTCG
>Ga0315275_10002583_pt1 | contig 16431 bp, 18 predicted proteins | sample YL17G03_0_MG_FD_205557 | JGI IMG/M metagenome (GOLD analysis project Ga0315275, IMG submission 205557) | Sediment microbial communities from Yellowstone Lake, YNP, Wyoming, USA - YL17G03_0 | ecosystem: Environmental > Aquatic > Freshwater > Lake > Sediment | place: USA: Wyoming | collected... | reverse complement strand
TTGATACGTTCGACGGCGCCAAACCCCGATTTTTAAATCGGGGTAAAAAGCGCCGCTCAGTATTAACCCTGAGCATACCCCGGGCTTCAGCCCGGGGAGTCAAATGGGTTGATTTATAGCCCGCAAAATATGAAAATTGAGACGTGCGAGAGACGACGACCAGGGGGATCAGTTTATCAAAGCTTATCGTGCCATGGCTCTTCTTCGCCTTGCTGTTCGGACAGGAAGACGAGGGAATATTTGCCAAAAAACGGCAAAATATGATCAGGGAACAGCTCAAAGGCCGGGATATCACTAGCCCGAAGGTCCTGGACGTCATGGGCAAGATCCCCCGCCATCTATTCGTCGATACCGAGCTGCGCCTTCAGGCATACGAGGACTACCCTTTGCCTATCGGCGAAGGCCAGACTATTTCCCAACCGTATATCGTCGCCCTTATGACCCAAGTTCTTGATCTCAAAGGAAATGAGAAAGTCCTGGAAATCGGGACGGGATCCGGGTATCAAGCCGCGGTCCTGGCTTCTTTGGCCGAAAGTGTCTATTCGATCGAAATCAATGAAGTCCTGGCTAAACAAGCTTCCGGGACTCTCCGCCGGCTTCGCCTGACGAACGTCGAGGTCAAATGCGGAGATGGTTTCTTCGGCTGGCCGGAGGAGGCGCCCTTCGACGTGGTGATCGTGACCTGCGCCCCGAACCGGACACCAGCGCCCCTTTTCGAGCAGCTTCGCGAGGGAGGGAGGATGATCGTTCCTCTCGGCGCGCCCGGGGACATCCAGATCTTGACGCTCATCGGAAAGACAAAAGGCCAGGCCAAAATCAGGGAAATCCTGCCCGTCCGCTTCGTTCCGATGACCGGCGAAAATCTTAAGAAGAAAAAATAGGCCGGATTATCTCGGAACCGGAATCACCCCCGGCTCCCTGGGGAACCAGTCCCGTCGGTTCCCCCCGTCGAAATCCGACGGGATTGAGGTTTGCATTCGCATGGATCTTATGCTACTTTTTAAAAAATGATTCGCTTCGGCACTTCCGGCTGGCGGGCGGTGATGGGCGAGCAATTTACTTTTCACAATGTCCGTCTCGTCGTCCAAACCATCGCTGATTTTTTAAAAAAAAAGTTTTCGGCCGCGGACATTTCGGTCATCATCAATTACGATACGCGTTTTCTATCCGAGCGCTACGCTCACGAGGCGGCCAAGGTTCTCTCCCACAACAAGATCCATGTCTATCAGGCCGAGCGGGACGCTCCGTCTCAAGCCCAGGCCTTTCAGATCATCAAGCGCCGGGCTCAAGCCGGAATCAACTTCACCGCGTCTTTCAACCCCCCGGAATACAATGGGTTGAAATACAATACGGAGAAAGGTGCCCCGGCCATGCCCGCTGAGACGGACGTCCTGGAAGCCGAGATCCGCCGCCTGGGCAAGACTTATGTTTTCGCTCCATGCTATCCGCGGACGGAATATATCGATAAAATCGATCTACGCAACGACTATCTGGCTGCCATCCAGAACAAGGTCGATTTCGACCTCATCCGGAGGGCGGGAATCCGGGTTGGCGTGGACCTCCTCTACGGGACGAGCCGGGAGTATCTCGACGAAATTCTCGAGGAAAACCGGGTCCCTGTGGAGGAAATCCATGGTTATATCGACCCGTATTTCGGAGGGTTCGCCCCTTCCTGCACGGAAGAAAACCTCGGGGAGCTGAAGGCGCTCGTCCGGGAGAAAAAGTGCGACCTCGGGATTGCCACCGACGCCGACGGCGACCGCTTCGGGATCGTCGATCACCAGGGCCGCTTCGTCATCCAAAATATCATCCTTTCCCTCCTCCTCGATTATGTCGTATCGCGCAAAGGGTGGCGAGGCGGGGTGGCCCGCTCTGTCGCGACGACCAACCTCATCGATCGGATCGCCCGCAGATACGAGCTTCCTCTGTCGCAGACGCCGGTCGGCTTCAAATTCCTCGCGGATTTGTTTTTACAGGGACGGATTATCTTCGGCGGAGAGGAAAGCGCCTCGTTCGCCGTTAAGGATCACCTCCCGGAAAAAGACGGAATTCTCGCCGGCCTTCTGGTTGCGGAAATGCTGGCGGCCTCGGGCAAAAGCCTGGCCGCCTTGACCGAGGACCTGTTCCGGGAATACGGAGAGCGGGTCGGGGCCCAAAAAAGCATTCCGTCGACGCCCGAGCGGGAGAAAAAGCTGCGCAATCTCATCCAGAGTCCGCCCGCCCGGCTGGCCGGCCGTCCGGTCTTGAAGGCCGAAACGATCGACGGCGTGAAATTCGATTTTCCGGACGAAGACTGGCTTCTTCTCCGGTTCTCGGGAACCGAGCCCCTCATTCGCTGCTACGCCGAATCCGGATCAGGCAAGGACCTCCGGAGCCTGATGAAAGCGGGGCTTGAGACGCTCAAGTGATCCTGAAAAAATCGGATTCGATCGGACGCAAAGGCCTCGTCTTCGGGTTCGCTTTTCTCCTGCTTGTCCTTCTCATTGCTTCTTTCTTCGGGAAAAAAGGTCTGGTCGAAAACGCCCGGATCCGGAAAGACCGCGACGTCCTCCGGAGGGAGGTCGCGGAGCTGAAGACGGAAAAGCGGCGGCTCGAAAAGGAGATCGCCGATCTCGAAAACAACCCGAAGGCCGTGGAGAAAAAAGCCCGGGAAGAGCTCGGGCTTGTCAAGCCGGACGAAAAAGTCATCATCCGGAAAAAGAACGACTAACCTTTAAAAGATCGGGATGAGGGGCATGAACGCCCAGATTTTGTTTTCGTTCAGCCGATCCGCCCAGGCGAGCGCCTCGCGGAGCTCTTTGACCGGCGCGTAGCCTGCCGGCGCGTCCCCGAATCCGAACAGCCTTCGGAGGAACGACCCTCGCATTTTCGGCCAGATTTCGAGACGGACATCCTCTCCCTTGGCGATACCGGCGAGGCCTTTTGCGGCATCGATGGCTGTGGACAGGCCGCCGAGGTCATCGATGAGTCCGAGGCTTTGAGCCTGGTTTCCGGTCCAGACCCGGCCTTTACCGATCTTTTCGACGTCCTCTTTGGTCATTTTCCGGCCTTCCGCGACTTTGGTCAGGAATTGATCGTAGATCCACAGGATCTGTTTTTTCATGAGCCGGCGTTCCTCGGCCGTCCAGGGCCGGAAGGGCGAGAAGATATCCGACCTCGGGCCGAAGCGGACCGTTTCCGCCGTGACTCCGATTTTGGCGAGGAGCTTTTCCAGGTTGAACTTTCCGGAGAGGACGCCGATCGACCCGGTCAGAGTCTGGGGCTGAGCGATGATTTTGTGGGCGGCCATGGCAACCCAATAGCCGCCCGAACCGGCGACGTCGGACATCGAGACGACGACCGGCTTCTCTTTGCGGCAGAGCATGACTTCCCGCCAGATCGCGTCCGAAGCTACGGCCGAACCTCCGGGGCTGTCGACGCGGAAAACGACCGCGGCGATGGATGTATCTTCGCGCGCCTCACGGATCCAGCGGACGATCGTCTCCGAGCCCATGGACTGCCCCAGACTCTCTCCGCCGTGGATGGGGCCGATTTCGTAGATGAGGGCGACTTTCCGGCCGGTGTTGAGGCCGAGGGATGCGGGGTCGATCTTCGCGTATTCGCCGAGGCCGACCCGGCGCGGCCGCCGGCCTTCCGATGCGAAGAGAGCGGGAAGCTGGTCGTCGAAGAGCAGTTCGTCGACGACTCCCGCCTGGATCGCGCGAGTGCCTTGGAAGAAGGCCTCGTCGATAAGCGCCCGAACCTCCTCCTCGCTCTTTTTCCGGGATTCGGCGACGGAGCGGAGATAGCGGTCGAAGAGGTCTTTGGCGATGGACTCGGTCATTTCCCTGTGGGCCGGGGTGAACCCGCTTTCCGTGAACATATTGTAAGCGGTCTTGTATTCCTCGACGTGTTCGACTTCGACTGCGACGCCCAACTTATCCAGCGCTTTTTTAAAGAATGGAACCGTTCCGCCGACGCCCGTGATGCCCAACCAGCCGAGGGGATGGAGGATGATTTTATCGCATCCGGTCGCAAGGTAGTATTCCTTGTCGAATTCGGGCCCCTCCTCGATGTAGGCGAAGGCCTTTTTCCCGGATTTCCGGAAATCGATGACGGCCTCCCGAATCTCGGAGCATTTGGCCCAATCGCCGCCGAGAGGTCCGAGCCGGAGCAGGACGCCGCGGATCCGGTCATCGACGCGCGCTTTCCTGAGACTCATCCAGACGTCGTAAACGGAGAGGGGACGCCCTCCGAGAACCAGGGATCTCCAGAAGTTCGTTTCCGGATATTCCTCGAGCGGACCTTCGAGGCGGATTTCAAGATAGGACGAAGCCGGGATCGAGGGCGGTCTTCCGATTTCAAGGAATAGGAACGACAGAATCGTGGCAAGGATCAAGATGAGAAAGATCGAAAAAAGGATGAAGAGATAACGGCCTTTTGTCATCTGCCGGCTCCTTGACGGAATGGAATCGGCCCTCTCCGGAGAGCGGCTCGACTCCGTCCCACTATACCAAAAAAGCGGTCGAGGCGGAAACGGCGGGTGCTGTTTCAACTCGGTGCCGGGATCACCCGCGGCCCCCCGGGAACCAGTCCCGTCGGTTCCCTGCTTCGGCCCCCGTTATGGGGCCTTAGGGAGATTCCGGCACCGAGTTGACATCACTTTTGTCGGAAATGCGCTGGGAATTCCGTCCTTCACCTGACATTCCCGGTGTACTCGGATAAACAAAGCCTATCGAAAAATTCGGGAGGCGAAAAAATGCTTGATTTTCCATAAGGCCTATGCGAAAATTGTGCGATTCTTTTCGCCGCAAGACGGAAAGATGAGGAGGCTTTTTTATGAGTTCTAAAAAATTGTACGTCGGTAACCTCAACTACAAGACCACCGAGGAAAAGCTCAAGGAAGCGTTTTCTCAGTTTGGCGAGGTTACCCTGGTGAACATCCTTCAAGGACGCGGCTTCGGCTTCGTGGAGATGGCGACTCCCGAAGGCGCCGAAGAAGCGAAAAACAAACTCAACAGCTCCGACCTCGAAGGACGCAAGATCATCGTTAACGACGCCCGCCCCATGACCGAGCGGCCCCGGGAGCGAAAAGATTTTGGAGAGCGAAGAGATTTTCGTAAGTTCTAGATAAATCGTTTTTCTTCCTGAGCCCCGGCTCGTCCCTTTTTTGAGAGAGATTTCTCGGGAAGGGAGCTGTGTATCCGGAAAAGGGGAACTTTACCGATGCGGTCCCCGTACGGGGATGCCTTCCGCCTGTGTGCCCGGGGACGCGCCGGGGTCGGCCTCCTCTCCGCCCCCGCCGATCCTTTCTTCCGCGGTTTTTTCCCCGGCCATAAACCTTTTAGAGAAACGGTTCGTAGACACTCGTGAAATCTATCGGGTGAGGTCGGAAATGAACCACGCTTCGAAAGCAGGAAAAATCGCGATCCTGATCGCCATCCCCCTTGTGTTCAGCACCTGCATCCGGGTGCGCATCATCCGCAATGTGGACGATCCCGGGCCCTATTTCGAGCGGGAACAGAAGCGGGTGGAACGGATGCAACAAGGCTATCACCCGGGACGGGGGAGGGCCCATGATCTCTGTCTCTTCGTCTATGAAAGCGGGGAGAACCAGATCGTCCGATGCCGCGTCCCGCTCTGGCTGGTCCGGCTGGCCCTTCACGCCGGGCTGGAGGCCGCGGAACACGACGCCGAATGGCGGGAGTGGCGGCACCGGTATCAATTCGACTGGAGTGTCGTCCATGATCTCGACCGCTTCGGGCGCGGCCTTCTCGTGGCCGTCGACGATGAGCGGGAAGACGGTTGAAGATCTGGATGTGCCGGATCGGCGGGCGGAAGCGGCCTCCTTGGGGCGTGACCTCAAGGAGATTCTCACGGGCTGCGTCGACAAGCTGGCTGAGCGCCAGAGGACGATCTTTATTATGCGCCATTACAGTCAACTCACCAATGAGGAGATCGCCCAGGCCTTGGGTATTTCCGTGGGGACGGTGAAATCCCTCCATTTCAAGGCCGTCCGAAATCTGCGGGCCCTCGTCGGCCCGTATCTGGGGTGGCAAGGATGAATACCTGCGAACATATCCGAAAAAAACTGGCGCGGTTCCTGGACGGAGAGCTCTCCGGCGGGGATGAGGACGCAATGAAAAAACATCTGGGAACATGTCCGGAATGCCGGCGCATCTTGAGCGAAATGGGGCAGATTCTCGCCGGCGCCGGGGCCGTGCATGACGATATCCGGAAAGTCATGGCGAGCATCGACTGGGAGGCCCTCCCGGCCCGGATCGCGAACGCCGCCTGGCGTCCGGATCGCGGTCGGAGGAAGCGGGGAGAAGCGGTGTCTTTCTGGAAGACGATCTTCTCCGCGCGCTGGCGGCCTCTTCTCGCCGGACGCTCTCGCCGGGATCGAAGATTCCCGGCCCGAAAAGAAAATCACAATGCTCCGGATCGAGGTCAGGGACGCGCGCGCCGGGCGGGTCGTGATATCGTTCAATATTCCCTGGGCGCTGGCTGGGTTGATGCTCAATGCGCTTCCCGACGAGGAGAAGGAGACGCTCCGGGCCAAAGGATATGATGTCGATAAAATTCTGAGGGAAGTTCAAACAGGGAAAGGGACGATTCTTGAGATCGTCGACGCCAAAGAAGGCAAGGTCATCAAGATTTGGATCGATTAAAGCGAGGAGAAGCACATGAAAAACATCGTCATTCGTGCCCTGGCGGTTTGGCTGGTGATGAGTTGCGCGGCCCCGCTTCTGCGGGCGGAATGTCAGGAGGACTATAAAGCCATAAAAAAAGCGGTCAAGGAAAATCCGGACTTCGAAGCCGGGCGGGAGGTCAGGTTTTTTAAAATTCTGGTGGTCGATACCAAGACCAATAAGACCATCGTCCGGGTCACCCTGCCCATCCCCGTCGTCGACGCTTTTCTCCGCGCGGCGAAAAATGCCCGTGTCCGGATGGATCGCGCCGATGGCGACATCGATATCCGGCAACTTTTCGCCGAGCTCAAAAAAGCGGGCCCGGGCTCGATCATCGAGGTTTACGAGAAAGACGAGACCGTCAAGGTCTGGTTCGAGTAGAGAGCTCGGGGTAAAGGGCCATCGGCACGCCGTTTTCCTCGGCGGGGAAAATCCGCTCGCCCTCGTTCTCGAGCTCTCTGGAAAACTCCGTTTTTCCGAACCGTGCCCGCCGGCAAATCAGAGACCTTGACCTGATTCGGGGCCTCCCCTGATTGGACAGGGGAGGTAGGAGAGGTTGATATCGATATTTCAAATTCTTGGTAAGGTCTCTGCATTTATATCGGATGGGCTCCATAGGGGATACCCCTCGCTCCGGTTTAAGCAAATCACCGTCGCCATGTTCGTCTCTTGCTTGAGGTTGTATAATAGTCTCTTCATTTCAAACGGAGAGACCGCTATGAAAATCGAGTTCACGAAAAAGCAGTATGAAATCCTGCTCCGCCTTGTTTACCTCGGGAATTGGGTCGTCAACGGTTTCCGCACGGACGACGTCGATGAAGAGGCCTACAAACTGGAGGACTATCTGTGCGGCAAGGCGCGGAGCCTGGGCCTGGATAAATATGTGGATTACGACGAGGACCTCGACGAATGGTTTTTCACCGCCGAGGCCGAGGAAGAATGGGATCCCGCCCTCGAGGCCTATAAGAATGACGTCTTCTGGGATGAATTGGAATACCGACTCGCCGACCGGGATCTCGCTGTAAGATTCGGCGAAGATTATTTCGAAAAGGTAAAACCGGAGGAACTGGACCGCCTCGAGCAAGAGATCGTCAACGGGTACTACGAAGAATTCGTCAAGAACGGCCTCAAAAACGTGATGCTCGTCCGTCCGAACTGAGGTCGGCGGGTCCCGTGCGGGGATTGAGTCTTGACCCGGTCCCGGCCGGCTCTCACCCGGCCTCGCCCGTCCTTTTCCGGGCTTTTTTGATCAAAGTGTCGTAGAGAGCGAGGCCGAGGATCGAGCCCAGGCCGATCCCGGCGATAATCAGCCACATCGGGACGGTGTTGATCGGCACTCCGGCTTTTTGGGGTCCGCTGATAAATTTTTCGAACATCACCCCCCCGAGCGGTCCGCCGAAGATGCTCGCCACGGCCAGGGGAAGGTTGGCATAGCCGAGGAAAAGCCCTTCGTCGCCTTTGGGGGCGATCGAGCCCAGGTATTCATAGATCCGGGGCGATGCCATCATCTCGCCGGTGGCCATGGAGGCGATGGAGATGATGAGGAACCAGCCGGCAAGCGGAAGAGACAGTCCGAGAAGGTTCACCTTATGAGCAACATCCGAGCTGAGGAGCGGCGGGAGGATGTTAATCAGCATGCCGCAGGTCACGACCACGGCCCCGAGGATGATGGTTTTCACCGGCGTCCATTTCTTGGCCATCCTCGTGATGAGCATCTGGAAACAGACGATCATGACCGGGTTGGCCAGCTGGTAGAGCTCGACGGCCGCGTTGGGGTCGATGAACCGCAGATAGAGCGGGACGAGGTTATAGAGCTGGACATACAAGAACCAGAACATGGAGATGACGATCAGAAAGAGGAGGAAGCGGAGATTGAAAAGCACCGAAAAAATCCCGAGAATGGCCTGGCCGAGCGTCTTTTTCTGGACCCTCTGCCCGTCCTTGATTCCGTCGCTCACATATTCCGGCTCGCGATAGACGAACAGGACAACGGCCATTCCGACCAGGGCGAATATCGTCGAGGCATAGGTGAAGATGGCCGGAATCCCCAGATTCGTCCGGATAAAATACGACACGCCGCGGCCCGTGATCGAGCCGATATTGATGACCATGTAGAAAATCCCGAAGCCGAGTGTCGCCCGCGTCCCCGACGTCTTTTGGACCGTTCCGGCGATGCAGGGCTTGACGATCGACCCGCCGAGACCGACGAGGATGATGCCCAGGACGGCGGGAATGGTATAGTCGATGGTCTGGGCCGCTTTCGCTCCGATCACGCCCGGCCAGAAATTCTGGATATTGCCCAGGACGAAGTAGCCGAGAGCGATCATGAGGAAGGACAGGGTGAGAGATTTCTTGTAGCCGTATTTGTCGGCCAGGGTTCCGGACAGGACCGGCATGAAGTAGACGAGACCCCAGAGGATCGTTCCGTTCAGGAACGTGGCCAGGGTCGGCCTCATACCGAGCGTTTCTTTGAGATAGATGACCATGAACGAAGCCATGGCGTAGTATGCGGCCCGTTCAAAGAGCTCGATGACGTTGGCCGTCCAGAACGTCTTGGGGAATCTTGCCTTTGCGGTGGGTCCGTCGGTCATTCCTGCCTCCTTGGTGCGGATCGAATCGCGGCGCTATTTTATTCAATTCATCGCCGCGACTCAAGATCTGCGGTCGCATGTCTCCGGAGTTGACATTCTCATTCCGGGGCGCTACATTCGGAGGGGATAAACAGCGTCATATTTAGCCCCGAAGGCAGGACGGAACAAGACGACATCCATGTGCCTCGGGGCCGAGGGCAGAGATGGACGTGGCCGCGGAATCGGAACTCATCATCAGGGAATATCAACCTGCCGACCAGGATCGAGTCTTAGAGCTTGCCTTGGAGCTCGAGGCCGAAATGGCCGAAAAATTCAAGGATGTCCAGATCAAATCGGCGATTGATGATTACCGGGAACGCTATCTCAAGCCTGGGACGAAATATAGATTTTTCGTCGCTGAAGTCAAAGGCAAAGTCGTGGGCTATCTCATGGGCTATCCGTCCCTGGGGGCGCCGGAAATTGACAACATGTACGATATCCTGCCGATTTCACCCGGCTCGACACCGCCCGAATTCTACCTTCAGATCACATTCATCTCGCCGCCGTACCGGAATAGAGGGATTTCGAAAGCGCTCCACCGGAAGGTCTTTGATTATGCCCGGGAACAGGGTCATAAAGAAGTCTATGCCTGTATCGCCAAGTGGAATCTTGCCGAGCTCAAGGTCGTCGATTCCTTCGACTGCGTAAAAAAAGACCTCGGCTACAGATACCGTTTCAGCTTAAAGCTTTAAGCCAAAAAATGCCGTCGCATCTCGGTGCCGGAATTCCCCCCGGCCCCCCGGGAACCAGTCCCGTCGGTTCCCCCCGTCAAAAATCGACGGGGCCCCCTTCCGCTATGGGGCCTAAGGGGAATTCCGGCACCGAGACGCAATAACCTAATTTGGACATACGCCGGTCGATACCGGAATCACTCCCCGGCCTCACGAGAACCCGTCCCAACGCTTCCCCCTTTTAAAAACCGACGGAGCCCTCCTTTGCTATGGGCTTTTAGGGTGATTCCGGCACCGAATCGAAACCGCGCAAAGGGAGACGCTTGATGGTGGACAGAATTCCTGGTACACGATTCGAAATCCAGAGATTTCGTTCCTGTCCCGGAATTCCGTCCGTCTCCTATCGGCAATCTAAGAACTTACCGCCGCCTTGGCAGATCAAGCTGATTTTAGTATACTTGAGCATCTATCCATCCCAATCCAAGGAAGGCTCCGGTGGCGAAACTGTACGAATACCAGAGCAAGAAGCTTCTCCAACAGGGCCGCATCCGCGTCCCCGCCGGCGATGTGGCTTTTTCTCCGGCTGAAACTCGCGCCATCGCCGAAAAAATCGGAAAGCCCGTTGTCCTGAAAATCCAGGTCTGGCTCACCGGACGGGCCGGATTGGGCGGCATCCGGTTCGCCGCGACTCCCCGGGAAGCCGAAGAAATCGCTGCCGCGATGCTGGGAATGAAGGTCCGGAACTTCGTCATCGACCGCATCCTGGTCGAAGAGAAGCTGGCCATCGCCTCCGAATATTTCGCCGGCCTCGTCATGGACGACGCCCAAAAATGCCCGGTTCTCGTCTTCAGTTCCGTCGGCGGGACCGGCATCGAGGACATCGCCCGTCTTCATCCCGATAGCATTGTTAAAATGCCGATCGATATCGGGACCGGACTGCGGGAGTTCGAGGCGCGGAATCTCGTCCGGAAGGCCGGTCTTTCCGGCCCCGCCATGACTCAAGTCGCCGACCTTCTGGCCAGGCTTTTCGAGGTCGCCCGGGCCAATGACGCCCGCTCGGCCGAAATCAACCCGCTCGTCCTGAGTCAGGACGGCCTGGTCTATGCCGCCGACTGCCATCTCGTGGTCGACGACTACGCCGTCTTCCGCCACCCCGAGCTCGGGATCGAGGTCGCCCGGGAGTTCGACCGGCCGCCGACAGAGCTCGAAAAGATCGCCTACAAAGTCGAAGAAAAGGATTATCGCGGCACTTTTTATTTTTTCCAGATGGCGGAGAGAATTTTCGACGCCGAGATGTTTATCGGCTTCAACGGCGCGGGCGGCGGTGGTTCGATGATGTCGATGGACGCCGTCCTCAACAAAGGCTTCAAGCTGGCGAACTACTGCGATACAAGCGGCAATCCCCCGGCAAGCAAGGTCTATCGCGCCGCCAAAATTATTCTCTCCCAGCCCGGAATCCGGGGGTACTTCGCCTCCGGTTCGGGCGTGGCGAGCCAGGAACAGTTTCATTCGGCCCGCGGTCTGATCAAGGCTTTCCTCGAAGAAAATCTGGACATCCCCGCCGTCATCCGCCTCGGCGGCAACTTTGAGGAGGAGGCCATCCGCATCCTGGCGACTTACGGAAAAGATCTCCCGGGAAAGATCGAAGGCTACGGCCGGGATGATTCCCCCGAATTTTGCGCGGAGAGGCTCACGAGCCTAATCCGGGAGAGCCGGGGCGCGAGGCTTAAAATCCGGCCGGTTGAAGATGTCCATCCGGCCGAAGGATCCTATGCCTTCGAGACGGTGACCGGAAAGCTTTTTATCGATCAATCCCGGTGCTCCGCGTGCGCGACCAAAGGATGCGTCCCGTCCTGCGCTCCGAGGATATTGAAGCTTGTTGAGGAGAAGCCCGTCCTGGCGATTTCGTTCGACGAGGCGCGAAAGGGCAAATGCACCGAATGCCTGGCCTGCGAAATCTTCTGTCAGTTTCATGAGCGGAATGCCATCACCATTCAATTGCCCATTCCCGGATTGAAGGAATATCGGGCCCGGCTCCTCAAGGAAACAGGGTGAATCATGTCGATTCTGGTTGACGAAAAATCGCGAGTCATCATCCAAGGCATCACCGGCCGGGAAGGGATGGTCCGGGCCCAGCTGATGAAGGATTACGGGACAAACCTCGTCGCCGGGATCACGCCCGGCCGGGGCGGTCAGGAGGTCTACGGCGTTCCCGTCTATGATTCGGTCGAGGAAGCCTGGGAACGGCAAGGCCCGGTCGAAATCAGCGTCATTTTTGTTCCGGCGGCCCTGGTCAAGAACGCGGCCCTGGAAGCCCTCGCCGCCGGGGTCAGGTTCCTGGTCATCGTTCCAGACCGCGTGCCGATTTACGATGTTCTGGAAATCGTCCAGGCGGCTAGAAAAGCGGAAGCCCGATTTGTCGGCCCGAATACGCTCGGGCTCCTCAGCCCGGGCAAAGCCGTTCTCGGAATGATCGGGGGCCGGGCCGAGAGGGCGCGGGAATGGTTCAAAGCGGGGGCGATCGGGGTCAGCTCCCGGAGCGGGGGCATGACCTCGGCCCTGGCCTACTACCTGACCCGGGCCGGATTCGGCCAGAGCACGATCGTCCATGTCGGCGGCGACCCGATCGTCGGCTTGTCCCACCCCGAAGTCCTCGAGCTTTTCGAGAGGGATGAGCAGACCCGCTGCGTCGCCCTGTTCGGCGAGATCGGGACGACCCAGGAAGAACGGGTCGCCGACCTCATCGAGCGAAAAGGATTCACCAAACCGCTCATCGCCTTCATCGGCGGCAAGGCCGCGAAGTCCGGGACGCGCTTCTCCCATGCCGGAGCCATCGTCGAAGGAACGCGAGGCTCCTACGAGACCAAGGTCCGCCGGCTGCGCGAGGCCGGCGTCCATGTCGTGGATTCGATTTTCGAGATTCCGAGAAAAGCCGCGGAAATCTTGACATAAAAGGATCGTGCCATGCCTGATGACAAATGGAAAACGGCCATCACCGACGTCAAACCGAACAAAATCATGGTCCGGGGGTATCCCGTCCAGGATCTCATGGGTCGGATTTCCTTCGCCCAGGCCATTTATCTTGTCCTGAAAGGCGAGCTGCCCTCGCCCGAAGTCGGGAAGCTCCTCGACGCGATTTTCGTCTCGTCGGTTGACCACGGGGCGAGCCCCCCCTCCGTCCTTACGGCCCGGACGGTCGCCTCGACGGGAGCGGAACTCAATGCCGCGGTGGGCAGCGGCGTCCTGGCGATCAGTCGCTTCCATGGCGGGGCCATCGAAGAGGGGCAAAGGCTTTTTCTTGAAATCGGGGCAAGGGCGGACGCGCCAGGGTGCGGGGAAGACAAGGCCGCGGAAGACGTTCTCGGCGGGATGAAAACCAGGGGAGTCCGGGCTTCGGGCTTCGGCCATCGCCTCCATACCCAGGACCCGCGGACGACGAAGCTTTTCTCTCTGGCCGACGAGCTCCATCTGGCCGGCCGCCATATCCGGATCGCCCGGACCGTGGAAAAAATCCTCGCCCGCCAGCTCGGAAAGCCGCTGCCGATCAACGTCGACGGAGCGATCGCCGCGGTTCTCTGCGACCTGGGGATTCCGCCCGAACTCGGCAACGCTTTTTTCATCATCGCCCGCGTCCCGGGGCTCGTCGCCCACGTTCATGAAGAAAAAACACGGATGAAGCCCATGCGCAAGATCGACCCCGATGATTACGAATACGACGGGCCGCCCGAAAGGAAACTGGCATGACGAACGCTATTATAAATCTCATCCCCGAGGTCAAAGAAATCGAAAACGACACCCTCCGGGCCATGACCCTCACGGTCTGGGACGAGGCCCTCAAACGGGGCGGTTGGACGGCCGACGATCTGAAGACGATGCCTTTCACCCTTCTCCTCAAGAAAACGACGGTCAACATTATCGAACACACCCGGGCCGTGACCCTGACCGCGCTCCGCATCGGCGAAGTCCTGAACCGGGAATACAAGGGCAAAGTCGTCGTCAATCGCGATATCCTTCTCGCCGGAGCCATCCTCCACGATGTCGGAAAGCTCTTCGAATACACCCGCGACGGAGGGACTTTCGTCAAAAGCCGTGAAGGCGACCTCCTCCGCCATCCGATTTCGGGTGCGGCTTTCGCCTTCAAATTCGGGCTCCCGGACGAGGTCGTCCATATCATTGCCGCTCATTCCAAGGAAGGCGACGGATCGCGGCGGACGATCGAGGCGGTCATCGTCAACCATGCCGATTTCGTCAACTTCGATATTTTCAAGGAATAAAAATAAGGGGGACATGATCCGAATTCTTTTGAATTCGGTTCGTGTCCCCGATTGCGGGAGAATGAGATGGTCCAGACGTTCTCAGAAAAAGTCTTGAGCCGGAAAGCCGGAAGGACAGCCAGGGCGGGCGAGGTGATCACCGTCTCACCCGATTCCTATCTTTCCCATGATAATGCCTCGGCGATTATCGGCGAATTCAAGAAACTGGGCTTGGCCGGAGTCGCCGCGCCGGGCAAGATCGTCATCGTCCTCGATCATATCGTCCCGGCCGCGGACGAGACCTACGCCCAAAATCACAAGACGATCCGCGAATTCGTCGCGGCCCAGGCCATTCCTCATTTTTATGACATCCAGAACGGCGTCTGCCACCAGGTTTTTTCCGAGGCGAGCTTCGCCCTGCCGGGCAACGTCATCATGGGCAGCGATTCGCACACCACGACCTACGGCGCCTTCGGGGCGTTTTCCGCGGGCGTCGGCCGGACGGAAATGGCCAGCATCTGGGCGACGGACGAAATCTGGCTCCGTGTTCCCGAGACGCTTCGGATCGAGTTCCGCGGCAGGCTCGCCGGCGGCGTTTCGGCCAAAGACGCCATCCTGAAAATCATCGGAGATCACGGCGCCGACCGGGCGAACTATGAAGCCGTGGAATTCGCCGGGCCTGCGGCCGGCGATTTCAGCCTGGCCTCGCGCATGGTCTTGTGCAACATGGCCGCGGAGATGGGCGCAAAGAACGGATACTTCGAGCCCGATGACAAGACTCTGGAGTGGCTGAAGTCCCGGGCGAAGGGGCCCTTCGATATCATCCGCTCCGACCACGGGGCGACATACGAGACCGTCCTGTCCTACGACCTGGCCGGGATCGAGCCTCAGGTCGCCTGCCCCCATACGGTGGACAACGTCAAGCCCGTGGCGGCCGTCGAAGGAACGACGTTCCATCAAGCCTTGATCGGGACGTGCACCAACGGCCGGCTCGAGGATTTGGAGGCCGCGGCAAAAATTCTCAAGGGCAGGAAAATCCACAGGAACGTCCGGGCGCTCATTCTTCCCGCCTCGCGCGAGGTCTATCTCGATGCCCTGAAAGCGGGACTGATGGAGATTTTTCTCCAGGCCGGCTGCGTCATTCTCAATCCCGGGTGCGGACCCTGCCTCGGCGCCCACGAGGGCATTCTCGCCCCCGGCGAAGTCGTCGTCGCGACGTCGAACAGGAATTTCAAGGGGCGGATGGGGAGCCGCTCTGCGGAGATCTATCTCGCCTCGCCGGCCACGGTCGCCGCCTCCGCCGTCGAAGGAAAAATCGCGGACCCGAGGAAATACTTATGAGCAAGGGACGCGTTTGGAAATACGGAGACAGCGTCAACACCGACGTCATTTACGCCGGGAAATACACTTACCAGCAGCTGAAGCCTGAGGAAATGGCCGGACACGCCTTCGAGGACCTCGACCCCGAATTCGCAAAAGCGGTCAAGCCCGGCGATGTTGTCGTCGCCGGGAGAAACTTCGGCTGCGGGAGCTCCCGCGAGCAGGCCGCGGCCTGCCTCCGCTACGCCGGCGTTCGGGCCGTCGTCGCCAAATCCTTTTCCCGGATTTATTTCCGCAACGCGATCAATCTCGGCCTCGCTGTTTTGCAATCCGAAGACGCTCCGGACGCGCTCAAATCCGGCGACGAGGTCGAGGTCGATTTCTCCGCGGGCTCGATCCGCAGCGGGGAAAGGGTCTTCTCCTTCATCCCCTTGCCGGAGTCCGTCATGGGAATCGTCCGGGCCGGCGGGCTTCTCGAATGGACAAAGGCAAAGCTGTCGGAGAAAAAGCGGAAATCATGAGGCCGGCTAAGGGCCGGAGATCCTCAAGCGGCGCCATGAAGCGGAGATTTCGTCGACAGTGGTCTTGAGGGAAGGGGAAGAATCTCAGGGAGATCCGGAACGCGTCCGCTATCCGGCGGCGTATTGCTTTTTGATTCTCGCGATCGCGGCTTCGTCGGGCCGATTGCGGGCCAGGGGCCGCTCGATCTGATTCCTCTTCTTCCCCCGCAGCTCGGCGTAAGCGATATGGTAAGATCTGTAAACGCGCTGTTTCTTGGTGAATTGCGAAGCCAACGGTCCGAACTTTCCCTTGGCCTTCCGCGCCGCGACGAGGTTTTTCTTGAGGAGCTTGAGCTCCGCCTTCATTTTGTCCATGTCTTTCTTCA
>Ga0315275_10002582_pt1 | contig 16432 bp, 33 predicted proteins | sample YL17G03_0_MG_FD_205557 | JGI IMG/M metagenome (GOLD analysis project Ga0315275, IMG submission 205557) | Sediment microbial communities from Yellowstone Lake, YNP, Wyoming, USA - YL17G03_0 | ecosystem: Environmental > Aquatic > Freshwater > Lake > Sediment | place: USA: Wyoming | collected... | reverse complement strand
AGAAGTACGTTACATCTTATTGAATTTCTTTTATTGATATAAGTTCGCCTTTAACTTCTTGGCGTATAATAGATTCTAATATATTTAAAGCATCTTCTTCATCAATAGCCTCTACATATATTTGAATGGGTGGGCTTTTAACTAATACGCCTTTCTCTCCTATATGATGTAAGCTTGGTTGGTTGTAAAATTCTATTCTGAATTCCACTTCGTAGTTCTTGTGTTTGTTGTCAAAGAAATCAGCGAATTGTTTCTTAATGTATTTGGACAAACGAGGTCTTAACACCAAACCAAGAACAAAAAACAGTAAAACTAAAAAGAATGTTAGCATAAACAAATATACAAACTTTTGTTTAAAACACCAAATTTTTATCTGCAGTGATGACGTTGGATAAAACATGAAGCTATACGCACAGGTTCTACCAGACCAGTGTTTACTGTGGTTGCAGAGGTTTTGCATGCAAAAATCCTGTGAATTCCAGCGAAATCCGGGCGGGCGACGGGCTGAAGGCGAGCCTTTTTTTGGCCATATAGATATACGATTATTCCAAACAAAAATCTGTTAAACGAATATTAATCGTATAACAGAAATATATACGGAAGTTTCGTATATCAACTTGTGCAAAAAATGCACCTGCTCAACCAGCCGGCGACATCCTGGGCACATGATTCCGCGTTCCGCCGTTGCATAAAACAAAAAAAGCCACACATTTCTGCGTGGCTATCTCGGTAAAAACCTTTATTTATATACTACATTCCTTTAATCTATCCTCTAATAATCCTAATTCATGTGTAGCAGTCATATATCCTTCCAAATGTTCATTTGTGGCTTGTATTTTGTCTTTCACAAGTTTTGGTATTACAATTGTTTTATTTACTTCTTTGGCTTTTTCTAATGAAGTAAACATTAAATACCAATTAGAGCCTAAATCGTTTACGCCTTGCTCAACCTCGCCTTCAAATGATTCTTTTCTTTTATAACGTTCAATCTTATTGAAAATCAAATCTATTCTGTTAATAAATAAACGTCTATCAATACTGAAATTAATTTTAATTCCATTTTCAACAGTAAATGTGCTATCACGTTCATTGTCCTCATATTTTACTACTGTTGTAAATTTACCACAATATATTTCTGCGGTGTCAGAGTTTAATATATATAATTTTAAACCTAGAATATTTTCAATAGTTATTTTTTGTATCTGCTTCATAGTGTACTATACGAAAAAAGGGAGAAATGCGTTACACATATCTCCCTTTTTAATTCAAATTATACAGAACGTCATCCCTACTATTGTTGCGTTTTTATTTGTAGCAAAACTGTATAACTATGTTTTTACCAACGTCTTTTGCCTTTTCTGCCTTTCGGTGACGGATAAGGATTGCATGGCGTTAAATCAATAAATGGTTCTTTTAATGGTTCTACTCTATAGTTCTTTATTAAGAACTTCGGCGTATTATCAAAAGGGTCTTCTTTTTTAATGTTTGCCAATTCTGCTCCTTCAGCTCCGACAATGATAATATCATCTTTGTGAACCTCCATAGCTTTCATCATAGCAGCCGTTAGAGTGGTTTTGCCGTGGTCAACGTGACCAATAATCATTACCTTAGTTTTTTTATTTTCGGTATTCCCCGTGTTTTCTTCCATATTGTACTATACGATTTAATTTATTTCGACGTTACAGTTCTCCCTTTATTGACAACACAATTCCCAAGGTTGAAGGCTTTCTAATTTTTTCTCGGTAAGTCCAAGTTCTTTGATAATAAAATTAGCCAACTTTGTATTACCAACTGTACCTTCATTAATTTCACCAGTACCAATGGCTTCAACAACATCACGAGGTTCTATTTGTAATACACGATTACAAAATTTAACATCTTGTCCTAAAAGGAAAGATTTAGTTTCGTTTTTCACTGACACTTCAAGTGTCCAGTTATGGTCAAATCCATAATTGCTTGATATTTTAATTTTTGCTTCCATATTGTACTATACGATTTAATTAATTACGGCGTTACAGTTTATGTGCTTTTAAAAGATGTGTAAAAACCATCGGGTAATCAGCTTTGTAAATTCCTTTCTCAATATCAGATAACTTATCCTTTGCCGCTTCTTCTCCTTCTTTGGTTAATCTGTCTGTAAAAAGGATACCATTTAAATGGTCAAACTCGTGTTGGAATACGACAGCTTCAAATCCTCTCAAACGTAGCTTTTGCTTATTCATATCAACATCATAATACTCAACATCTATAATATCATCACGTTCGGCTACGGTTTCATAAACACCGGGTATTGATAAACAACCCTCATCGGACTTTTTCGTGCCTCTACGCTTTGTTATGGTAGGATTTATGACCACTATAGGTTTACGGTTCGGACTCATAATGAACATACGAAGATTTACGTTTACTTGTGGTGCAGCCAAACCTACGGCAGTACCGATATTGGTCATCGTTGCGATAAGGTCATTAGCTAATAACTTAACCTCATCAATGGTTTTATCTACCTCTAAACATACTTGTTTCAGGATTGGTGAACCGTAGCCTACTATTGGGAGGATTTTACTTTCCATTTTTTAAATAATTTTTTAATTCTGTTTTTTCTTGTTCAGTTAAACTTACACCTATTGATATAAAGCCATTCACGTACTTATGACCATCCATACCCATCACATCAAATGCAAGTCCGTGCTTCGCTGTTTCAGAACCAAATAAGGTAATACAACACCAAGCCACATTATATTCAATCCAAGTTTCAAATCCACCTAATACTATTTTTTCTCTTATTGTTTGTTTTGCTGTCATAATGTACTATACGATTTTACCTACAACTAAGTTACACATAAAAACGGAAAATATCTACTCCAGACATTTCCAGATAGAATTCCACCAGTCTGGACTGCCAGTCTAGACCAGGACTGGTTGCTGCGGCTGAAGGTGGTGTTTTTTTATTATATTGATATACGACTTTTCCGGAGATAAATCTGTTAAACGATAAAGTATTGATTTTATTGGGTTGTGGCGTTTAACAGAAAAATGATTGGATTTTTCGTATACCATTAAGCAAAATTTTACCCAGAAGACCAGCTGGGTGCCCAGAATTCCGGACTGGGAGTCCTGGTCTGAAGCTTCAGCCGCAGCTTTTTACCCGGTTGCTGCAGCGATAAAATACAAAAGCCACCCTTTTTACGGAGTGGCTTTCATACGTTAACCAAAACAAACAATTATGTTACACAAAAAACGCAAATCGCATAACTGATACAAACATACGACATAAAATAAAAAAACCCAAGTCTTAGCTTAGGTTTTTTTAAACAATGTTTTAATCAGGTTTTATTCTTATTTTATAATGATAAACCTTGTACTTGTCCACATACGTCATATTAGGTTCTCCTGATGCGTTGTGATGGAATGGTTGCTCTTTAGCTGGTAGGTCAAACCAACCATTTCTCCATTTACTTAAATACTGATATACCGGGACTTTAATCATATTCGGGGTTGGTTCTTTTGATTTCAACTTCTTTCTTGTGGCGTTTTAAAACTACTTTCTTACGCGGTGTTTTACCTACTCTGTTGGTGTATTTTACAGCCGTGAGTTTCTTTGTTTCTTGGTGTTCATCTAATTCTGCCATAGGTTTATTTTTTGAGGGTTAATAATTTATTATTGTAAAGTTGATATGGTTGTAAAGTTAATTTCTTCTGTTTCATCCATCGCTCTAAAAGTTAAATCTTTAACTTTAAATTCTACTGGTTCTTTGTCTGCATCTAAGTATTCTTCTTCATTTTTTCTCTCTGCTTCAAAGTAAACTGCAATAGACACGACATTGTCTTTGATAAACTGAATGTCTATCATTTCTTTCAACTTCATTTTTTTATTGCTCGCTTTCACATAACTTTCATCAAGGAAACGTTGACAAACATATACTTCGCAAAATCCTTCTTTCTTTGTATATTCTTGCCATTTTGTTTCAGTAAAATCCAAACAAAATTCTCTACCATCTTTTAATTTAATCTCAACCCCACCGGTGAATGTATAAGCAGGCTTTTGTTTAATCTTTGTTGTTGACAACAGAGTTAAATTAAGTTCTGTAATTTGCCTTGTTTTAGTTTTCATAGTTGAGTTTTTAATTATATTGTACTATACGATTTATCTTAGAACGGTGTTACATTAAATGAAAAGTCCCCAACGATTTCTCGGTGAGGACTTCTCGATTGTACTCTCTACAGGGGAGAGATTCCCCGTACAAACACCCTATCCGTTGCATCTCGTCTTACGGAGATGAGTACGGTTGGTTTTTCGTGGAGAGGGCAGGATTTGAACCATACGACACACGCTTTTTCAGGGCGTTGCTCTTAAAGATTCTCTTGCGAGAACCACCGGGCTGAGCTACCTCTCCTAGTTATAATGTACTATACGATTTTAATTTAAACTGCGTTACACTTTTAATGTCAATCTTTCAACTATTAAATCTTCTTTTTGAAGACCATCCACGTTGAAAACTTGTGGTTGACATTCAAGACCAGCATCAGATAATGTTTTATTAATCAAATCAACCACTTTTTTTGCTTGACTGAATGTTTTTAATTTCTCTGGGCTATCAAATTGGATAGCGACATTAAGTATTGTTATTTGTTTCATAATGTACTATACGATTTTTGTTTGAACGGCGTTACACTTTTTTTCTAATTCTGTTTTTAATCTTTCAAGTTCTTCAAGTTGTTCAAGAAAATGAAAATATGCGTTTCTTAAAGAATTTAATTCTTTTTCTGACTTTATCAATCGCTCCTTAATGTATTCAAGATTAGTTTTTTTATAATTTGTAATATGAAAATACAAATCCATTTGGCATAAAGTTGCACCAACAAACTTTTCAGTTTCGATATTCATAGTCCCCATCTTAATTCCATCATCATTGATGAAAACAAATGTATTACCTACTTTCTTTATCTTGCTCATACTGTATCTCTTTTTGTACTATACGATTTATCCCGGAACGGCGTTACACTTAAAAGGGAGAATTTAATCTCCCTTTTAATTATTTAATTCTACGAACTACCAAAGCCAATGTAGGTGCACCTTTGCCACTAATTGAACCTTTGTAGCTATATGTTCTTTCGCCCTCAATCAATTCAATCTTATAGTTCTTGCCACCAATTTTCTCAATAAAATTAGGGAGAACATTCTTAATATCTCTTTCACCATTTGTAGAACGAGAATTTAAAGTTATCCACAGTAAACCACCTTTTTTGATAAGGTTGTTTGAAATGATATGCTCAATAGCATTTTTGTTTGAACTAAAGTTTCCACAATAATCAGCGAAGATATGAGCATATTGGTTCTCCCCACCAAACACAAGAGCTTTGTTTATGTTCTCGAATCTCATTAAGATACGTTTAGCAAGTGCTTTGTCTTTTTCTAGCATTTCAAGTTGAACCTTAAAATGTTTTCTGCACTCAATATTTTTTCCTTTATGATAACCAAACTCATATCCGTTAAAATAAAGTCCTTTCAAAGCAGGATTTTTAATAAGCATTTTTTCAAATTCAAATTTGAACGGCAAGGTTGGAACAATTCCTATTTTTGTAGATTTGCTATCTAACAACATTTTCATAACAGCATTTCTTACTATTGTTTTGCCGTTACTTTTATAGTCAGTAGCTACGTTCTGCTTTTTCTTGCGTTGTCCCGCATATTTTTGAATACCCATTAAGCTTTTAATGGCATATGTTCTAAAACGAGCAACAACTTCTTCATCTTTTCCTAATTTTTTTGCAATAGCAACATTAGAAAGATTTAAGTTCAAAAGAATAGTTTTGACCAACTCACTTGTTTCAGGGCGACGAGTTAAGTAATTTTTGATTTTTGATAGTTTAAAATTGCTATTAGCAATTTGATTTACTATTCTTTTCTCCCAAGCCTTTTTACCAGCTTTAACCATTACTGAACTCTTGTTTTGTTTTTTCATTTTTTTAGTGGTTTTATAATGTACTATACGATTTTATTAATTTCTACGTTACACTTAGGGAGAGTTATGCCGCAATTTTTAATTTTGCTTTTACTACTACTTTCTTTGCATTGTATTTATTAAATGAATCCATAATCTCCATAAATAACTGAGCCTCATTCTCTGTGAACTTTTTATGTTTCTTAGATGCCTCAACAATAGCATCTGATAATTTTTCTGGTTGCCCAGTTGTTACAATAGCTTTGTACATAGCTCTACGGGAGAACGTCTTTCTCGGTAAAACACTCATCATTTTTTCAACTGAAATTAACATCTTGTTTGAAGATTGCTCATCATCAAATATCATTTCTCCTGATTTAAAGGCAGTAACTTGAGGTTTACCCGAACCACCTAAAAATATATGTTGCAAATCAGTTACTTTCAATTCTTTATTTCTTATAAGATGATTAGTAAAAATATCATATTCACGAGTGCCTTTGTAGGCATTTAAATAATCACTGTTTGACCAATTTTTTGAATTGCTATTAAGTCCGGTAATCAATCTAATAACATTCTTTTTTGTGTCATCTTTTAATTCGATTAATTGATAATCAAATGGGATACCAAGAATTTTAATGGACTCAAAACGATTTTGACCATCTACAATATAGTATTTTGGTTTCCCTCCAAATGCTTTTGTTTTAACAACAATAAGAACTCCAAAAAAACCAACTTCTTCAATTTCTTTTGCTAAATTTTCATAATGAGATTTAACAACCTTTCTATTAATTACACCATTAAAATCCTCAAATAATAAATGGCTTATGCAATTTTGAATAAATGTTTTTGATTTAATTAAAGGTGCTTTTTTCATAGTTTATTTTTTTAGTTGTTTGGTTATAATGTACTATACGATTTTACTTTTTTCTACGTTACACAATTTTAATCATTTTTACATTTTCAAATTTGTAAAGTTTTGTACCTTTAGTTTCAAGTATATCAATTTTGTTTTTAAACCTTTTATTCATTGTATCTACTATAGTATAAACACCACTTTTATGTCCAGCATTTTCTAAAACCACTTTATCTCCATAATTAAGTTTGCCACCCCAACGCTTTAATAAATCTCTTGATACGGCAATCCATTTATGTTCACTTGCTTTATGAGGATTAATTTTATACATACCTGCCGTTACTAAAGGGTCGGCATCGCATTGTCCCTCACTTGCATTATACATTGTAGCAGTTACTTTAAATTCAACTCCTTTAGGTTCTGCTTTAGATTCAACCTCTTTATTAATGTGAGTACATTTGTTTGTTACTCCTACTGAAAAACAAACTAGCGATAATGTTAATATAAGTTTTTTCATAATGTACTATACGAATAAACTTAAAACCGCATTACACACAAACTATACCTGAAGGATTTTTGCTGTACCGGGTGAATCGCAGCGGCGACAGGTGATAACATCCTGAATGTTTCGTGTAATTTATTTATATTGATATACGATTTTTTCAAACAAAAATCTGTTAAACGATAAGATGTTGATTTCATTGGGTTGTGACGTTTAACAGAAATATATCCGGAAGTTTCGTATATCATTATGTAAAAAAATCATCATCCTTCCAGCCCGTCCTGGCGGCGGAACTCTTCAGGACGCACTGTCCTGCAGTTTTTTCCCGGCAACTACAAAATCCTCATACGTTATGTGCAATTTTAAAACAACAAAAAAGCCACACATTTCTGCGTGGCTCTAATATATTATTATTGTTGTGTTGTTTATTTAGCTAAAACTCCGTATTCAACAAAAAACTTATGACTCTTATTTATGGCTTCTTCTTGAACTTTTTGTTTTAATTTTTCTTGGTATTCTTTTTCTTCTTGTGCATATTGTTTGTTTCTATTCATTATTTCTTTAGCTTCTTCTTTTATGGAATTAAGCCAAGCAAATACATCAGTACCAAAATCTTTTGGGCGTGGAACAAAACTATGTACTTTAATAGGGTTGGTTTTAATGTCGATTACTTCATTCATTTTTGCACTTTGTATTCTTCCTAAAAGGGTATGGTTAATTCTTACTCCATTATAATGTTCAGTAATTTCATCAAAGTTTTTTCTGTATTGTTCTTGAATTAACTCTTGGGTTGATTTTTTGCTTTTAAATAATTCTGCTATGTTTATCATAATGTTTAAACGTATATGTGGTTAAAAATGTTACACTGGGTTATAAAAAAAATGGCATCCTTATAGGATACCAAGTTCGTCGGGTACTCTAGGTACTCGTTTTTCGTATTCAGCGATTTCTCTCGCTATTATTTCTTCGGGTGTTTCGTTATTTTTTTCCATAATGTACTATACGATTTAAAAGGGAGAAGTGTTACACTTATTCGCCAAAAACGTGGCTCGCAAATTCTCCTAAGTGTTCATCATTATTAAAGTATTTATCTCCAACAAAGAAATTATCTTCTTCAAATTTGAATTGGTAGTAAAATACATCGTCAGTAGTTCTTATAATAAAATATTCAGGACTAACACCTTTTGCATACTCAATGCCATTATTTCTTTGTTTAATGTCGTATTCCCGGCTCTCTCCATCTTTTGTGATGGTAAGGACTTTATCAATTAATTCAGCAGTCCAACCTTGATATTCAATTTTTTTCATATGTTGTGATTGTGGTTATAATGTACTATACGATTTTACCTAGAGCTACGTTACACCTATTGAGATGCAGAGGGAGAGTTATATAAAATGGAAAAGACCGAACGGGGTTTGTCATTCCGTCGGTCTTAATTCCCTTTTTTGAGCCTTGGCTCTTGGTGGCATATAGCCTATTTTTTTCTTTGAACTTTTATTGATTATACGTTTTTGCTAGACCGATTCCCGAGATTTCCACGAGCTAATACGGCACTTGTATTTACGGTAATCTTATTATTATAATTTGAACTTTCGCACCAACTATCCACGTCCCGAGATTTCCGAATACCTTTGAGGATTACTTTGGTTTCTTCGTTATTTAGAATCGCTACGCAACTGACATCTACATCCCGAACATTCCGCGTTTCATAAACTTCATACGGCACAATTACTAAAGGCACGATTGCCACGATTTCAGTAGGCGCACCTCTAGCCAATTCAGTGGCACTGATGTTTACTGGTTTTTCTACACTGGCTATTGCATAACCGATACTGGTTATCAAGAATAGCATCAAAATTGACATTTTCCGCATACTTTTTTAGGCTTGTTTTTGATGTTGGGTTTTTACTTGACTACTCGCTTGAGCCTGAGCAGTTAGGCTTTCTTGATGTTGGGCGTACAAGACATATTCTTGATTTAAAACTTCACGCTCAATTTCTTTCTTTTTATTTTCTTCGTTTAATTTTTTTCCAATCATTGTTTGTTTGCTTATATTGTACTATACGATTTTAATTAGACAAGCGTTACACTATTTAAACTTCTGCGAAAAACAATTCTTTAATATCTCTTTCGCAAATTACACTCGGTAATGTTTCAAAAGTTTCTTCATCCACAAAGTGTTCAATAATAGTATCAATTCTTTTAGAAATATTACTACCATCTAAAACACGATTTAAAGACTCGGTGGCAACTTTAATAAGTCGTTTGCCAAATACTTTATCTCTAACCTCAATGGTCTTAATCGGGTAACTTTCCCCTTTAAATGTGATTGTGTTTTGTGTTTCGTTTTCCATATTGTACTATACGATTTTAATTTGAATAGTGTTACACTTTGCCACTTGTTGCTTTATAGGCAATATATTTTAATACCAAATCATCGGGTAAACCAATACCCTCAAAATTGTAATTACCTTTCTTACATTCAGCAAGTTCTTCATCACTCGCTTTTTTATAATCGGGGTGGTTTCTTTCATCTTCCTTACAAGGCATACAAATTATATCTTTGTTAAACTTAGACATAATAGTTATGTTGTTGGTTGAGTGATTACATCGGTCGCATTGACCTCTTACTTTTTCGTCCATAGTGTTTGTTTTATATTGTACTATACGAATTAATAAATTACTACGTTACACTATAAATGAGTTGTATAACCACAGTGCATACATTCAATATAAGGCTTACCTCCTTGAGTAACTGCTACACCCTCTACGGGTAACAAAATCCAATCATTTGTTTTTTTCTTTTCCTCCTCTAAACAAGTAGGACAATGGGCGTGTTCACTTCCCATACGTTCAGTCATAGTTAATTGACCTTTTCCTTTTGAGTGTGGGTAAACGTGGTCTAATACGTTTCCTTTTACTTCTTGCAATACTGCTTGGTAAAATTTAGGTTTCTTTGGCATATTTTTGTTTATAATGTACTATACGATTAAATAAATTGCTACGTTACAGATTAATATTTTATTTTAAAAGAATCAAATTATCTCTATCTAAACTACAAGAATGTTTGTACACATCATTACTAACCCAAACATATCCGTAAGCTTCTTTCCAGAGAGTATTTGTAGAACCATAATGGAGTTCTGATTTTAACCACTTCCCCTCAGACCTTTCTACTTCGTCATACCATTGGTCAAATTTATCCCAATTCTTTAAATCATAAAGTTTACCTTTACAATATCTTTTGCTTTTTTTGTACTTTTTTATAATTTCTTTATTGTCTATTGTCATAATGTTTGTTTGTATTGTACTATACGATTAAATAAATTACGGTGTTACATTCCGTATAGCTTCAGAAATTCCTTGGTTTTTGTTGGGCGCCCTGAAAAAATAATCCTCAATGATAGCAAGGGTTTCAGAGGATTTGCCTGTCAAAATCCTGTGGATAGATGTAAAATCCGGGCAGCTGGTGGAAGGTGAGCCTTTTTTTGCCTTTCTTGATATACGATTATTCCAAACATAAATCTGTTAGACGCGTTTAACAGAAATATAACCGGAAGTTTCGTATATCATTATGTAAAAAAAATTCGTCTGGCGACGGGCCGGCAACCTGGGCTCTAGAATTTTCTGGTTCATCCGGGTAAAACAAAAAACCCCCACATTTCTGCGAGGGTTTTCTATTCTAATTTAATGAATTACCATTTATGTATTCTTGCCCAATTACGACCATCATAAATCATTCTACTCTCTCTTTTACAATGAGCCATAATACAATCTTTCTCGTCATTCCAATAATGTATTGGTCTTTTTTCCCCGAACATTTCTTCTGTATCTACAATCTCATCATTTGCACCGAATATAGAACTGAATTTAGTTCCAATAGGAAACATTTTCTTTGCCTTATCCATTAAAATCTCTCTCGGTGATTTTTTTTTCTTATATGTCTTTTTTAAGGCAATTACTTTTTGTTCAAACTCTTCAAGTTTTTCTAAAGATTTAAAGTATTTTTTATGTAGTTCCTCTACACTCTTTTTGTATTTATCACTTTGAAATTGTGCATATTTTAAACTTGTTTCTCGGTATTTTTTTCTTTCCTTATCTAAATAATCACACGCAATTGCCGTACAATTAGCACCATCATCCATTAGGTTACCAAATCCAACTCTTGTGCCATTTTCATCATAAATGAAAATCGTATCTAACTCTTCGTCTATTTTGTGTGTAAACTTCATAGTGTACTATACGAAAAAAGGCGCAACTACGTTACACCAATACCATAGGGAGAGATTTATAGAGTGGGGAGAGAATTACACATAAGGGAGGGAGAGAGAATTACTCTTGCTCGTCATCCCCTTTAGGTTTGTTCTTACGAGTGTACTTGGACTTATCCTTAACAACGCGTGGTCGGTATCTACCATCGTAAACGCCTTGCTCAACCATATCCTCTCGTTTATGCTTTGCTCTAATTGTAGCTGGAGTTTGTTTTTTCTTTGCCATTATTTGAAAAATTCTTTAAGTCTTTTTTGAGTATCTTCATTCAACAATTCAGTATCTTTAGTAAGATAATCTTCTAATGTGTGTCTTAATTTTCCATTCTTTTCATCATAAGCTAATTGGTTTTCGGCAACTTCCAATGCATCATCAATAGTTCTTGGATTTAAAGCTTGTGATGTAGGTTTGTGTGTTTGAGTTTTTTGGTCAAAATAGGTAAGTCCTTTTTCCCAAGCAATTTGATGTTCAGCATTTAGTCTTAACCACAAATGTCTTTCGGCTTCATTATTAAAAAACTTAGACTTAAATTCTTTCATATTGTACTATACGATAAAACATACAACTATGTTACATTTGTATAAAAATTTTTACCCAGTACGCCCAAGCCTCTGAAACCCTTGCTATCATTGAGTTTTGTTTTTAAAAAAAATTGTCCCAGATGTCCAAAAAACTGTATTTTTTTGCTGCTATTGATATACGACTTTTCCAAACAAAAATCTGTTAGACGCTCCATTCGTTTAACAGAAATATAATTGGAATAATCGTATATCTATATGTGAAAATACATTGTAAGCCCGAGCTGTCTAGTTCCAGAAATTTCTGGTTCGTCCGGGTAAATTTCTGGAATAAAAAAAGCCACACATTTCTGCGTGGCTTTAAATTATAAAGAATTTTGTTTAGATTACAAAACTACGTACTCCACAATTCGGAACGTTCATATCTTGTGCGACAGCGTGTCCAATAATTTCTTTCTTGTTTGTTGTTTTAATCAATACTCCATTTATGAAACTAAACAACTTATCTAAAGAAACCAAATCCCCACTAGCTTGACTTTTATCATCGTTCAATTCTACATAGGCTACCAAAAAACTATTATCATCAGTTGCACATTTCCCAACAGAAACCAATAGGTTTGTTTTTTTAAACTCTACTATAAATTGAGTTAAATGTTCAGAACATTTCCAATCTAAAATTTTCCAATCAAATAAACCGATTGTTTTACCTTGATTTATCAAAATTTCTCTAACTCTTAATCCGTGTTTTGTATTCATTGTGGTTTGTTTTATTGTTATAATGTACTATACGATTTTAAAAAGAACTATGTTACACTTATTGTTTAAAATTTTAAACCCAAGAACTTATCAGTATCTTTCATAATCTTCAAAATCTTTTTGTCGTCTTTCAAGAACTTAGTTCCTTTGTCGCTTTTTAAGAATTTAAGAAACTCTGCATCTTCCTGTGCTTGAGTTTTTTTAACTTTCTTTGGTATTATCTTTTTTGCCATAATGTTTTATTTATCTGGTTATAATGTACTATACGAATTTAGGGAGAACTACGTTACACCTATTCTACATCTTTTAATGTTTCAATAAGCTCATTAACTTCATCAGGAATTGGATTTACATAACATTGTGACCTGAAATACATACCCATTTCTTCTTTAGAAACTTTGTAAGTACGGTTATGTTCATCAGTTACGGTCATATTCTTTGTATCTGCACTAATAACGCTTCCAAAAGGCAAATAGACACCATCCTTTGTAAAAAAACCTCGTAGATACTTTCCTTTTTCCATAATTATTTTTTGTTTATTTGATTATAATGTACTATACGAATTTAGGGAGAACTACGTTACACTTATTCAACTTTGCCACCCATTATTACTATCAGTATATTCACTCCTAATGAAATTAGTTTCACAACACCGACCAAGCCTATTACATATCCAAAGTCATACCACCCTCCACTATTATTAATGGCATAGATAGATATGTCATCACTAAACAATGAACCGATAAAAGCAAGTGGAGATATTGAGCCGTGCCAAGCACCAGAGAAAAACCCATATTCATAACCAGTCACACAAGCTTTAACTTGATGTTGAGAGTCTGCACAACTTGAAAGTAATAAAACTGATACTACAAACAATAAAGATAAAATAATTGATTTTTTCATATTTTATTTTGTTTGGTAAATAATTTCAGTTTCTTTCCTAGAACCTCTTTCGCTAATCAATTCGTAAAATCCAATAACAAAATAAGTTTTAGTTGGATAACATTTTTTCATACCATCAGCTTTACCCTTAGCTCTAGCCGTTGGAACAATTCCCTTAGCTCTATCACAAGCATAGGTATCTATAATTTCCTTATGACCTGTTGGAGTGTTATCAGATGTTGAAAATATTTGGTAGTGTAAAGGAACACAAATTTCATTATCTAAAATTGTCATTTTAACAATTTCGGTTACTTCTACTTTTTCAGTAGTTTCTTCCATTTCATTTTCATCATCAAATAATCCTTTCATAATGTACTATACGATTTTAGGGAGAACTACGTTACACAACGCCATTGCTCAGTCCACTCACAACTTGTGAGTGCCAACTCTAATATATTAAATCTATTGATATACGACCTTTCCAAACAAAAATCTGTTAGACGCGTTTAACAGAAATATAATTGGATTATTCGTATATCTATATATTATAGTGCCTGGAATTTTTTCCAGAAAACACGGGGGAGAATTTCCAGAATTTCTGGCACAACAAAAAAGGCAACCCATTTTTGGATTGCCTCTTAAATTTATTAAGGGAGAGAATGGATGACTAACTCAACTCTAATTCCTCACCTCTCATTTTAACCTCTTTAATATTTTTTACAACGAAGTTTCTAATTAAACCCGATTTCAAATATTCGTGTCTGATTACATTTTTTGCTATCGTTATAGGCTTAGATTTTACAACTTTTTTCTCACCTTCTTCAACTACCTTCTTGCTACCTTCAAGCTCTAAACCCATTATGTATAAATCTTGGGTATTATAGTTGTATCTTACTGCACCATTTTCGGTTAAAATCAAATAAGCATTTGTTTGAGCATCTGAACGAGCCTTGCTCGGATTGATAATTGATTGCTTTAATTCTGCTATTGCATTAACCCAATCAGTTTGAGTGTACTTTTCAGATGGGATATATTCAACTCCATCAGTTAAAACTTTAAGGTCATCTTTCTTTAGCTTTTCATAGCTATAACCGATATTAATACGCCTTTTTGACATTTCGCCATCTTTGTTTTCGTAGTTATTAACTGCAATTAAGCCAATAACAGTCGTTGACATTAAGTCAATTAATTTTTGTATGTTTTCTTGGTGCATATTATATGGGGTTAGTTGGTTTATATATTGTACTATACGATTTTAGTTAGAACTGCGTTACACTTGTTTGTGCTTACATTATATATGTGTGTGTGCTTGTTCATAATGTACTATACGATTTTACTTATTACTGCGTTACACAACAACGCTTGAGGCAGCACAGACCCGGACATACGGACTTATGATATACGATTATTCCAAACAAAAATCTGTTAGACGAACTCAAAAATCGTTTAACAGAAATATAATTGGAAGTTTCGTATATCTACATAATCAAAAAAACACCCTGAAAAAAGGTCCCTGGGCACATGAATTCATGTAAATTCACAGGAATTTTACGCATGATTTACAGGCTTAGGCTCTGAAACCCTTGGTATCACTACAAAGTTTTTCCTGAAGCGTACTGGTGGATTACTGGCGGAAGTTTATTCCCGCGCTCGAAGAGATTTTTAAATGCCTCATTTCTGATGTTTTTGTAAAATCCTCTCACAAAAAATGTTATCAAAATGTTATGAACAATCCAAAAATTCATCAAATCGTTTAACAGAAATATAATTGGAAATGTCGTATATCATTATGTAAAGAAATTACCATTGGAAGGTGACCGGCGGATTCCTGAGCTACAGGATTTTACATCTCCTCCGGGTAAAACAAAAAAGCCACCCTTTCGGAGTGGCTCTACATTTTGATTTAAGCTTATCAGCTTAGTTATATTGAAAGTTTGGGTTATTTACGATTGCCATACTCATTACAATCGTTTTTTCAAACAAGTGGGCAGTGAATTTTCTGTTTATTTTTTCACTTTCATTACCAAGCTTTATTAATTCATCAGAGTCTTGTAAGTTTTCGGCAGTTGCACCCTTGTCGCCTATTTCATACATTTCTTTTAAAAAATCATTTTCTCGTTCTACTAGTGTTACGATTTTTTTCATTAAATTATTTCCGTTGATTAGCATATTGTATGTTTTAATTGGTTATAATGTACTATACGAATTTATAGAGAACTACGTTACATCAAAACAAAAAAGCCACCTTTTAAGAGTGGCTTTAGTGAACCATAAAACAGAAACAGAACGCACAGAAATCTAACTAACTAATTTTTTGTGGAGAGGGATGGAATTGAACCACCGACACAAACGTTTTCTGACATCCTGCTCTACCAGCTGAGCTACCTCTCCGTTAATAATGTTCTCGTTATTCTCACAAATTGAGCATTTAGACTTTAGTTTGCATCCCCGAACGACAAGGGCAAAAGTTTTGGGTTTAGATTTTTTTACTTCTTCATTTGATTTTGTTTTTTAGTTTATTGGTTATATTGTACTATACGAATTAAAAGGGAGAAGTGTTACACCAAAGTTTCAAGGTAGTTTACAAATAAGTCCATATCTCCCTCAATAGCATTTTCAAATTTATCACTTATAGAATGACATAATGCCCACGTAGAACAAAAACCTTTCATAGTTACATTGTTCATATCTCCCTCACTTAATGAACCA
>Ga0315275_10002580_pt1 | contig 16434 bp, 16 predicted proteins | sample YL17G03_0_MG_FD_205557 | JGI IMG/M metagenome (GOLD analysis project Ga0315275, IMG submission 205557) | Sediment microbial communities from Yellowstone Lake, YNP, Wyoming, USA - YL17G03_0 | ecosystem: Environmental > Aquatic > Freshwater > Lake > Sediment | place: USA: Wyoming | collected... | reverse complement strand
CGGGACTCGAGAAGGCCTCCGGCCGCGTGCGCGGGACCGCGGTCGAGGACCGCCTGACCGGCGCAGTGCGCACCTTCTACGCCCACGTCGTGGTCAACGCCACCGGGCCGTGGACCGACGCCGTGCGCCGCCTCGACGAGCCGTCCGCCCCGCCACTCCTTCGGCCCACCAAGGGATCGCACGTCGTCGTGCCGCGGCAACGCATCGGGCATACGGAAGCCCTCACCCTCACGTCGCCACTCGACGGCCGGGTCATGTTCGTGTTGCCCTGGGGTGACTTCTCGATCATCGGCACGACGGACACTGACGTCGCGGAGGTCCTGGACGAGCCCCTTGCCGACGCCGCCGATGTCACATACTTGCTCCGCTCCGCCAACGCGTACTTCCCCAACGCCCGGTTGAACCCGGACGACGTGGTCGCGGCGTGGGCCGGGTACCGGCCACTCCTCGACGTGCCGGGCACTCTCCCCACGGCCGCCGTGCCGCGCGAGCACCGGCTCGTCGAAGGGGCAAGCGGCCTCATCACCATCGCGGGCGGCAAGCTCACCACCTACCGATCGATGGCGGCTGAGGTGGTGGACGTGGTGGCTCGCCGCCTGCGTGCCGTGGACGGCAGGCCTCTCGCACGCTCCGCGGCGACCGGCACCGAACCCCTCCCGGGCGGCGAGGTCGCGGACCTCGGCCTGCTGGTGCGGGACCTGGTGGAGGAAGGCCTCGACAAGGGACTCGCGGGCGCCCTGGTGGGACGGTACGGCAGCGAGGCGGCGGCGGTCGCCAATCTCGTCCGGCGCGAGCCCGCCCTCGGCGAGCGGATCGTCCCGGGCTTCCCGGTGATCGCCGCCGAGGTGGTGCATCAGGCGCGGCGCGAGATGGCGATGACGGTGGCCGACGTGATGATCCGCCGCACGCACCTGTATCACACGCACCCAGGCCAGGCCGCGGACGAAGCGTCGGCGGTCGCCCGGCTATTGGGGCGCGAACTGGAGTGGAACGAAGCGACCGCGGAAGGGCAGGCGCAGGCCTACCGCGATGAAGCCGCCCGGATGCGCCAGGCGATCACACCCCGCTGATCTGCCTGACCCGGGCCATGTCGCGGCCCACGGTGCGTACGGAGATGAGCAGGATGAGCCCGCCAAGTAGACCCACCGCGGGAAGCGTCAACATCGCCGCCCGCAGGCCGTAGCGGTCGGAGAGGAACCCCACCACAGGCAGCGCCACGGCGTCGCCCGCGATGTGGATGAAGAAGACGTACGTCCCCATCACGGTCGCGGCCACGTTGCGCGGCACGACGTCGAACAGCACCGCCGCCACCGGCCCGTTGTACCACGTGAAGAGAAAGACCACCACGAAGAACAGCACCGAAAAGACCTGGACGTCGTGGGTGAGCAGCAGCGCCACGCACACCGGGGCCCCCACGAGGAAGCCGCTCGCGCTCGCGATGACGCGACCGCTCGACCAGCGCTCCATGAGCCGGTCGCCCAGCCGGCCTCCGGCCCACGAACCGAGCACGCCGCCCGCGAGTCCAATCATCCCGATCTGACGGCCGGCGTGGGCGAGGTCAAGGCCCAGTTCCCGCTGCACGAAGCTCAGCGACCAGGCGACCAGCGAGTTCATGCTGGCGGAGGTCAGCGCGCCGCCGACGAACATCCAGACCAGCGTCGGCGTGCGCAGTACCAGGGCGGCCGCGTCCAGCATCTCGTCTACAAGGTCCGCAGGTGCGCCTCCGGGTACTTCACTGGCGCGCCCCAACACCACGCGGACCCACTTCCAGACAGTCCATATCAAGCCCACGCCCGCGATGGCGAGGAAGGCAGCCGTGTCCGCCGCCGCCGGGACCCCCTCGACGAGCGCCAGGACCGCGGCCACGATCGCGGCGATGAGGACCGACCAGAGCAGCGGTGCCACGGCCTGCACGGCGCGCCGCACTGTCACCTCGAACTTGGGACGCGCCGGCCGTGGCGCCGGCACGACCAACGGCGCCCATGGGTCCCGAAGCCGCGCGAGGAGACCGGCGAAGAGCACGCCGGGCAAGCCAATGAGGAACAGCGCGCTCCGCCACCCAAACGCGCTCGCGAGTAGCCCGCCGACCCAGACCGCCAGCACGCCGCCGAGCACAAGTCCGGACCAGAAGATCCCCATCGCCTGTGCACGGCCCCTGTTCGGGAAGTAGTCGGCGAGGAGCGCCTGCGCGGCCGGGAGGTACGAGGACTGCGTGACCCCGACGATGGCCCGCGAGGCAAAGAGTTGCCAATACGAACGGGCGAGGCCGCCCAGCGCGGTGAATCCGCTCCACGCCGCCAGTCCTCCGGCGATGATGAGTCGCCGCGGCAAGAGGTCCGACAGCACACCCGCGACGAGCGAGCCCAGCGCGAAGACGATGGCGAAGACGGACCCCAGCCAGCCCAGTTGGGTGTCCGTTACATGTAGGTCGTTCTTGATCGGCTCGAACAGCGCGAAGATGACGCTGCGGTCGAGGTAGTTGAGCAGATTGCCGAACGCCAGCAGGAGGAGCGCATACCAGACGTACGCCCGTGTCATGGTCGCCGGCGCGGCGGGTTGGATCACGCGCGCACGGACCCGCCCCGGGCAGCGGCGTGCTCGGCACGCAGCCGTTCGAGCAGCGCGTCCCGCCGGTCGTAGAGGCGGCGGAGCGGACGCGTCGCGTGGCGCGCCAGCGCATACGCCGCCACGATCGGGAGCGCGACGGTCGTGTCGAGGTAGCACACCACCGCGTCGGGAAGCCGGTCGGGGTCCACCTTCCCCCACGACACCGCCTCCGAGGGCGTTGCGCCGGACAGTCCACCGGTGTCTGCCCGCGCGTCGGTGATCTGCAGGAAGTAGTCGTGGCCGCGTTCGTCGATGCCGAGCACTTCCTGGATCTGCGGCTCCGTCTGCAGTAGGAAGTTCTTCGGGCTGCCGCCGCCGGCGATGAAGACGGCGGACCGACCGCCCCTCCGCTTGGCGTCGAGAACGATGGCCGCCGTCTCGTTCACGTCGGCGCTGACGTCGAACCGCAGCGCCGACCCCGTCAGCGCCAGCGCCGCGACGTTCATCCCGATGGACGAGTCGCCGGGGGACGACGTGTACAACGGCACGCCGCACCGGTGCGCGGCGCCGAGGATGGACTTCCGCTCGAGGCCGAGCGCCCGCTCCCGCTCGAGCACGTATCCGCCGATCCGATAGTGATACTCGGCCGTGGACATCGGGCGCTGAAACTCGGGGAGCTGGCTCACTTCGCGGAAGAAGGTGTCCGTGTCCAGGAGGACGTGATAGTCGAAGAAGATGTCGTAGATCCGCACCACGCCGTGCTCGCGCAGTTCGACGTCGTCGGCGAACGGTGTACCTCGGTGCATCGCGAGCCCGAGCCCAAAGTGCGCGTCGTGGTAGAGGTTCGCCCCGGTCGAGACGATCCAGTCCACGAACCCCGCCTCCAGCAGCGGGATGATCGTGGACATCCCGAGGCCCGCCGGCGTGAGGGCGCCCGTCAGGCTCATCCCGACCGTGCAGTCCGGCTCCAGCATCTTCTTCGTGAACAACTGGCAGGCCTCGCGCAACCGGCCGGCGTTGTACGCGAGGAAGGTGTCGTCCACTAGGTCCGCGACGGTGACGCCGCCGTGCACGGGCGGGGGGTTGATCGCCAGACCGCGCAGGTACCCCGCACTACCAGAGGCCATGACCGTTCCTCGCCTGTTCGTTCTTCTCCGCGATCGCGCGCAACGTCTCCCGCGCCCGGGTCACACAGGCCACCGCCTCGGCCGGGTCGTCGGTGACGGTAAAGAGCTCGAGGTCCTTGACGTCGATCTTCCGCTGCACCGCCGCCGTCTCTCGCAGCCACGACAGCAGCCCGCTCCAGTATGACCGGCCGACCAACACCACCGGGAAGTGCTTGATCTTCCCGGTCTGGATGAGCGTGAGCGCTTCGAACAACTCGTCCAGGGTACCGAAACCTCCCGGGAATACGATGAAGCCGACGGAGTACTTCACGAACATCGTCTTGCGGACGAAGAAGTAGCGGAAGTGGACCGCCGTATCGACGTACTGGTTCGTGCCCTGCTCGAACGGGAGTTCGATGTTGAGCCCGACTGACTCCCCGCCGCCCTCGCGCGCCCCCTTGTTGGCCGCCTCCATGATACCCGGCCCCCCGCCGGTGATCACGGCGAACCCGGCCTGCGCCAGGAGGCGGGCCGTGTCTGTCGCCTTCGTGTAATCGGGGTCCCCAGCCTTGGTGCGCGCAGAGCCGAAGATCGTCACACCGGGCGGTAAGTCGGCCAGCGTGTCGAAACCTTCGACGAACTCGCCCAGAATGCGGAGCACGCGCCAGGTGTCGGGCGTCGGGGCAGGCCGCGCCTGGACCGGAGCGAGGGGCAGGCTGAAGAGCCGCTCGTCCTCTGTTGCGCCGGAACGACGCGAAGAGGGTACCGGGGTGTTTGGGGCTTCGTCCATACTCCGTGCCTCTTGTCACGCTGGGGGCGTGGGAATATAAAGGATAGCGTGCAACAGTGGACGGCTCTGGTCTTCGCGCTCACGTGGCGTGCCGCGCTCGATCCGCGGGTCGCCCGTGATCTCCTCAGCCTCGCCTGGGCGATGCGGATGAGGGGTTGGTATCGCACGCCTCCCTTCCTTCCGCTCCCCCCCGTGGAGTACCTGCGCTGGCGGATGTACACGGCCTTCGGGGACGAGGAATCCCTGCCGAGTGTGTCGGACGTCGTGCGCTACGCGCGATGGCGGCGGGAATTGCTCCGCCTGTGACTCCCGGAGACCTGGCGGCGGCCGCAAAGGCCGCCGCGCGTGCCTTGGGCTTCGAGGCCTGTGGGGTCACCGACCTCGCGTCCGCCCCTGCGGCGACCGCGGCGCTCGACACATGGCTCGCCGCGGGGCGGCACGGTGAGATGCACTATATGGAACGGCAGGCGCCGACCCGCCGGGAGCCCGGGCTCGCCTGGCCAGAGGCGCGGTCCGCCGTGGTCGTGCTGCACAACTACTTCCAAGGCCTCGCCGATCCCGCTCCGGGCCGCGGGCGCGTCGCCCGCTACGCCCTCGGCGAAGACTATCACAACGTGATGCGTGCCAAGCTCACCACACTCGGCGACGACCTCCTCGCCGCCGCAGGGGCAGGCGCCTACCGCGTCTACGTGGACGCCGGCCCGCTCCCGGAGCGCGAACTCGCGCGGCGCGCCGGCCTCGGCTGGTTCGGCAAGAACACGATGCTCATCGGCCCGCGGCTGGGCTCGTTCGTCTTCATCGGGGTCCTGATCACCGATCTCGATATCGCGCGGGACGTGCCTTTCGAGATCGACCGCTGCGGAACCTGCCTGCGTTGTCTCAACACCTGCCCCACGAGGGCGTTCCCCGCCCCGCGGGTCCTTGACGCGACACGCTGCGTCTCGTACCTGACAATCGAGTCCCGAAGTCCCATACCCGGCGAGTTGAAGTCCGGCGTAGGCCCGTGGCTCTTCGGCTGCGACGTGTGCCAGGATGTCTGCCCGTGGAACGTGCGGTTCGCTACCGAGATGACCGAGCCGCGCTACCGTGGCAGACTTGCAGACCAATGGCCGACGCTGGAGGAGATCGTCCGGATGACTGAGCGAGAGTGTGCGGAGGCGTTCGAAGGCACGGCGCTCGAGCGTGCCGGCCGCTCAGGCTTGGCGCGGAACGCCGCCGTGGTGATCGAGAACACCGCTACGTCAGCGGGGCCGGAGGTCAGAGCCCCGTCGGATGGTCGATGAACGACCACGGCAACTGAAATCGCTCGGAGAGGTGCGCGGCGAGGGCCTGGACACCGAGCGTTTCCGTGGCGTAATGCCCCGCGTAGACGACGTTCACGCCGTACTCCTCCGCGTCGAAGTACGTCCAGTGCTGGCCCTCGCCGGTGATGAAAGTGTCGAGGTCGGCGTCCCGTGCCTGCCGGATGTGCGATCCGGCCGCGCCCGTGATGATGCCGACGCGGTGACACCGCTCCGGCCCGCACGGCAGAAGCTGCGGCTCAACACCGAGCGCACGGCCGACCAGGTCCCGCATCCCTTCGCGCGGCACGTCAAGCTCGCCCCACGCGCCGATGGGCGCGCCGAGGTAGTCCCCGAACCACCCCCGCACCTCCATCCCAAGCTTCCGGGCCAGGACGGCGTTGTTGCCGACCTCTGGGTGTCTGTCGAGGGGAAGATGCGCGGCGTAGACCGCTAGGCCGTGCCGGAGGAGCGCCGACGTGCGCCGGAACGCGCGCCCGGTCAGCGGCTCGAGGCCTCCCCAGAAGAGGCCGTGGTGCACGAGGAGAAGATCCGCCCCGCGCTCCGCGGCTGCGTCGATAGTGGCCTGGCAGGCATCCACCGCCGCTGCGAGGTGGCTCACCGTACCAGCGTTCTCAACCTGTAGGCCGTTGAAAGCGTTCTTGTCGTCGGCGACCTCCCGCACGCGGAGGTACTCGTCGAGATATCTGGCGAGATCGTCAAGTCGCTTCACTTAGAGGCTCCCGGCGCGGACGCGGCCGCGCACGAATCACACTAACACGACAGTGACCACCTAATGTCATGACACTGATATCTATTGACCAAGCGAGACCCTCGGTGGGACCGCAGGCCGAGCGATGGGAGTGCTGGGACGCGGCAACGTGGGCTGCACAACCGGCCGAGGGGGCGCCGCTTTGGCTGATTCCTCGAGGTCACCCATCCGAATCGTACCGTTGAGCACAGCCCCCTCGGCAACCAAAATGCGCTTGGTAGTCACGTCCCCCTGCACCACCGCGCCGGCCTGGATCTCGACCCGACCTGCCGCACGCACGGACCCGTGAACGCTGCCCCCGACGATCGCCTCGCCTGTGTCCACGTCTCCGTCGATCTGGCCCCCCTTGGCGACGAGGACCTGCTGGCCGGCAGTCACGTTGCCGTTGACGATCCCTTCGACCTTCACGACGCCCGCTGTTTCGATGTCGCCGTGGACGGTCATGCCGAGACCGATGATCGAGAGCCCTGTGGCGCCGGGTTGATTCCCCCGTGCGGACGGAGCTGCCGACGTCGCGGTCTTCTTGCCCGAACCACCGAAGATGGCCATCGCTACCGTCCTTCCCGCACCAGCGTCGTCGGATCGAGGGATCGCCCCTGCTGTCGAATCTCAAAATGCAGGTGCGGAGCCGTCGAGCGTCCTGTACTACCCGAGAGCGCCACGACCTGTCCCGCACGTACCCTGTCGTTGCGTTGGACGAGCACCCGGGAGAGATGGCCATACATCGTCTGATACCCGTCGGGGTGCTGGATCAAGACGAACAGGCCGTACGCCGGGTCCTCCCCGACCTGGCGGACCACTCCGCCTCCAGACGCGCGCACGTCCGATCCGACCGGAACGGCGAGGTCGATCCCGGGATGCTCTTCCTGCGGCGAGTTCGCCCCCACCATGCCGCGGGTCCGATACGACGGCACCGTCAGTGGCCAGAGGTGCGGTACTGAGGGGCCCGTCGCTCCCGTCGCCGCCGTGCTGTCACCCGGGCCGCTGGGCGCGCGGGCCAGAAGGGGCGGCGCCACATAGAGTCGCTCCTCAGCCACAGGTGTCTCGCCGGAATCGGTGCTCGCCTTCGGCGCGGGACCGATCTGCGCCCCCAACATTCCGCGGATCTGGGCGTACCGTGTCTCCGCCTCGTCGAGTGCTCTCTCGAGTTCGACCACGCGACGGTTCTCGGTGGTGAGCTGCGCCACCTGTCGCTCGAGGAGGGGAGCGCGCGCGGCCGCGGCGAGGATCGGCCCGTACGTGATGACGACGATCAGTGCGAGCACCGCGAGGCCGGCGGCTGTCACCATGGCCGCCCGCATCACCCAGAGGGGCACGCGGAACTCCCGCGACCGGATTGATCCGTCGCGGTGCACCATCACCGTGACTCCGCGCGACGCCACTACCCGTCCCACCGCCGGCCGAGGATCAACTCGAGCAGGCGAGCGAGGTCGTCCGAGGAGTAGAAGCGCAGTGAGACGTGTCCTTTGCCCTTCCCCGTGAGCACGACGTGCGCATCGGTCCCCAGCTTCTTGCGGAGCGCATCCTCTATCCGGCGCGCCTCCGGCGCTCCGGCGCGACTTGGGCTCTTCCCTTTCCTGCCGCGCGCCGCTGCGGAGCGTGGTATTCGGGCCTGCTGCTCCGTCTCCCGCACCGACCAGTCCTTCGCGACCGCCTCACGTGCGAGACGGAGCAACTCACGTTCGTCCGCGACACTCAGTAGCGCCCGGGCGTGTCCAGCGGTGAGCGCCCCAACATCGAGGAACGCCTGGACCGGCTTCGGGAGCTTCAGCAGGCGGATGGCGTTCGCCACCGTCGATCGGTCACGTCCGACCTTCTCGGCGACATCGGAGTGCGAGAGGCCGAATTCACGGGAGAGTCGCTCGTAGCCCTCCGCCTCATCGATCGGCGAGAGCGATGCCCGCTGGAGGTTCTCGACCAACGCCAGCGTGAGGAGCGTGCGATCGTCCACATCGCGGACGACCCCAGGGATGCGCTTCCAGCCGAGGTCGCGAGCGGCACGCCACCGACGCTCGCCGGCAACGAGTTCGTAGCCGCCCTGTGTCTGGCGGACGACGACCGGTTGCAGAAGCCCCGCGGCAGCCATCGACTTTTTGAGATCTTCGAGCGCGCCGGGGTCGAAAGCTCTGCGCGGCTGGTACCGATTGGGCTCGATATCGGAGACAGGCAGTTCGCGTAGTTCGCCGTCCCGCACCGCCTCTTCGACCGAGGGTACACCGAGCAGTGCCTCGAGTCCTCGTCCAAGCCGACGCTTGCCGGACGTTTCGGCGCTCACTCGACCCCTCCGACATGCGGCAAACCCTCGCGCTGACTGCGGGCCCGCGACGACGTGCGCTTTATAAGCTCTTCTGCTACACTAAGATAGCTCTGTGCGCCTATGGAGCCGATGTCGTACAGGAGAATCGGTTTGCCGAAGCTCGGGGCCTCAGCCAGGCGGACGTTTCGGGGAACGACGGTGTTGAACATCCGTGGTCCGAAGTACTCCTTAGCCTCGTCGGCCACTTGCCGGGAGAGATTCAATCGCGCGTCGTACATCGTCAGAAGGACCCCATCGATGGCGAGCCGCGGATTGAAGCTCCGCTGCACGATTCTCACGGTGTTGAGCAATTGGGAGAGGCCTTCCAGCGCGTAGTACTCGCACTGGATGGGTACGATCACCGCGTCGGCGGCCGCGAGCATATTGAGCGTGAGGAGACCGAGCGACGGCGGGCAGTCGATGATGATGAAGTCATACTCCTCCCGGACGCCTTCGAGCACCCTCCGCATCACCGATTCCCGGTGGGCGCGGGACACCAACTCGAGTTCGGCGCCAACTAGATCGCGCGAGGCCGGTGCAACATCGAGCTTAGGGAAGTGCACGCCCCGCCGGATGACATCCGTGAGAGGCCGATTGTCGAGCAGCACCTCGTAGACCGTCAACTGCAGCCCCTCGCGTTCGAGGCCGACCCCGCTGGTCGCGTTTGCTTGTGGGTCGGCGTCAATCAGGAGCGTGCGCTTCTCGGCGGCCGCCAGAGAAGCTGCCAAGTTGACGGCGGTCGTTGTCTTGCCGACGCCGCCCTTCTGATTGGCGATTGCGATGACCCGGCCCATAGGGAGCGGGAATCTACCCGCCGCTAGGGCGCGCACAAGGGAAGTGTTGCACGTGCAACAGGATGGAAGGGCAGGGGACAGAGGACAGAAAGACAGGAGGTGTTGCACGTGCAACACCCCCACACTCACCCCTTACTCACCGCTTTTCCGCCGCCGGTGAGGTCTATGTCTCCCGCGCCCAGCGAATCATCTCGCGCAGGCTCGGGCGCTTCCCGTACATCAGAATCCCGACTCGATAGATCCGGGCGGCGATCCAGACGGTGAGGAAGGTGGAGAGCACGAGGACGCCAAAGGACAGCGCGATCTCTGCCGGCGGTATCTCGGACGCCGCGTAGCGAATCGGCATGATGATCGGCGAGAAGAACGGGATCATCCCCATCGTCACCCCGAGCTTCCCGCCCGGCTCCTGGAGGATCGCGGGCATCAGGATGATCGCCGCCACGAGCAGCATCGTGACCGGCATCTGGGCCTGCTGCGCCTCCGCCTCGGTGTTCACCGATGCCCCGACCACGGCGAAGAGTGCGGAGTAGATGATGTAGCCGAACAGGAAGTAGCCCAGCGTCACCAGAACGAACCAGAGGCCGATGACTGGGAACTTCACGGCCGCCGCCTGCTCCGGCGAGATACCGATCATCCCGAACAGCGCCGATCCGTAGGCCAGCAGCCCCAGGGCGGAGACGCCCCAGATCGCGCTCTGGAAGAGCCCGACCCCACCTACGCCGATGACCTTTCCCAGCATCAACTCGAACGGCTTCATGCTCGAGACAAGCACCTCGATGATGCGCGTCTGCTTCTCCTCGATCACACTGCGCATCACGTTCACGGCGTACAAGAAGATCATCATGTACAGCACGAAGCCGACGAAGTAGGCGAGGAAGAACGTCGCTTCGCCCGTCTCGCCCGTCGCGCCGCGCTTAGTGATGCGCTTGGTCTCGACCTCGATCCGCCCCTGCGCTTCCTCGACGAGCGCCGGATCGATCCCGCGGCGCGTCAATCGCTCGACGACCACGATCTGGCGGAGCGCAATCTCGAGCATCTGCATGTCGCGAATCGACGCGACGTTCCTCCCGAGATACTCGAACTTCCCGGTCTCGAGCGTGGTCGGCTTGAGGAGGAGAAATCCATCGAGGCGCTTCGCCTGCACGGCGCTCGTCAGCGAATCAAGCGCCGCGTTCGGCGTGCGGTCATTCACCTTCACGAGCGAGACGATGAACTTGTTGCCGGTGCTGAGTTGGGTGGCGACGCGCTCGGCCAGACCGCCGCTCCCTTGATCCACGACCGCGATGGTGCGCGGCCCCGAGCCCTGGGTCGCCAGCACGGCCGGGAGCACCATGATCCCGATCAGGAACACCGGGCCGAGAACGGTGGAGATGATGAACCACTTGGTGCGCACGCGCTCGATGAACTCCCGCCGCACCACCGCCCAGACCTTAAGCAGATGCATGCGTCGCCTCCCGCTCCTGCTGCTCGTGATCCGCGCCGACCTTGTCGAGGAAGATGCGGTGGAGCGACGGCTCGACCCGCTCGAAGCGCCGGAGCCGCACGCCGGACTCCACCAGTCTCTGGAGGAGGGCTTGGGGGTCGGCTCCGTCCGCCAGAGCCAGTTCGGCGTACGGACCGTAGTCGTCAGCCTTAGCCACCAGGCTGCGATCTCCAATCACGGCGGCAGCGGCGTCTCCGCCATCCTCGAATGCGACGGCCACGTGGGTGCCGCCGTGTTCGCGCTTCACGTCAGCGAGGCCACCGTCTAACACCTTGTGGCCACGTGCGATAATGCACACGCGATCACAAATCTTTTCTGCCACATCCATCTGGTGGGTGGAGAAGATGACGGTCGCGCCGCCCCTGGCGAGTTCCACGATGACGTCCTTCAGGGCCTGCGCGTTGATGGGGTCGAGGCCAGAGAACGGCTCGTCGAGAATCAGAAGCTCCGGGGAGTGCAGCATCGTGGCGATGAATTGCACCTTCTGCTGCATGCCCTTGGAGAGTTCTTCGATCTTCCGTTGACTCCAATCCGCGAGGTCGAGTCGCTTCAGCCAGTGGTCGGCCTGCTGCGCACCGACGGAGCGCTTCACCCCTTTGGCCTCCGCCAGAAAGATCAGCATGTCGCGCACTCGCATCTTCTTGTACAGGCCGCGCTCCTCCGGGAGGTAGCCGATGCGTGCGCTGTGATGGCGGCCGCCGAGGGCGTCGCCGAACAAGCGGACGGATCCCTCGTCCGGGACGATGATGTTCATCGTCATCCGGATCGTGGTCGTCTTGCCGGCGCCGTTGGGGCCGAGGAGACCGAAGACCACGCCGCGCGGCACAGACAGCGACAGGCCCTCGACCGCGACATGGCCAGCGTAGCGCTTGGTGATGCGCTCGAGGTCGACGACGGATTCTTTGGTCATGGATGGGGGACGAGGGTCGTGCGCCCCGCGCGCACCGTCACCGTGCTGGCCGCGGCTCGCACCGCGAACGACGGGAGGACAGGGGACTCATTGGACGGTGCCGTGCGGGCGACATCCCAGAATGGTGCCCGGAGAAGCCGCCGCAGGCAAGCGGCGACGCTGTCACCTACTCGGTGGTGACGCGCTCCCCTTCGGTGGTGAGCGCGGCGCGGAGGGTGTGCCACGCGAGGTTCGCGCACTTCACCCGCGCCGGGAACCCGCGCACGCCTGCGAAGGCCGCGAGTTTGCCGAGTTTCGCCGTGTCGGCGGGGGCGGCAGGGTCCACGACCATCGCGTGGAAATCGTGGAAGAGCCGTTCCGCTTCCGCGATCGTTTTGCCGACGACCGCGCCGGTCATCAGCGACGCCGATGCCGTCGAGATCGCGCAGCCGGAGCCTTCGAAGCCGACGTCCCGGAGGACGCCGTCCTCGACCTGTACGTAGATGGTGATGTGGTCGCCGCACAGCGGGTTGTGGCCCTGGGCGTGGTGATTGTGCCGCGCCGGCCGCCCGTGATGTCGCGGATTCCTGTTGTGCTCGAGGATGACCTGCTGGTAGAGGTCGCGGAGTTCGGCCATCAGCCCAGGACCTCGCGTACCCGCGCGACGGCGGTCGCGAGGGCGTCCACCTCCGCGTGGGTATTGTAGAGCGCGAACGAGGCGCGGGCGGTCGCCGGGATGCCGAAGAACTCCATCACCGGCTGCGCGCAGTGATGTCCCGTCCGCACCGCGATACCGTCCTGGTCCACGATGGTCCCGATGTCGTGCGCGTGCGCCCCGTCGAGCACAAAAGAGATCACACCCACCTTCTCCGCCGCGGTGCCGATCACCCGCAGCCCGCGGACGGCCGAGAGCGCCCGGGTCGCATGGGCGAGCAACTCCGCCTCGTGCATCATCGCCGCGTCCCAATCCAGCGCCCCGACGTAGTCCAGCGCCGCAGCCAGGCCAACCGCCCCTGCGATGTTCGGTGTACCGGCCTCGAAGCGTGCCGGCGGCGCGGCGAAGGTCGTGCCGCTAAAGCTCACGGACCGAATCATGTCGCCGCCGCCCTGATACGGCGGCATCGCCTCGAGGTGCTCCAGCCGGCCGTACAACACCCCGATGCCGGTGGGCCCGAAGACCTTGTGCCCCGAGACCGTATAGAAGTCACAGCCGAGGTCCTGCACGTCCACACGGAGGTGGGACGTCGCCTGCGCGCCATCCACCAGGACCGGCACGCCCCGCGCATGCGCGCGGGCCACGATCTCCTTCACTGGATTCACCGTGCCGAGCGCGTTGGAGACGTGCGTGACGGCCAGTATCCGCGTGCGCGCGCTGAGCAGCGCCTCGAGGTCGTCCAACACCAGTTCGCCGCGCTCGTTCATCGGAATGACGCGCAGCACCGCCCCCCGCTCCTCGCAGATCAGTTGCCACGGCACGATGTTCGAGTGGTGCTCGATCGCCGACACCACCACTTCGTCGCCGCGCCCGAGCCGCGGTCGGCAGAAGCTCTGCGCCACGAGGTTGACTCCCTCGGTGGTCCCCCGCACGAACACGATCTCGCGCGCGTCGGCCGCGTTCAGGAACCGCGCCGCCCGGATGCGCGCGCCCTCGTACAGCCGCGTGGCCCGCTCACATAGGTCGTAGACGCCCCGGTGGATGTTGGCGTTGTCCTCAGCGTAGAACCGGCTGATCGCGTCGATGACCTGGCGGGGCTTCTGTGTCGTCGCCGCGTTGTCGAGGTAGACAAGCGGCCGGCCGTTGGCCACCGTCTGGGCCAGCAGCGGAAAGTCGGCGCGGACGCGCTCCACATCGAACGCCAGGCGCGCCGGCGCCGCCCGCCCGGCCCGCGCGGCGCTCGTCACGCCGCCGCGCTCCCGCGCAGAAGCCGCGCGCGAACGAGCACGTCCAGGTGGCGGCGCAGCGCCGGCGACTCGATCCGCCCGAGGATCTCCGCGCCGAATCCGTACGTCAGCATCGCCCGCGCTTCCGCCGCGCCGAGGCCGCGGCTCTTCAGGTAGAAGAGCGCCCGGTCGTCGATCGGCCCGAGCGTCGCGCCGTGTGTGCACTTCACGTCGTCGGCGTAGATCTCGAGCTGCGGCTGGCTGTCGGCGCGCGCCTCTTCCGAGAGGAGCAGGTTGTTGTTCGTCTGCTTGGAGTCCGTGCGCTGCGCGCCGGGCCGCACGAGGATCCGGCCGTTGAACACGCCGCGCGCACGATCATCGAGCACGCCGTTGAAGTACTCGTGGCTTTCCGCGCGCGGCTTCGCGTGGTCGATGACGGTGTGGTGGTCCAGGTGCTGCGTGCCGCGACCGAGGTAGAGCCCGTTCAGTAGACACGACGCCCCCTCGCCGTCGAGCACCGTCGCGATGTCGTGGCGGGCCAGCGCCGCACCGAAGGCCAGCGGATGGACCCGGACCACGCTGTCCCGACCCTGGCGCGTCTGCGTCGCCGCAATGTGGAAGGCGCGCTCGCTCTCGCGCTGCACCCGGAGCACGTCGACCCGGGCGCCGTCCCCGACCACGATGTCCGTGACGGCGTTCGTCCAGTACACGGCGCCGGATGTGCCCGCGTAGGACTCGACGACCGCGACCTTGGCCAAGCTCTCGACGATGACAAGCGTGCGTGGGTGCGTCACCACCGGCTCCGCCACCCCCGTCGTGAAGTAGAGCACCTGCAACGGCTCGGCCACCTCCACGCCGGCCCGCACGTGCACGAGCGCGCCGTCGGCGAGGAACGCCGCATTGAGCGCGGCGAAGGCCGTCCTTGGGTCCGCCACCACCTCGTCCAGCAGGGCACCGAGCCGTTCCGGTTCGCTCCGCAGCACCTCCCCTAGGCTCGCCACGGTCACGCCCTCTGGTAACCCGTCGAGCACCGAGAGGGCAGGGGTGAACCGTCCGTTCACGAACACCATCCGGTGCCGGCCCACGCCCTGGATCAGGTGCGCGTCCACCTCGCTCGCGGATGGCCCCGGAACCGCCTCGCCATGCGGAGCGGCGAATACCGTCTCGACGAGCGGCGTCACGCTCGTGAACCGCCACTCCTCCAGGTTCATGGTCGGGAAACCGAGTTCCGCGAAGCGCGCGATGCCGCCCGCCCGCATTTCCCGCAGCCACGCCGGTGCCGTTCCACCACCGTTGGCGGCGAAGGCAAGGTGCGCCGCCCTGTAGCGCTCCACCGCCGCCGCGCGGTCGGTCACCGGCGTGGTCCTCACGTTAGGCCGCGGCCTCGGCGCGGAGCCAGTCATAGCCGCGTGCCTCCAGCTCGTGCGCCAGTTCCTTGCCGCCCGACTTCACGATCCGGCCATCGGCCAGCACGTGCACGAAGTCCGGCGTGATGTAGTTCAATAGGCGCTGGTAGTGCGTGACGATCACCGTCGCGTTGTCGGGCCGGCGCAGCTTGTTCACCGCGTTGGCGACGGTCTTGAGGGCGTCGATGTCCAGCCCCGAGTCGGTCTCGTCAAGCACGGCGAGCCGCGGTTCCAACACCGCCATCTGCAGGATCTCGTTGCGCTTCTTCTCGCCGCCCGAGAAGCCGTCGTTCACGGGGCGGTTCATCATCTCGTCGTCGAGATCCACGGCCTTCGCCTTCTCCTCGAGCACGCCGATGAAGTCGATCGGATCCAGTTCCTCGAGCCCGCGGTGTTTCCGGATGGCGTTGAGCGCCGAGCGCAGGAAGTACGCGTTGGTGATGCCCTTGATCTCAACCGGGTACTGGAACGCGAGGAAGACGCCTTCGCGCGCCCGCTCCTCCGGGGCGAGAGCGAGTAGGTCCTTGCCGTCGAAGCGGATGGTCCCGCCGGTCACGGTGTAGGCCGGGTGCCCGGCGAGTACGCCGGCCAGTGTGCTCTTGCCCGAGCCGTTCGGCCCCATGATGGCATGCACCTCACCCGCGTGCACTGCGAGATCCACCCCGTGGAGGATCTCCGTCCCCTGGACCGACGCCCGCAACTCCCTGATCTCCAGCATAGCCGTGCGCTCGCTCCCTTGTGTCTAGCCGACGCTGCCTTCGAGGCTGATGCCGAGGAGATTCTGCGCCTCGACAGCGAACTCCATCGGTAGCTCCCGGAAGACTTCCTTGCAGAATCCGTTGACGATCATCGAGACCGCGTCCTCCGCCGAGAGGCCGCGCTGTTTGCAGTAGAAGATCTGGTCCTCGCCGATCTTCGATGTGGACGCCTCGTGCTCCATCGTGGCGGTGCTGGTGCGCACGTCGATGTACGGGAACGTGTGCGCCCCGCACTGGTCGCCGATCAGCATCGAGTCGCACTGCGAATAGTTCCGCGCCCCCGTCGCGCTCTTCAGGATCTTCACCTGGCCGCGGTAGGTGTTTTGGCCGTGCCCGGCGGAGATGCCCTTCGACACGATCGTGCTGCGCGTGTTCTTGCCGATGTGGATCATCTTGGTGCCGGTGTCCGCCTGCTGGCGGCCCGCCGTCACG
>Ga0315275_10002579_pt1 | contig 16438 bp, 12 predicted proteins | sample YL17G03_0_MG_FD_205557 | JGI IMG/M metagenome (GOLD analysis project Ga0315275, IMG submission 205557) | Sediment microbial communities from Yellowstone Lake, YNP, Wyoming, USA - YL17G03_0 | ecosystem: Environmental > Aquatic > Freshwater > Lake > Sediment | place: USA: Wyoming | collected... | reverse complement strand
CACCTCTCTCAAAGGTCCCATCCTGCGGGTTATGGGCATGCTGGCAGGTATCCTGATCGGCGGTTTTGCCGGCTTGATCACCGGTGCTCTCTTTGGGGCAGTGCCAGGTCTTTTGGTTTTATTATTTGTCGGAAAAACGCAAGCCATCATCATCGGCTTCAGCATAGGCGGTTTAGTCGCCATGATCGTCGCCGTAATGGTCGGGGTTTGGTCTGGGATCAGATCGACTCTGGGAGGCGAAGCAAAAAATATTCCCTCCTTCCAATGGTGGGTCATCAATCGCCTTCTGTTTCTGGCTGCCGTCACCTCCATCCAGGGTTTCGCTCCCTATTTCTTGATGTCCACTTTCAACATTTCCCGTGAAGCAGCCATAGACTTGAGCGCCAATTTGATGATGGTGGCAGGGATTTTTACCCTCCTTTCCGCTCTACCAAGCGGTTGGCTCTCTGACAAAGTAGGTCACCGCATTCTAGTCGTGATCTCCGGCCTGATCGGCGCTTCAGGCACGGGCATTCTCCTTCTGACCGCCCGTTATCCACAGATGGAATTGATCTACCTCTCTGGTTGCATGATCGGCCTGGCAACCGGCTTATTTATGACCACCAACTGGGCCTTGGGCACCACCCTGGTTCCTGACGATAAGGCAGGCCGATATCTGGGTATTTCAAACCTGGCTGGAGCGGGTGCTGGAATGGTCGGAGCAGGCATCGGAGGCCCAATTGCTGACCTACTCAACCGGTTAAGTCCTGGATCTGGTTACTTCGTCCTATTCTTCTGTTATGCCGTGCTCTTTCTTTTAAGCTCGGTGATCGTGACTCGCATCAAGCAAAACATTAATGTACCCACATAACACTGCTTTATTAACACCTCAACAGCTTCAGGTCATCGAAAGCCCGCCTGACCACAGAGTCTTTCTGACCGGTCTTGCAGGCACGGGTAAAACGACTACGGGCATCGAGCGCTTACGCTACCTGTTGGACCAGGGGATTCCAGGCTATGAAATTCTCATCCTGGTGCCTCAGCGCACCCTGGCAGCTCCTTATTTGGATGCCTCCAGTTCCCCAAAGCTTGGTTCCGGAGGCCTGGTTACCCACCTCACTATCGGTGGTCTGGCCAGGCGGATGATCGATCTATTTTGGCCTTTGGTCGTAGAAGCAGCGGGTTTTGCCAATCCAAACCAGCCCCCCATCTTCCTTACTTTGGAAACTGCCCAATACTACATCGCCCGCCTGGTTTATCCGCTGCTGGAGCAGGGCTATTTCAGCTCGGTCTCAATGGAACGCAACCGTCTGCTCAGCCAGATCATTGACAACCTGAACAAGTCCGCCGTGGTTGGCTTCCCGCACACACAGATCGCCCAGATGTTGAAATCCGCCTGGACAGGTGACCACGCACAGGTCCGCGTTTATGAGGATGCCCAATCTTGCGCCGTTCTCTTCCGGAACTTTTGCCTGGCCCACAACCTCTTAGATTTTTCTCTCCAGATTGAAATTTTTAAAAACCTGCTCTGGCCTCTCCCGCACTGCCGCAGGTATCTGCAGGAGAGCTACCGTCATCTCATCATTGACAACCTGGAAGAGGATACGCCCACCTCGCATGACATCCTCCGAGATTGGCTGCCAGATGTATCTTCAGCCCTCCTGATTTTTGACGAAGGTGCAGGCTTTCGTCGCTTCTTAGGCGCTGATCCATTCAGCGCCCAAACACTGGCTGATCAGTGCGAGATCGTTTTACCCTTTGAAGAAAGTTTTCCTATGGGAGACGAGATTCGGGCCTTGAGTTTATTCTTAGGGAATAACCTGCAGAAAGAAAAATCTTCCCATCACACTTTGATGGACCGCTCCCTCGCCAGGTCCCTGGTTCCCGCCTCACTATCATTTCAATCCGTCAAATATTTCCCCCAGATGTTAGATTGGGTTGCCAACAACATTGCCAGTTTGGTGCATGAGCAGGGTGTGCCTCCCTCAGAAATTACAGTTCTTTCTCCGTTTCTTTCGGATGCATTAAGATATTCTTTATCAAATCGCTTAGACTCCCTGGCAGTGCCCAACCGATCTCATCGTCCTTCTCGGTCCCTCCGTGAAGAACCAGTGACCCACTGTTTGATTACGCTCTCCTTGTTGGCCCATCCCAATTGGCTCCAGGTTGCTCCAGACTTAAGCCCCAATCGCTTCGATCTTGCCTACGCCTTCGTCCAGGCCATTGCGGGGTTTGATCTCACCCGTGCGCAGCTTCTGGTGGATGTGGTCTTTCGCCAAAAAGAGGGATTCCCCACCCTTTCCAGCTTTGACCTCCTCAATCCAGCCATGCAGGAACGCATCTCTTATCGTTTTGGAGAATCCTACGAGCAGCTCAGGCTTTGGCTCCTAGACTACTTGCACAATACCCCGGCGGAGTTGGATCATTTCCTGGGTAGATTGTTCGGTGAAGTGCTCTCGCAGCCCGGCTTTGGCTTTCATGCAGACTTATCTGCCGGTGAGATCACAGCCAATCTGATCGAGTCCATCCAGAAATTTCGCTGGGCTAGGACTGGCCTTTTGGACGAACAGGACATCCCCCTTGGTGTAGATTACCTGGAGATGGTCAAGGATGGAGTTATCTCTGCCCAATATATGCGGAGTTGGCAGACCCAGACAGCCGATTCAGTTTTACTGGCGCCAGCCTACACATTCTTGATGAGCAACCGTCCTGTCGATTACCAGTTTTGGATCGACCTTGGCAGCCGTAGCTGGTCTGAGCGCTTATATCAGCCGCTAACCCATCCCTATGTTCTGAGCCGTAACTGGTCTGCCGGCCAGGCTTGGACGGATACAGATGAAGTAGAAGCCGGCCTTGAGTCCCTTAACCGTTTGGCAGTTGGCTTACTGCGCCGCTGTAGGAAAAGGCTTTACCTGGGTCTCAGCGACTTAAACGAACAGGGTTTCGAGCAGCGTGGCAGTCTGTTGGCGGCCTTTCAACGTGTTCTCAGAGATGCTCAGAGTTGAAAATGGATCAAGAAACCCGCCTGCGACCCAGTCAGAAAAAAATCCTTCGGTATACTTCGGGAAAGATGGGCATTTCCGCCGTGCCCGGCAGTGGGAAGACCTGGACTCTCTCCCTCCTCGCCTCTCAGATCATCAAAAAAGCCAACCTGGCAGATGACCAGGAAGTATTGATCGTCACACTGGTAAATTCCGCTGTCGATAATTTCTACCAAAAGGTCAGCAATTTTATTCAACAGAACAACCTTGTTCCCAACCTGGGTTACCGGGTGCGGACTCTGCACGGCTTAGCCCACGATATCGTCAGAGAGAGACCTGAGTTAGCCGGCCTGGATAACAATTTCCAAATCCTGGACGAGAAAGAAGCCGGCTCGATCCTTCAGGATGTCACCCAGGCCTGGCTGCACAATCATCAGGAGCTGGTCGAAACTTATATCAAACCTGACCTGGATGACCATAAACGGGAATGGATATGGAAAGACCAGGTTCCGCAGTTGGTTAAAGACATAGCCCAGAATTTTATTCGCTATGCGAAAGATGTGAAATGTACGCCTCCGTACATTCAAGAATTGCTTTCAAGGTTACCCCTGCCCTTGCCTCTGGCTGAGATGGGCGCAGCCATCTATGCCGATTACCAACGCGTTCTCTCCTATCGCGGGGCGGTAGACTTTGACGATCTGGTGCGCCTGGCCTTACTGGTCTTAGAAACCGACTCCCAGCTTTTGCAGCGTCTGCGCCTACGCTGGCCTTATATTCTTGAGGATGAAGCCCAGGACAGCAACCGTTTACAGGAAGAAATTTTGTCCCTCTTAGCCGGACCGCAAGGCAATTGGGTGCGGGTTGGGGATCCCAACCAGGCTATCTATGAAACTTTCACCACTGCCAATCCTCGTTTTCTACGGGAGTTTATCGGCAGCCCACAGGTGATCTCACAAGAGCTTCCCGATTCAGGTCGCTCCACGCAGAGCATCATCGACTTAGCCAACTATCTGGTTGAATGGAGCATGTCCGCCCACCCCGTGCCAGAGGTTCGCCGCGCCCTCCAGGCTCCACCGCTGATCAAAACCGTCCCGCCTGGCGACCCGCAGCCGAATCCCTCAGACGATCCACGTGGAATTCATCTGAGAAATCGAAAATTTACCCCGCAAGAGGAAATCCTTGCCGTTGTAAACTCATTAGCAAAATGGCTGCCAGGCCATCCCGAAAGTACCGTCGCCGTATTGGTACCCCGCAATATGCGCGCCTTTGACCTGGTCGATGAGCTTCGCCAACGCAAGATCCCCTATACCGATTCCTTGCTGCGCAGTTCCAGCTCCACCCGGCAGTCTGCTGGCGTTCTGGGAAACATACTGAAATCCCTGGCCGATCCTCAATCTCCCACGAAGCTTGCCACAGCTTTCCTGGTCTGGCGGCGTGCCGACCGTGCCGATGAAGAGGCCCAGCTAAGGAGCAGCAAAGCCGCTGAGCTGCTCAAAAAATGCACCCATGTCGAGGAATACCTCTGGCCAGAGCCGGAAAAAGACTGGCTAGAAACACTCGCCCTGGCAGAGATCGATCCTATCCTGGTTGATCAGTTGGTAACCTTTCGCGACCTGGTGCGTAGATGGCAGGGCAGTGTTCTGCTTCCTGTTGACCAGGTCATTCTGAGTCTTTCCCAGGATCTTTTCACTGAGCCGACCGAGCTAGCCCTGGCCCATAAATTGGCGGTTCTGCTGCGCCGGGCCAGCCAGCTTAATCCAGCCTGGCGCTTACCCGAGCTTACCGAAGAATTGGTCATCATCGCCCGCAACCAGCGCCGCTTCCTGGGATTCAGCGAGGACGACACCGGCTTTGATCCCCAGAAGCATAAAGGTAAAGTGGTTGTTTCCACCATGCACAAAGCCAAAGGACTGGAATGGGACCGTGTTTACCTCATGTCGGTGAATAACTACGACTTTCCCTCTGGACTGGCAGCCGATACCTATATCTCCGAAAAATGGTTCGTTCGAGACCAGCTTAACCTAGAGGCCGAAGCGCTGGCGCAGTTGGATCTCCTTTTGACTGGTGGAGAATTTGAATGGGTCGAGGAGGGCCGCGCTACCCAAAATGCCCGTCTGGACTATATTCGGGAGCGTCTGAGGCTGTTCTATGTGGGGATTACCCGCGCCAGGAAGGAATTGATCGTCACCTGGAATACAGGCCGCCAGGGAAAAGCCCAACCCTCTCTCCCCCTCGTCGCCCTCATGAATTTTAGGGAGGAACGCCTCTCCCAGCTTGGAGAACCGTATGATCCAGATCAAGCTTAAAAATCTGCTCGCTCTTTGTGGTTTCGCATTCGGAATGAAAAGACACATAGTGTAGAATAGTCTTGACCCATACAAAATCTGTGTATTCCGTCCTATCCGTGAGCCATACGAAAAGGAAAAAGAATGACTCTCCCCGAAGATTTCTTGTTCAGCCAAAGCAGCCTGCAGGATTATTGGGACTGTAAGCGCCGCTTTTTCCTCAAACATATTCGCAAATTAGCCTGGCCTTCGATCGAGTCGGAACCCATCCACGAAAATGAGCACTTCCGCCTGCAAGGAGAAGTTTTTCATAAAATGGTTCACCAATTCCTGATCGGCATCCCTCCCGAAAGACTGTCTGGCATGACTTCGGATATCCTCTTGGGGACCTGGTGGGAGAATTTCCTCGCCTGCCAGAGCGATCTGGTAGAGCTAGAAAAAGTCAGGCTTTATCCGGAAATAACCATTACTGCCTCCTTAGAGGGCTTTCGCTTGCTTGCCAAGGTTGACCTTTTAATCCTAAGCGATAGCGGAAGCTGCCTGATCTACGACTGGAAAACATACCGGAAAAGACCTCGCAGGGAACACCTCACACAAAAGTTGCAAACCCGCCTTTATCCCTTTCTTTTGATCCATTCCGGAACCATCTTGAGCCAGCCCCAACCCTTGCCCCCTGAAAAGCTCAATATGGTCTATTGGTACGCCAACTTTCCCCTGCAGCCCGAAAAATTTCAGTACAGCCTCGCTCAATACCAGCAAGACCGTCAGTTTATCTCTAAACTCATCCTCTCTATTTCTAGGGCTGCCCAAAGTGGGCAGGAGCAGGACTTTCCTCTGACCGATAACCCGGATCGCTGCCTTTTTTGTGTTTACAGGTCTCTCTGCAACCGCGGCATTCGCGCCGGAAACCTGGACGAAGACCTGGCAGAGATTGACCTAAATGCGACCCTGGATGATTTCGATTTCGAACACATCAGCGAGATTGAATTCTGATGTTTGCACATCGTACCTGGCGCGCCTATCCTGAGATCGCCGTTCCAGATGAACTGCAAGCCTTGGCGGGAGGATACCCCCTCGTCTCTCAAGCGCTTGCGCGCCGTGGTTTTCTTTCTGTGCAAGATGCACAGGCCTTTCTGGATCCCGAAGCCTACACGCCCACCCCTCCCACAGCTCTGCCCGGTCTGGAGCAGGCCGCCGGACGTCTGGCGAAAGCGATAAAATTCGGCGAAAGGATTTGCGTTTGGGGTGACTTTGACGTGGATGGACAGACCGCCACCACGATTCTCTTTTCGGCTCTGCGGAATTTAGGCGCGGATGTCAGGTACTACATCCCGATCCGTGCGCAGGAATCTCACGGATTGAACCTGAATTCTTTGCAGAAGCAGATGGATGCCGGCCTCGATCTGATCCTTACCTGTGACACGGGTATCGCCGCCCAAGATGCCGTCCAGACTGCCTCACAGCGCGGCATCGATACGGTTATTACCGACCACCACGCGCTTCCCTCTGCTCTACCTGAAGCATACGCCATCGTTAACCCCAAGTTATTGGATGACCCCAACCACCCCCTTACCGCCCTACCCGGCGTTGGCGTAGCCTACAAGCTGGCCGAGGAGCTTTACCATCGCCACAGCAAATCCCTGGATTGCCGGGAATTTCTCGATCTGGCCGCGCTTGGCATTGTCGCCGATGTCGCCAGCCTGGTCGGTGAGACGCGCTATCTGCTCCAACTTGGGCTTCGCCAGCTTCAAAAATCTACCCGTGTTGGGTTAAGGGCTTTGATGGAAGCTGCCGATCTCCAGCCCGGCTCGATCACTGAAGAAACCATCAGTTTTGTATTAGCCCCTCGCTTGAACGCCGTTGGCCGTCTATCAGACGCCAACCCTATGGTTGATTTCTTCACCACCTCCGATTATGGCCGCGCCCGCCTTCAGGCTCAGATGATCGAAAGTCTCAACGCCCAAAGGAAACTGCTTACCGACCAGGTTTTCAAAGCCGCCATGTCGCAGATAGAACGCCAACCTGATCTCCTGGAGAGCAAAGCACTCGTGCTCAGTTACCCCACCTGGCCTGCCGGAGTGATAGGGATCATTGCCAGCCGCTTGGTCGAATATTTCCACAAGCCGGTTGTCTTGCTCTCGTCGCCGCCCGGTGAGATCGCCCGCGGGTCGGCCCGCTCTATTCCTGGAGTCGATATCACCCAGGCCATCGCCACTCAAGCGCATCTCTTAGGTGGTTTTGGTGGGCATCCCATGGCAGCCGGCTTGTCCATCCAGCCAGACCGCATCGATGAATTCCGGCAGGGGCTTTCGCATGCCGTTGTTCTTCAAACAAGCATAGCCCAGCAAACGCCTGCGGAGACCGAGTCCATTCTACAATTCGATGCCTATTTGCCTTTTAGCGCCCTGACCCCTGAGCTGGTCTCACAGCTAGAAAAACTATCCCCTTTTGGGCCTGGCAACCCCGCACCAGTTTTTGTTGCGCAAGGCTTGACGATCCAGTCGCAAAAAACCATCGGGCAGCACGCTGAGCATTGGCTGGTTCGCCTGGTTGATCCTGCAAATACCATTCAAGAAGTGATTTGGTGGCAGGGCGCTGGCTTTTCGATGCCAGAAGGTCCTTTTGACCTGGCGTATTCGGTCCATTCGCGAGATTTCAAAGGCCAGCCTTCCATTCAAGTGGTGTGGATAGAATCCAGGCCTGTGATAGAAGCAGAGACCACCCTCCAGGCGCAGCCTGTCGCCGTTGAGAGGATCGATCACCGCCATGTGACCTCACCGGTTGAGATCCTTAACGGTTTACTCTCCAAATCCGATCTTCAAGTCTGGCGTGAAGGGCCTGTGAATGGCCTGGTGAATGGCAGTGACCGGTTCCACCTGTCGCCCACCCATTCATTAGTCATCTGGACTATTCCACCCGGGCGAGGCGAATTGGTTGCCGTCCTAGAACAAACCAGGCCGGAAACCGTCTACTTCTTTGGCATTCATCCTGGTCTGGATCAACCAGCACCGTTTTTAGAACGCCTGGCCGGGCTGGTAAAGTACACTCTCCGCCATCCCGATCAACCCGTTGACCTGTCCTCTCTGGCAGTCGCCCTGGCCCACCGCATTTCAACCACCCGCACCGGTCTGGAATGGCTGGAAGCCAAAGGCCTGATCCTTATCCAGCAAGTGGATGAGAATACCGTTCTGCTTAAACCTGGCCAGGGTCAAAGCTCCCCCGATCTCAAACAAGTAGAGAACCGCCTCCGGCAGGCCCTGGAGGAGACCACCGCTTTTCGATCTTATTACCTTCGCGCCGATCTGAATGTACTCGTATGAATAAAGCCGTTTTTCGCTTTTCTTCTGAGCTGAATGTGTTCCTGAAACCCACACTACGTGGTCAAGATTATGAATATGAATTTAACGGCCCGCAGTCTGTCAAACACTTGATCGAAGCCGCTGGAGTGCCCCATACCGAAGTTAGCAGTATTTGGGTAAACGGGAACCCGGTGAGTTTCAGTTACCAGGTTGAGAACCTCGACCAGGTTGAAATCCTTCCTTTTTCGTATTATCCCTCTGAAGTCTCTCAAAGCCAGAACGAACCCCTTTTTATTTTGGACAACCACCTGGGCAAGCTCGCCAGCCACTTGCGAATGCTAGGTTTCGACTGCCTATATAAGAACAGTTTTCAAGATGACGAGTTGGCGCAGACCTCCCAGGACGATGACCGGATCTTGTTGACCAGGGACCACCGCCTGCTGATGCGCAGCTCCGTCAAGCAGGGCTATTGGCTTCGTTCGCAGGATCCCCGCCAGCAGCTAAAAGAAGTTCTCCTCCGCTATGCGTTGTTCGAAAAGATTAAGCCCTTCCAACGCTGTATGCGCTGTAACCAGTTGTTAATCCCCGTGTCAAAAGTAATGATCCTTCACCGCTTGCTGCCCTTGACCATAAAGTATTTTGACGAATTTCGCATCTGCCCGGATTGCACCCAGGTCTATTGGCAAGGCTCCCACAACTCGAAAATGTTAAGTTTCATCCAGGAAATTATCCAAGGTTACCAGTATAGCCCTTTAAGTTAAAATGAACCCTTCGTTTCACTCACCCGTCACGATATATCTACTGGAGAAGAATATTCCCTTCCGCCTCTTTCAACACGCTGGTCCCGTCCACTCTCTGGAACAGGCCGCGCAAGAACGTGGCCAGTCTCCCGACCAGGTTGTGCGCAGCCTGCTGTTCAGGTTAAGCCAGGGAAGATATGTGATGGTGCTTATTGCCGGCAAGCGCCAGGTTAGCTGGCCCATCCTGCGCAAACACCTGGGGCAGTCGCGCCTGACCCTGGCGACCGAGGCTGAAGTTCTGGCAGTCACAGGTTACCCCCTCGGCGCCGTATCGCCTTTCGGTTTGCCTCAACCGCTTCCGATCCTTGTTGACGAGAGCGTCTTCACACATCAAGAAATCTCCCTCGGCTCCGGCGTGCGAGGTACTGCCGTCTTTCTAAAAGTCGACGATTTTATCCGCGCCCTGGGAACCTTCGACAGAGTCTCCTTCGCTTAACCCGAGATACTGGGTGAGGGCAATTCCGGTGTCCTAATTATCCACGACCAAGGTTGTGGTACTTGATCCGATGCGGAGTATCCGCCTCAATCCCCAGCCTTCTTCTCCGGTCAACCTCATAATCGGAATAATTCCCCTCGAACCATTTCACCTGGCTATCCCCCTCGAAAGCCAGGATATGCGTCGCCACTCGGTCCAGGAACCAGCGATCATGGCTCACAACGATCGCGCAACCCGCAAAATTTTCGATTGCCTCTTCCAGCGAGCGCAAAGTGTTCACATCCAGGTCGTTCGTCGGTTCATCCAGTAGCAGCACGTTCGCATTTTGGGTCAGCATCTTCGCCAGGTGCACCCGGTTCCTTTCCCCGCCCGAGAGTGACTTGACGAATTTCTGCTGATCAGTTCCCAGAAAATTAAAGCTCGCCACATACGCCCGCGAGTTCATCTTTCGCTCCCCCAAGGTGATGATCTCTTCGCCCCCCGATATTACCTCCCAGACCGTCTTTTCACCATTGAGTACATCCCGCAGTTGGTCCACATAACCCAATTGCACCGTTTGCCCGATTTTGACCTTTCCTGCGTCAGGTTTTTCAACGCCCGTGATCAGCTTGAGCAGCGTTGTCTTCCCCGCTCCGTTCGGTCCAATCATGCCTACAATGCTTCCAGGCGGGATGCTCAAATCCAGTTTCTCGATCAACAATCGCTCTCCCTCTGCACCCATCCCATAACCTTTTGTCACCCCCTCGAGCTCGATCACCACATCCCCCAGCCTGTCACCCGCCGGAATAAAGATTTCCAGTTCCTCTCGTATCTTTTCATATTCCTGGCTGAGCAGTTTTTCATAGGCCGAAACGCGTGCTTTACCCTTCGCCTGCCTTGCTTTGGGCGACATGTGGATCCATTCTATCTCGCGTTCCAGTGTCTTCTGCCGCTTGGATTCCGTCTTTTCTTCTTTCGTTAACCGGTCTTTTTTTTGCTCCAGCCAGGATGAATAATTCCCCCTCCAGGGGATCCCATAACCTCGATCCAGCTCCAGGATCCATCCCGCCACGTTATCCAGGAAGTACCGGTCATGTGTCACGGCAATCACTGTGCCCTTATACTGCTGGAGATGCTTCTCGAGCCAGGCCACGGATTCAGCATCCAGGTGGTTCGTCGGCTCATCCAATAGCAAAATATCTGGCTCAGTCAGCAGCAGCCGACACAATGCCACCCTTCTTCGCTCCCCTCCCGAGATGATCGAGACGGGCGTCTCACCTGGTGGGCAGCGCAGAGCCTCCATTGCTAATTCCAGCCGGTTATCCAGCGTCCACGCTTCGCAATGATCCAGAGTCTCCTGGATCTGCGCCTGCTCCTGGATCAACGCATCGAAGTCAGCATCCGCCTCAGCGAACTTCTCATTGATCGCCTCATACTTCATAAGCAGATCGACGATTGGTTGCACAGCCTCCTCGACCACCTGTCTGACCGTTTTTTGCGGGTCGAGGTACGGCTCTTGCTCCAGCATTCCTACCGTGTACCCCTTTGAAAATGAAATTTCACCGATATATTCCGTTTCCACCCCCGCCATAATCCGCAAAAGTGTGCTTTTCCCGGCTCCATTCAGACCCAGCACTCCGATCTTTGCGCCGTAGAAAAAACCCAATGAAATATCGCGCAAGACCAATTTATTGGGCGGATACAGCTTCCCCACCCGCATCATCGAGTAAATCACCTGTTGATCGTTCATTCAGTATCCTCGTTTGTAAAAGTCTGTAGGCAAAAATTATCTCGCCCACCTCATTCTGGTTCTTAATCTTCCCCAACAAAGCCCAAACAGCTCAAGGAGTTGGCAATCCAGATTATAACCCACCCCAAAACAGAATTTCCATGCCCGCGCTTTTCTTCCCGTTGTATTATTTCCTCCGTCCCTTCCGGATCTTCGCAAAATCCATCTGGCTATTAATCTCCAGTTAGCATCTTTCTCCAGCAAGCTGTAAAAATCGCCTCTATTCGGCTCGAATCCAACGTTTCATACCCTAAATCTGATGTATAATACCCCCACATTAGAACGGAAAGATAAGGAGAAAATATGATTCCGCGTTTAGGACCCACTGAGTTGATCATCATCCTGATCATCGTCATCCTCCTCTTCGGCGTAGGCCGGATTGGCAAGATTGCCGGTGAGCTGGGTAAGGGTATCCGTGAATTCCGCCAAGGCCTCAGCAGCGGTGACGATCAGAAAAAAGACGAAAAGACTGAGAAGACCGAAAAAAAGGAAGAAGAGCAAAAGTAGCCACACTCCCCGATTTCTGCAGGTCGGTGGCATCTACCCCCGCAGGTACTTACGGGTAGGGTTTCCCAGGGTACTATTGGCTCGTTTACCGGTTCTTCCAATCACCTTGCTCGCCAGTCCAAAGCTGGCGAGTTTTTAATCTCTCAGGATTAAAATAGGATGCCTAAAGTCAAACTAACTGATTTCACCCTCGCCTACGAGCTGCGTGGCGCAGGTCTTCCCCTACTCTTCATCCATGGCTATCCCCTCAACCGCCACCTTTGGCAAGCCCAGTTGGTTGGCCTGTCCGATGCTGCCCGGTCACTTAGCCCCGATCTGCGCGGTCATGGTGATTCCACTTCCGGCAGTGCTGCCCATTCCATGCACCAGCTCGCCCAAGACTGCTTCGAGTTGATCACATTGCTGGGGATCACACAACCCTTCGTTGTCTGCGGTCTCTCCATGGGCGGCTACATCGCCATGGCCATGCTGCGCATACACCCTAAGAGCGTCGCTGGCCTTATCCTCACCGCTACCCGCTCCACCGCTGATACACCCGAAGTCAAAGCCAGCCGCGATAAATCCATCCAACTGGCTCAGCAGGAAGGCTCAGGCCCGATCATTGAAGCCATGCTGCCCCGCCTCTTATCTCCCAAGACCCTCGCCAGCCACCCGGAGCTAACCAGCCAGGCAAAGCACATCATGGCCTCCATCTCGGTCAGCACCATTGTCAAGGACCTGCAAGGACTGAAAGAACGGCCCGATTCGACGCCGCTTCTCGCCGCCCTCACCCAACCCACCCTGATCATCCACGGCGCAGACGACCAGATCGTGCCACTGGCCGATGCCCAAGCTCTCGAAAAAACCATCCCAGGCTCTCAGCTTGTCGTGCTGCCCGCAGCCGGGCACCTGCCTAACCTCGAACAGCCCTCCCTGTTCAACGATGCAGTCCGCCAATTTTTAAAGAGCATACCCAATGAACAAAAGTGAACTCCTTACCCAACTGGAAGAAGGTAGAGAAAGGTTCCTGAACACCCTGGAAGGCCTTCCTCAAGATCAATGGATCCTCCCTGGGGTCGTCGGCGAATGGTCCATAAAAGATATCTTGGCTCATCTCAGCCGCTGGGAGGCCGAATTGGTCAAGCTATTATGGCAGGCGCGCCAGGGCCAGCGGCCAACCACCCTGCACTTCACCCAGACCGATGTTGACGAAACGAACCAGCTCTGGTTCATCGACTCCCGCACCCGCTCCCTGGAGCGCATCCTGGAAGATTTTCATGCCGTGCGCAACCAGACCCTTCTCAGAGTCGAGGCGTTCTCGGACAAGGAATTGACTGATCCGAAGAAATACTCCTGGTTTGCCTCCAGAGCCTTGTGGGAGTGGATTGCCGGAGACAGCTTTGAGCACGAAGCCGAACATGCTGCCCAGATCCTTGAGTATAGGAAGAAGCTCGGCGGATAAGGCATCACCTAACTCACCGGTCTGCGAAAATTAACCCTCATCGAATCCACCCATGCCCATTGAACTAACCATCCCGGCCCGCATCAACATCCTTGGCAATCCAAGCGACGGTAATGAGGGCGACTTCGCCACCATCTCAGCAGCAGTTAATCTTTTTGCAGGCGTCACCATTGACGAGTCCCCCTCCATTCTTCTGAGGATATTGGCTTCCAGTCCGAAAAGTCTTCACCAGCCGCCGATCATCACAGACCAATTGGAATACATCCCAGCCCAAATTCCCTTCCCCTATGATGGCCGGATGGATTTGGTCAAGGCAGCCTTCAACCGCCTTTACCAATACAGCACTGAATTCCGGGAAAAGGTTCAACATAAAGGTATCCGCTTGTCCTTCTGGAGCGAGGTTCCCCGCCAGAGCGGTCTGGGAGGCTCCTCGCTCTTTGTCCTGCTCACCCTGGGCGGTTTAAGAGAATATTATGCTCTGGATCGTCATACCTATAACGACTATATCCTGTCAGAGCTGACCCAGCGGGTAGAGTCGTTGGAATTACATATCACCTGCGGTTTTGCTGATCGATACGTGCCACTATTTGGCGGGATCGCCTACCTGGATTATCGGGGCAAACTCCATCATCATCCAATCAGCGAAGAGCCTTTAGTCACCTATGAGAGGCTGGATCCCTGGGTAAATAACTTACCCATTGTCGCAGTCTCGACCGGCATCCAACACGACTCAGGCGATGTACACGGCCGGATGAGGCCTCGGTATTTAGAAGAGCACCAAAAATGGATCAGCCAGGCAGGCAGCCCTCCTCCGATGGTGCAGTTCATGTCCTCCGCCTGGAAAACCGCCTGGAGAGGTAAGATTGCTTTGCTCTCCAATGACATGGAAACATTTGGCAGACTCATGAACGAGAACCATCATCTGGTTGACCAGATGATGCAGTACTGTGGCTTCCAGGATGGCGCTGGCTGGGCGAATAACTTGCTCATCGATACTGCTCTTAAAAATGGCGCCTTGGGAGCCAAATTAACCGGGGCAGGCAGTGGGGGCTCTGTTTTCGCTCTGACCAGGAGAGGCGAAGAAGACCGGGTGATACGAGCCTGGAAGAAAGCCGCGGAAGAATCCAGCCTGACTTCAGCCTGGATTTACCGCCCTATAATATCGCAGCAAGGTCTGGTTGTGCACAAAACGGATTAGGAAAGCATGCAAGCTGTCATCCTGGCGGCCGGACGCGGCAAGCGCCTGCACCCCATTACCCTGAACCGCTCAAAAGCCATGCTCCCGATCCTGGGCAAACCGATGGTTGCCCGGATCATGGATACGATTGCATCCTGTGGAATCTTGGAGTTTATCGTGGTAATCGCCCCCGGCGATCAGCAGTTGGTGAACTATTTTCAGGAAAATCCACAGCCAGGGAAAGAAATCCACTTCGTCGAGCAACCCGAGCCAAAGGGCATGGCTCACGCCCTGCGTTACACCGAATCCTATATCACCGGTGACTTCCTTTTATCGGCCTGTGACAGCCTCATTTCACCCAATGACTTTGGTAGTATGATCTCAACCTGGAGAACCGAACCACAGCCTTCAGCAATCCTGGTCCTCATGCCGGTCAAACCCGAACAAGCCAGTCAGACAGCCATCGTTATTCTGAAAGATGGCTGGATCACACAAATCATCGAGAAACCCACCCCTCATCAGGTGCTGTCCAATATCGCCAGCCTGCCAATCTACCTGTTCAATCGCCAGATCTTTCATCACCTCTCTCAAATCCAGCCCTCAGCACGGGGTGAGCTGGAGCTGCAGGACGGCATCCGGTCCGTCATCAACCACCAAGGAAAAGTGCGTGGGCTTTTGATCTCGGACAGGTCGAACCTGACCTCAGCCCAAGACCTGCTGGAGATCAACCTTCAATTCCTCAAAACCGAATCCCCACAAACCATCCTGGAGCCGGTGCGGATTGGGATTCATGTGGTGTTCATCCCTCCCTATTATATAGGGCCAGGTACAGTCATCGGAGATCAATGTGTCATCGGTCCAAATGTCTATATCGAATCAAACTGCATCATCGGAAAGGGCTGTCGCATCTCGCATGCCGTCTTGCTGCGGGGAACCTCGGTGGATGCAGATCAAACCCGCGAGAACACGATTATCTTTGCGGGACAATCCAATGTTGTATAATCCACGAAGGATGTCAATATGACTTTATCCATTGGCTATGCACAATCGGTCATAACGCCCTCTCTGGCAAAACCGGTCTTCCTGGCCGGGTTTGGGCAAAACCGCCAGGCGCAAACCATTCACGACGATCTATTTGTTCGGGCGCTCGCCTTGCGTTCGCAGGCATCCTCTCCTCCCAAAACCCTGGTCCTGGCGGCATTGGATCTGATCGGTCTGTTCCGCATGGTTGTCTTGGAAATCCAGCAAAGGGTCAAAACCGCCTTCCCGGATGTCGAAATCCTTTTAGCCAGTACCCATACCCATCATGGACCTGATACCCTGGGCTTATGGGGACCTGACTACCAGACTTGTGGGGTAGATCCTGATTACATCCGCGAGCTGATTGACAGAATCACTGCCACGATCCTTGCTTCGCTTCAAGATCTACGCCCCTCAGGAATGTCAGCCTCCAGTATCGAGGTACCTGGGGTCGCCAAGAATGCTCGCAATCCGGAGATTGTTGACCAGGAATTATCCTGTTTACAATTCAAGACAGAAGGCGAAATCCTGGCAACGCTCTTGGTTTTTCCTTGCCATCCCGAAGTCCTTTGGGAACATAATCCGCATATCACCTCCGATTATCCAGGATATCTGCGCACCGCCGTTGAACGGGTAACCCAAGCTCCCTGCCTCTTCTTTGCCGGAGCCTTGGGAGGGATGATGACGCCGGACGTCACCGATCATTCTTTCCAGGAAGCTCAGGTGATGGGAGAGACTCTGGCCG
>Ga0315275_10002577_pt1 | contig 16442 bp, 13 predicted proteins | sample YL17G03_0_MG_FD_205557 | JGI IMG/M metagenome (GOLD analysis project Ga0315275, IMG submission 205557) | Sediment microbial communities from Yellowstone Lake, YNP, Wyoming, USA - YL17G03_0 | ecosystem: Environmental > Aquatic > Freshwater > Lake > Sediment | place: USA: Wyoming | collected... | reverse complement strand
GAAACGTTCCCCATCCATCGGCATCAGACCAAAAACTCGGGTATCTTTTTCATAATTGCTCGTATGCCTTCCTCTCCTTTCGGCTCATATCACTGATCCCACCACTTTTTGGTTTGAGGGTCGGTCTCCGTCGCCGTTCCGCCCGCTGGCTGCCCGCCGGGGAACGGTCCCCCCGCGGGAACGAGGATCAGCGGCTGTTTCACCGTCATATCGTTGTCGAAGGGGGACGAGTCCTCGAAGAAGAAGAAATCCGCCTTGATCCGGACGGTCGCGTCGAGCCGATCCTGACGCCGATCCTCGCCTGCGGAGGGTGGCGGGCGCGGCGACACAGCCCCTAAAACTTGTAGTTCACGGTCAGGTCGAGGACGTGGATCGCCGTGTCCTTGTATTCCCCCGAAACCGTCCCGCCGACGGGGTTGCTGACGGTCATCGGGAGATTGCCGCCCCAGGCCAGCTCGTATGCGCCGCTCACCGTGACCTTCGGTGTCCAGAAGTATTGCCCGCCCAGGGCGAATCGCCAGGTGTCGCCCACGGGAAACAGGGGGTTCCGTTGATCGTCGTTCAGTATGGAGCTGTCGTAGGCCACCCCCGCCGACAGCCGCCAGGGGTCGGACACCCGGTACTGGGCGCCCAAGGCGCCGTGCCACGTGTCCTTGAACTTCAGATCCGTCGTGAGGCTCCGGCTGTTGTTGTCGACGATGCCGACGCTGATTGCCCCGAACCTCGACCATTGCTCCCAGCCGACGTTGGCCAGCAGGGCCAGTTTGTCCGTGACATCGTGGAATGCGCTGACCATCACGGCCTGCGGCGCCCTGAAGCCGAGGTTCAACTGGCCGCTGAGCAGGCCACGGCTCTGCAGGAATGCCTGCAGCCCGGGGCCCAGGCCGCTCCACTCCAGGTCGTTGGAGAATTTCAGCACCGTCTGCGTGGTGTACGTCGCGCCGAACCGGGTGGTCTTGGTCGGCTCATACAGAATGCCGAACTTCCCGTTGAACCCCCAGTCGGTATCCTCGAGATTGAGCTGGCCGTCCGGCCGCGGTTCGAACAGCCCCGCGTTGTTAATGGCCACCGTATCCTTGTAGGTGGCGTACATGATCCCGAGGCCGGCACCGACCGATATCTGCGGCGACACCCGGTAGGCGACCGAAGGCATGAACGTCAGACCCTGGAGGGTCTCCTTCTGGTCATAGTAGCGGCCCACCCAGCCGTCCTCGTACTTCAGGGCCAGGCCGAAGTTCCCGACCACCGCGAACCCGAGCGCCAGATCTTTCGAGACCGGCTGCACGTAGAACAGGCTGCCGGCGGGAGCCCAGGCGCTGGCATCGCCGTCGGGGCCCGTCGTGGTGGTCGAGGAGTCGGGCGAAAACTTCAGATGAACGTAAAGCGGCTGCATGCCGACCTGGATCTCGGGGCGGTCGAGCCGGGTCATGCCGGCGGGGTTGGTGAACGCGGTGGACGCGTCCTGGGCCCGCGCGGCGTACCCCGCGGCGGCCAGCCCCACGTCCGGGCTCCCCACTTCGTAGAGATAAAAGCCTCCCGCCAGGGCAGGAGCGGCCAGGAAAATCCATGCCGATATCGCGATCCCGGTGCGGATCATTCCGGCGAGCTTCACTGGTTGCCCTCCTTGAATATCGGATGACGTACCATTAAATATCAAAGTATCCACTGGAAAGAAACTCCGGATTTTCGGCATCCAACGAGAATGTATTCATGTCCTGCTCCCGAAACAGGGGGGGGTATCCCGCCGTTTCACTTCGGCGGTTCCGATTTCAGGAAGACATCCTCCAGGATCTTTATCGGGAGCATGATCGTCCGCTCCAGGACCCCGAGGAGGCCCGCTCCTACCCCGACCGGGTCGAACGAAACGGTCGGGTCGCGGTAGTCCCCCTTCACCGTGAAGGGAAACGAAATAAACGTCTTTTTCATGATGTTTCGGACCAGCGGGATCTTCCGGATGATCCAGTCCGCGGTCCGGAAGGGGGCGACGAGCATCTTGACGTCCATCTGCGAAGTCCCGAAATCGGTCTGCCCGCTCGCGGCGATCCCGATCGTCGGGCCGTTCAGCGTCCCTTCCTTCAAAAGGAGCACCTTCCCCTTTATCTCATAATGGAACCTGGCGGTCTTGTAGGGAAGCCCCGCATCCCGCAAATCCGGGAAATCCCCGCGAACCACGTTCGTGACGTTCAGTACGGCGAGGACCTTCGACAGGGTAGCCCAATGGTAGATCCGCCCGTCCCGCGCGGTGAGCTCCACGGGACCCTCGAGGGAGCGGAGCAGGGACTCCGGATCGGTGCCCCGCGCCGAAAGCCGGGTGGCGAACCGGAACGACCCGGTCGCGGCCACATGCTCGTCGGCCAGGCATAACAACGGCTCCTTGAGATCCTTCCCCGAGGCCGAGGTACGGAGCTCCACCGCCAGACCCTTCGGGTCGAGGGTGGCCGATAGCTGGAGGGGGAACCCGCAAAGATCTCCCCCGGTGACCGCCACGTGGAGCGCCTCCGGCCCGAGGTCGCCCCGCGCGGTCACCGAATGCACGGTCCAACGCCCGTACCGGATGGAATCCGAGCGGAGCCGTAACACGCCCCGGACGGGAAGTTTCGGGAGGCGGTACCCGGCGTCCGCGACCGGCGGGCCGCCGGATTCCGCGGCCGTCTTTGCGGGCCCCGGGGTCTGCGACAGCAACCGCTCCAGCGGGACGTCGCCGGTCGTAACGTCCACGTCGGCCTCCAGGCCTTCGCTGGAGAAACTCCCTTCACCGCTCAACCGGAACGGGATCTCCCGCCAGGCCAGATCGGAAGAAACCACCCGGATCTTCTTCCCCTCCGCCGAAAGGGACGCGCTCCGGATCAGGAGGGGATCAAGCGGCTCCCAGGGGATCCGGATCCCCTCCCCTTCCAGCGTTCCGGTGGCCTCCGAGCGACCCGGGCTTTCGAGGTCCACCGAAAGGGTCAGGTCCCCCTTGAGATACCGGAATGGATGACCTGGGAGCGCAGCGAACTTCTCCGCCGTCGAACGGTAGAGGGCGCCTTTGTAGTTCAGGCGAACATCCTTCGGTCCGAGGTGGAGCGTCAGGCTGGCGGCCGATTCCGTGTCCCGGAGGACAAGGGAGTCGATCGTCAACTCTTCCGGGGTCTGCCGCAGGGAAACCGACAACTCGGCTCCGCCGGGGCGGTGAAAATCTCCCTTGAAGGAGACCCGTCCCCCTTTTTCCCAGGAGAACACCGCCGCCGTTGCGGAGAGAGGGGCGCGGATCGCGAACTCCGGCGGGACCTGGAGCCGGGACGACGCCCAGGCGATCGCCTCCTTGCCGATCTCCCCTTCCAGGGATCCGGCGGCCTGCGATACCTCTCCCCCGGAGTAACGGAATTCCGCCGAGCCCCGGACGATCGCGTCCAGCAGGGACGCCTCGAATCCGGAGACGGTCGCCGATGCCGGCCGGATCCGGAACCGGCCCGTCGGGGCCGACAAGGGACCGGGCAGCAGCGGCGTGTCCAGTTCCAGGCCGGAGAGGGTGCCCGCGGCGTCGAATGTCCATTCCCCCGCCCCGTGCAAAGGTCCCGCCAGCGACAGCGGACCCACGTCGGCGACGCCCCGCAGGGAGCGGATCTCCTTTCCCACCCCGCGGACGCCGTCGAACGAGATGATCCAGGGGTACAGTTCCCCCAGGTCCAGGTGCGCGCGCCCGGAAGGGACCGACAGCGCCATGGCGTTCGACAGGTCCAGCCGCCCCGTCACGCCGGAGAACGACGATTTTCCCACCCTCCCGTCGAGGTCCGTCACCGCGACCGACGCCCCGTCGTAGGAAACCCGCCCGCCGTCGACCGCGACGGGGAAGGGGATGCGGTCGTACTTCGCCGCGAGACGGACCTTCGACGCGGTGAACCGGACGCCGATAGAGGACAGGCGTTCCCCCAGCACCACCTGCCCGGACGCATCCCCCCGAACCTCCCGGATCCGATCCAACTCCTCGCGGAAGGCCCCGCCCTGCACGAGCCGGCGAAGGAGGGGGGGAAGTTCCGCGACGTCCGCGTCCGCCTGGAACTCCGCGTGGAACGGAGGGTCGTCGTCCGCAAACCCGATCCGGAGCGAACCCCCGGTTGCGCGGGCATTGCCCAGCCGCGCGGCGATTCCCTCTCCCGCGAGGATTCCCTTGGCCATCGTCACCTCGGCCCCGACCTCCTCCAGCGCGAGATCCGCCCCCGGGATGCGGATGGAGCCTCCGGAAAGGCCGGCCTGGAAGCGGAGGGCGTCCATGTCACCGAGTTCCGCGGGCGACCGTCCGCCGGTTTGCAGGGAGAAGCGCGGGATGCTCCCCCCCCGGACCACGTCGAGGATGTCCCGGACCGTCGGCACGTCCCCGGCGAGCGCCAGGAGGGTATCCCGGACCGGGGCGATCTCCATCCCTTGCCCCGTAAGCGTAACCTCGATCCGGGGGGAACCCCGATCCACCGCAAGGTCGCCGGAGAGCCGCAAGCGCGGTTCGTCGAGGGCGAGGTCGGAGAGGGTGGCGCGGATGCCTCGTTCGTCAAGATCCAGCGTCCCCTTGAAGGTCCCCACCCGCACGACCCGGCTCCGCGACCCCCGCCGGATCGTCAGGATCGGCATGGCGCCGGAGATCTCGGCCTTCACCGACCGCACTCCTTCCGAATCGATCCGTCCGCGCAGGGAGAGGACGGTCTCGCCCAGCCAGGGGGCGGCCCCGGGGGAAAGCCGCTCGGCGAGTTCCCTGACCCGCAACCCCGCCGTCTCGATGCGGGTCTCGGCGCGGAGCCCCTCGGGGCGCACGCTCGTTTCGATCGAAAGACCTTCCCAGTACGGGGACGCGCACCGGACGCGCACGGTCAACCGGTCCGGCGGCAGGGCGATCCTCGCCTCCAGTTCGCGCAGGGAGACGATCGGCTCGTCCCCGTCGGACAGTTCCAGCCGGGCGTTCCGGATCGTGACGACCGTCCCGGGCATCCTCTGCCGCAACGAAGCGAGGAGGGAGGTGAACCCCTTCTCGATCTCCTCGAGGGAAACCGGCTTCTCCTTCTTCTCCTTCGCCGGGAGGCGCACCCGGAGATCCGGGGCCTCCAGAAGGACGCTTGCGATGCGGAACTCGCCGCGAAAAAGGGGGAGAAGTTCCGGATCCGCCTCGAGGATCGCGACCGTTCCGTGCACCAGGCCGGGGAGATCCAGGCCCACCCCACGGATCGCCACCCGCGGGCGGGGGAAGAGTGCCACCTCCGCGCGGGCGTAGGACAGGCGCACCCCGGTCTCCCGCTCGAGCAGGGCCAGGAGGCGCTCCTTGATCGCCACGGTGTTGATCAGCCGGGGGGCCAGAAGAAACAGCACGGCGAGGAGGGCGAGGAGGAACCCCGCGCCGGCGAAGAGTGCCAGAAGGATTTTCCGGTGCCGTACCATCGCAGGCCTTCCTCTAAAGTCAAACCGTTTCATTCAAAGCATGCCGGTTCCGCATCCGCCTAATATAAGGAGCTATACGGCAGCCGTATATGCACAATTATACCGGACGCCGGCGAATCAGCTGTTGGGCGGACCAATGATCATGTTTGATCCACCATCTTGGTGTTGAGTGAACATTTACGGAGGCGCAGAATACGGAAACATATTACACAAGTTCAATTGGCAAAATTAATGAGTTCGAGTCAATCGCGTGTTGCCAAGATGGAGGCAGGGGATTCTACTGTTTCTCTGGATCTATTAATTCGTTCTCTGCTCATATTGGGAGAATCCGGGAGGGGTTCATTCCACCAAGGGTGAATATTCCCCCGGCGAAAAGGCGTCTAATGGTCATGAACAGGGGAGGGTTTTTCACCATGAAACGCACCGGAAGGTACCTTGCCTTTCTCGCCGTCCTCGCCTTCGCCGCCGCGTCGCCCGTGCCCGCGGAGGAGTCGCCGGCGGAGGACGCGGCCGGAATCCCCGCCTACGCCGTCGCCCGGCTGATCGTGCTGGACGGTTCGGCCTGGGTCCGGACGTCCAGGGACTCGACATGGGCGGAGTTCTCCACCAACAGCCCCATCCCGCCGGGGAGTCGCCTCAGCGTGCCGGTGGGATCGGAAGGGGAGCTGCAGTTCCACGGCGGGCAGTCCGTCCTCCTGACCTCCGGGACCGACCTCGAGATCCGCGAGCTGAAAGAGGAGAAAACCCAATTCCGGATCCGCGCGGGGGAGATCCGCTTCGACCTTCCGCCGGAGGACTTCGCGCCCGTCGCGATCCGGGTCCCGGGGGGCTCCCGGGTGCAGGTTCCCAAGCCGGGCAGATACTGGATCGTCGTGGACGACAGCGACCAGACCCGCGTCATCGTCCGGTCCGGCGAGGCCACGGTCGCAAAGGACGGGGGGGAGTCCCGCATCCGCGGAGGGGAGCAGGCCGTCATCGGGCAAGGGGTATCCGTCAGCCGGTTCGAAAACGTCGAGGAACCCCCGCCCTCACCGGCGCCCGCGGGGTCATCGAATGACGCCCGCGTCCCCCCGAACGTCAACACCGAACTCCAGAATTACGGAGAGTGGGTGAACGCCCCCGAATACGGCACCGTGTGGCGGCCCTATGTCGCGACGGGGTGGTCTCCGTACGTTTACGGGCAGTGGTCGTGGATCAGCCCCTACGGGTGGACGTGGGTTTCCAGCGAGCCGTGGGGGTGGTACCCGTACCGGGGTGGCTACTGGGTCACGGTACCCGCTTTCGGATGGTGCTGGTACCCGTACAACGCTTTCTTCTCGGTGGGCTTCGGCTTCGGGTACGGGTATCCCTCGTACCCGTATTACGGCTACGGCAGATACCCGTACTACTACCGGAATGCGTACTACTACCCCGCGAACGTGCGGTTCATTCCCGAGGGGGGGCAGACCCGCTGGGTCCCCCTCCGGCCGGGGGAGAAGTACCGGCCCGGTGCCGTGAACCGCACCAACGCGTCCCTCGCCCGGTATAACCGGCCGGTGCCCTCGGGTCAGGTGTTCGTCCGCTCCGGCGCAAACAGCACGCAGACGCGGGACTGGACGGCCGTCCGCACGGAGCGCCAGGATGCGCTGCGGCAGGCACGCCCCGCGAAGTCGGTCCAGGACACGCGCGTGGTGCGCCCGGAGATGAAACAGGGCGGGCGGCCCCCGGCGACGGTCCCTGGGGCCGGTCGTGTCGGCACCGGAGGCGCGCAGACGCCGGCGGGGAAGTACGAACGGTCGATACCCGTCACCGGCGGCGGGGCGCCGGAACGGTCCGGCGGAAGCTACGTCCCCCGCGAACCCTCGACCCAGGGAGGCCGGGGCGGACGGGAGGTGCCCACGCAAGGCGCGGTGCAAGGTTCGACCGTCCGGCCGCCGAGGGAATCCGTGGCACCGGCTCCCAGGGAGACGGCTCCGGCGAACACGACGGGGTACGGATCCGCTCCTTCGGTCCCAAGGGGGGAGGGGACCGTGGTCCTGCCGGACGCGCAGGGCTATGGCGGACGCGGCGGCGGCGGAACGTCTGACGGCGGCGGGCGCGGCGGCGGTGGAACGTATGACGGCGGCGGACGCGGCGGCGGCGGAACGTCTGACGGCGGCGGGCGCGGCGGGGGCGGAACGTATGACGGCGGCGGACGCGGCGGCGGCGGAACGTATGACGGCGGCGGACGCGGCGGCGGCGGCCGGTCGCGGTAAGCGCGCTACCGGGTGCGGGGGGCGGGGCGCTGAAGGGGCGCGTTCCCGCTTTCCCGGGAGTTCCCGGTAAGCGCTCCTCCGTCCTTATCCCTTAAAAGACCGGGAACGGGTGGCCTACGAACATCTGGGTGTTATATCCCTCGGTACCATAAGCGACGTCGATCCGGATGGTGATGTTGTTCACCATCGCCCGGAGCCCCACTCCGACGTCGTTCTTCATTCTTTTGTGGAGGGCTTCAATGTTCCACGAGGGGGCCACCCGGCCCACTTCGGCGAACGGGACGAGTTCGAACCATTGGACGTCGAGTTTCCCTCCCATCGTTACGTCTTTCAGGGGATTCCAGTTGAGAAGGTAGCGGTATTCGAGAGTGTACAGGATCGCTGCCTGGTCGTTGTAGCGGGTGGCGTCGTACGCCCTCAGCCGGCTCAGCCCCCCGAGGGATCCCCCTTTATAGCCAGGGGGGCGGTGGAACGTATTATCCACGCCGTTGACCGTCGAACTGTCATCCCAGGTCGGGCAATTGACCGTCCAGATGTCCAGGGCGAACGTCCGCTGTCGCGCCCGGTCGCTGGGGCCGATGGAAAAATATTTCGCGTATTCAGCCCCGTACACGGAATAAGGGGCCGTGCTGTCCAGCGCCCCCCAGTCCCTGATGAACCAGACCCGCTGCATGCTTCCCTTCGTGGGGTTTCCCCGGAAATCCGTGTTTTCGTACCGGAGCCCGATATCGATCCCGGCGGTCTTGGAGTGGGGGAAGTTGTCGAGGAGGCCCTGCCGCCGCTCGAACGGCACCACCTCGAGATAGGTTCTCCCGCTCTTAAACGGATTCCACACGTCGCCGCCCGTGTCGCCCGAGACGAACAGCCCCCGGTCCAGGACGAGCTTCGGGAAGACCCTGTCCTTGCCCTGTCCGATGGGCAACAGGAACTTGGTGACCATGTTGATCCACTGGTCCGATACATCCGTCCGTCTGTAGTTTTCCTGGCTGGATTCGTTGCTGCCGGCCCTCTGGCCCACGAAGTTCGTGTTGGTGCTTCCAGTATAGGATTTGATTTGATCGTACTTTCCAATATAGACATCGGGCTCGAGAATGACCCGCTTCCACCAGGGAAACTGGTAATTCAATTCCTTGAAAAAGATCGAGTAGCTCCCCGCGCCCATGAGGGCCGCCCCCACGGTGATCGCCTGGGGCTGGAGGTACCCCTGCGCGATGAAGCCGACCCCGACGCCCGGTCCGATCGTCGCGTTGTAGAAGGGGAAGGGGATCGCGAGCAGTTTTTTTTGCGGTTTTTTCCCTTCCGCTTCTCCATCCTTCTGCTGCAGGACTTCCATTTCCGCCTGAAACGCAAGCCGTTCCTCAGCTACCGTCGGGACGGCGTTTGACGGCGCGGGATCCTCCGCCGCCCGCCCAAGACCCGGGGACGCGAGGAGCAGGAGAACCAGGAGAACCAGGAGGCACCCGGCGAACATCCTCGACCACGGGGGAATCCTCCCCCCGGATTGAGACATCGCTTCTGACTTCCGGCGTACCGAATGGCGCATGTTCCGGTGCCCCCCTTTGCCTGGATTCCCCCCGATAGTACCAAAAGATATCTGTTTGGGAATACATAATTTATCCGGCTTCCATCATGGGATTCAGGCGCTCTCCGTATCGGGCGCGCCATTGGCTACGACGGGTGACGCCGGTACGCCTCCCCGAGAACACGTAGAGCTGCGGCGGGCTCGACGGGTGAAAATACCCGATTGACAACGCTCCAAATTCGCCGAAAATGGAGCATATGAAAATAATTACCCGCATCATCGAGTCCCGGGTGTGCCGGGCGCTGGAACGGCAGAAGTCGGTGCTATTGCTGGGGCCGCGCCAAACCGGCAAGACGACGTTGGTGGAGGCGCTGAAGCCCGACTTGCTGTTGAACTTTCTCAGGCCGGAGGTGCGGCAGCGTTATGAGAGGTCGCCCCAACTGCTCGGCGCGGAAGTTGAGGCGCTGGCCGAACGTACGCGCGGACGCAAGCCGCTGGTCGCCCTCGACGAAGTGCAACGTGTGCCGGAATTGGTGAATGCGGTCCAGGACCTGGTTGACCGGCGGCTGGCCCGCTTTGTTCTCACGGGGTCGTCAGCGCGCAAGCTGCGACGGGGCCCGGTCGTTAACCTGCTACCAGGCCGGCTGCTGCCGCTACGGTTGGACCCGCTGTCCTTGGCCGAGCGCGTCCCGCCGACGCTGGAGGACGCTCTTGTGTATGGCAGCTTGCCGGGCATCGCCCTGGCCGAGAACGATGCGGTGCGTGAGGAGGATTTGCGGGCCTACACGACGCTGTACCTGGAGGAAGAAGTGCGTGCCGAGGCGCTGGTGCGCAACCTGGGGACGTTCTCGCGTTTTCTGCAACTGGCCGCGCTCGAAGCCGGCAACATCAGCCACTTTCGCGGCATCGCCCAGGAACTCGGCGTGCCCCACACCACGGTGGCGGGCTACTATGAAATCCTGGAAGACTGCCTGATTGCCGAGCGGATCGAGGCGATGTCGGAGAGTCGCACGCGCAAGAAGCTCACCAAGTCGCCCCGCTATCTCTTCTTCGACCTCGGCGTGCGCCGGGCGGCTGCCGATGAAGGCCGCCGCCTGTCCCCGCGCGTGCTCGGCTCGTTGTTCGAGCAGTTCGTCGGACTGGAACTGCTGCGCGCAACCCGGGAGATCTCCACCCATCTGAAGCTCCGGTTCTGGCGCGACCCCGACGGTCCGGAAGTGGATTGGATCGTGATGGGCGACGACCGCTGGTTGCCGGTGGAAGTGAAATGGAGCGACGCGCCGACGGAACGGGACACGCGGCATCTGCAAACGTTCCTGAGCGAGTATCCGAAGGCGCGCGAAGGCGTCGTGGTCTGTCGCACACCCCGACGTTTCAAGATCGCTTCCAAAATCACAGCGGTTCCCTGGCAGGAGATTCACAGCCTTGTGGAAGTCTGAGAGGACACCACAAGATCAAGACATTCCTTGGCCAACCTCTCTCGATGGAAATCCTCCATGCACTCCACGGATCGTTAACGGAAGGAACGTTGGACGATCCATCCGCCGCAGGTCGATTCCGTACCGGGAAGGATCCGATCATCGTGGTGGACGAGAGCGACGGACAAACATTGCACGTGCCACCGCCGGCCCGGGAACTTCCCCAACGGATGGAAAAGTTCCTGGCGTTCGCCAACGACAAGGGCACCGAACCGTTCATGCCTCCGGTGGTCCGGGCCATCCTGCTCCATTTCTGGTTTGCCTACGAACATCCGTATGTCGATGGCAACGGGAGAACCGCCAGAGCGGTCTTCTACTGGTACATGCTGACGCACAACTACTGGCTGTTCGGGTACCTCAGCGTTTCGAGAATCATATTGAAATCGGTCAGGCAATACGGAAGGGCCTATTTATACGCCGAGCACGAAGACCGCGACGCCACCTATTTCCTTGTTTACCATTTGAAGGCGATCCACCTGGCGTTGGAGGAGTTGCATCGCTATCTTGCCCGCAAACAGAAAGAGATGCAGAAAGCGACCACGCTGTCCGCTATAAACGGGATTCCGGATTCGAGCATCTCCACAGTAACGCCGTACATCGCGCGGAATGCCCGACCGACCGTGCGCCGTATAGCTCGGCGCGATAGAGCACTTGACTACGATCGGTTTCTGCGCGGTTATCGTTTCCCCATCGCCCGGATCTCCTCCAGGAGCCGCTTCGCCTCCGCGCTCTCCGGCATCACGGCGACCAGTTCCTCCGCGTACCTCGTCGCCTCCTTCGCCCTCCCCTGGTCCCGCAGGATGGATGCCAGTCCCAGGAGAACCTCCCGGTCGTACGGGTGGCGCCGGTACGCCTCCCCGAGGACCCGGAGGGCCGGGTCCGGCTTCCCCGTGCTGTTCAGGGCGACGGCGTAGACGTACGCGTACCGGGGGTTGTCCGGGGCCAGGGAGGATCCTTTCCCGAGCTCCGCGGCGGCTTCGGGGTACCGGCGTTGTCTCGCTTGAAGCAGCCCAAGGGCGTGGTGCAGATCCGCCGCCTTCGGGGAAACCGCCAGCCCCTCCCGAAGGACCTTTTCCCCCTCGTCGTCCCGTTTCCGCTCCCGGAACAGGTCGGCCAGGTTCACGTACGCGGGGGCGAACATCGGGTCGATGCGGATCGCGTCCCGGTAGGCGGCTTCCGCCTTGTCGGGGCGGCCCCGCTGCTGGTGGGCCACCCCGATGTTGATGTGGTAGGGGGCCATGTCCTCGTTGACCCTCTGCGCACGGATGTAGTCGTCGACCGCCGTATCCAGAACCGAAATCTGCTCCGGGGACAGGATGGAGTTCGGCACCGGGGAGAGCGACCGGGCCGCCTCGAAGCGGACCAGCCGGACGGGATCGTTCAGGAGGGGGTTCGCGAACTGCCACCGCGTCTCCGGCTGGAACCCGTCCATCGCCTCCAGCGCCTTCGCCCGCACGAGCGGATCGGGGTCGGAGAGCGCCGTCTTCAACCGGTCCAGGTGCGCCGGACGCGCGAAGTTCCGCAGCAGGGTCAGGGCCGTGGCCCGGACGATCCCGGCCTGGGTGTTGTCGAGAGCGAGGGCCATCAGCGCGTCCCCCGCCCCCGGCTTCCCGAGGCGTCCCGCCTGGATCGTCTCCCCGAAGTGCGGGGGAAGCGGCCGACCCGGGCCGCGCCATCCCTCCACGGCCTTCGCCGCCCAGGCGGCGCCCTTCCCCTTGTGGCACCGGGTGCACGGGTCGGGCGTCCCGAGCTTCACGGCGAGGTCCGGTCGCGGCACGCGGAAGCTGTGGTCCCGACGCGGGTCCACCACCATGTACTTCTTCGACATCATGTGGCACTCGACGCAGGCGCTTCCCGTCGAGCCCGGCTTGTGCCGGTGGTGGGAGGAGGCGTCATATGCTTCCGCACGGTGGCAGGAGGTGCACACCGCGTTCCCGGAGGCGCGCCGTTTCAAACTGTGGGGGTCGTGGCAGTCGGAGCACCGGACCCCCGCCCGGTACATCCGGCTCTGCACGAAGGAGCCGTACTCGTAGACCTCGTCGAGGATCTGCCCGTCCGGATGATAGAGCTCCCGGGAGAGCACCTGGGGCATGTGGGCGTCGAGGAGCGCCGTCCCCGCGACCCAGGGGTCCTGGATCACGACCTCCCGTGCGTGGCAGCGGAAGCAGGTGTCCGTCTGTGCGGGAGAGGAGAGGGGGGCGGTCCGGCGGGCGATCCGGGCACCGGGGTCGAGGACCCAGCGACCCTTCGCCGGATCGGACAGGAGCACCGCGAACCCCTTCGACGGGTCGCCCCCCTTTCCGCCCCGATTCCCCTCCTTCGCCCAGGCGACGTGGTTCGACCCCGGCCCGTGGCACTCCTCGCAGGAGACGTCGATCTCGAACCAGGTGGTGGCGTAGGCGTCCTTCGACAAATCGTACTTCTTCCGCAGGCCCGTCGAGTGGCACTGGGCGCACATGAAGTTCCACGTCTCGGACGGCTTCGTCCAGTGGAGGATGTCGTCGTGGCGGATGAACTCGTCCGGGTAGAGGTGGAACCAGCGCTGGCCCCCTTCCGCCTTCGGCCGGGTGTCCCAGCAGATGGTGAGGGACTGGAACCGCCCCCGGGGGAAGCGGACCAGGTACTGCTGGAGCGGCCGGACCCCGAAGGTATAGACGATCTCGAACTCCTGGAGCGTCCCGTCGGGGCCGTCGGTCCGGACGAAGAACTTCCCGTCCCTTTTATAGAATGTGGAGGTGATGCCGTAATACGTGAAGGTGGCGTTGCGGAAGTTCCCCAGGACCGTGTTGTCGTTCGCCTCCTGCATCGCGAGGGCGTGGTCGGACCCGGTCCAGAGGCGATGTTCCTTTTCGTGGCAGGAGGCGCACGCCTGCCGCCCGACGAACGAGGGGGGGACGGAATCTTTCCGGGGAGCGCACCCGTTAAGAAACAGCCCGAAGACCAGCGCCGCGGTCACGATCAGGAACGTATGTACCATCGTCGGCTTCGTCATCGTGCGAAACGACTTGCGAACTTTATGGGAACCCCTCCTCGTAATGATAAAAGGCCGCACCCGGTTGGGACGGGGTTGGGCAACTCTTATCCGGTCTATTTCAAGGGTCGGCTTCAACCGTCAGGCACGTCAACCGTATGATTCGATGGATACAGCCGTATCCGGAAATTCCTTAAGAATCTGCTTGTCGGAAGTAACCAATGGAATATCGAGGTGCTGCGCCAGCGCGATGAACTCGCAGTCATATGCAGAGCATTTTGATGAATCGATTAATTTTATAACTCTACCCGAGTCTACTTGATATTCTTCGCCTTGCATCAATGTTTCCGCCTCATCCATGAATTCCATTGCTTTCTCCGATGGTAATTTTCCTTGCCTGATATACATCGCCAATACGCTTCGAAACTCGCTTCGCCACAATAGGGGCGCCGCCCATTTCGGGTCTCGCTTGAAAACAGATCGAGCCTTCGATGTCTTTTCACCGCCAAGAAGCAGATAGGCGATCACGTTCGTATCGACGACGATCACGGGCGCCCTTCTGCCTTCGCCTTTCGAAGAATCTCGTCAGTGAGGGGGGGAAGGTCGCTCTGTTCACGCAAAGCATCCGCGCGAGCCAGGAACGCCACTGGATTGACCCGTCTGGCGAGCAATGTGCGCTCAAGGCAGATAATGACTTCCTTGTTGATGCTCCGCCGATGTTCGGCGGCGCTTTGCTTGATTCGCTCGTAAAGCTCGTCCGGGATGCTCTTGACCGTTATGCTTGGCACGGAAACCCCTCCATAGATCCAATATGGAACCGTTTTGGAACCATCGTATCTACCGTGCGCTTTTCTGTCAAGTGTCAACGCTACGGTAAGTTGCGGGCCGAAGCCGCACTTTTGACAGGGAGAAATATAAAAGCGTGACGGAAGGATCTGGAAGATTCAAGCGATTGTTGGGCAGACATTTTGATTATTATGAACATCATTGACAATATGCACGATTGTGCATACGATGGTGCACATGGGATATGAGTGGGATCCCGATAAGGCGAAACTGAATTTCCGCAAACACGGAATAGCGTTCGCGGACGCTGTCTCCGTTTTTTCTGACGACTCCGCAATCACCATAGAAGACATTAACCCCGACGAAGAACGGTTTGCCACTTTGGGCATGGATGCTTTTGGCCGTGTCTTAGTTGTGGTGTATACGTGGCGTGAGGACAACATTCGACTGATCTCTGCGAGAAAGGCCACCGAGAAAGAACGAAAGCAAAATGGAGGGTGAACGATGAAGAAGGAATACGATTTTCATGGAGGCAAGAGAGGAGCAATCGATCCTATTCCCCCGGGGAAGACCAGGATTACCATTCGTATTGACGATGATGTTCTGGATTGGTTCCGCAAAGAGGTGGATAGCCGGGGCGGTGGAAATTATCAAACCATGATGAACAATGCATTAAAGGAGCATATCAAGCGGCGTAAGGAACCGCTGGAGGCAATAATTCGTCGTGTTGTGAAAGAAGAATTGAAAAAGACCGGATAGTGCTGCCCAACCACAGGCTGGAACTGACGGTGCCCTGCGGGAAATCATGAGGCCCCCAGCGCAGCCTGAGCGTTGGACGGCAGTAAAACCTAAATATCCTCTTTTGTTAATTTCTGCTTCATGTGTCGAATCGTTAAAATCAATTCAGGATTTTCACGAGCAATATATTTGTTGTTCTCTACAAGATCATCTGCCGCCTGTGGGGACCAGATAATCTTCACAGACCAAGCCGCTCAAGCACGATCTTTTTAAAATCAGAATCCGCAATGCCTTTCCCCTCTGCGATTTGAGTCTGGGCTCTCCGGACGTCGTTTAACACTTCAGCCCTTTCAACCAGATCTTCGTACGCCCTCACGTCTAGAAGAACCGCAGCGCTCCGCCCATATTGGGTGAGGATGACGGGACGCCGCGTTTCACGTACCTGGTTCATGAACGCTGCGGTGTTGGCCCGAAACTCGGAAAGAGGTCGAACATCTTCGGTGGGGATAACTCTCGGCATGATACCCTCCTCGTGTTGTACTCCATGTGGTACGAACCATGGTACCACCATGAAAGAGGCCTTACAAATCTTTTGGTTGGCTATTTGGTTGGCTATCCGTCCAACAGCTGCTTGGACGGAGGCGCTTATCTCTTCCCGGCCGGGTAGATGATCTTCCAGTCGTTCTTCCTTCACAGCATGTCCGTGAAAAACACGTTTCGCGGACTTCTTCACCCGTCCAACCACCACCACGGCACGGCTACAACTTTCGAGTGCAGTCGGAAGAGTTCATCACCACCATGGACAATCACCCCATGGGTAGCCTGGGGGTGTTCATCAAGAAAAGCCAGCAAATTAGCCGCATCGGCGCTGGTCGGTCGTCGTGCCAACTTCACTTCAATCGGCAGGACACTGCGTCCATGCTCCAGCACGAAATCGACCTCCCTTCTGGTGGAAGTACGCCAGTAGTATACGTGTGCCTGAGGAGTCATCAGTTCGCAGAGCGCTCGCAGATGCAGATAAACCATAGTCTCGAAGTATCCACCCGCTTCCCGGCTATTTACCAATGCATCACGATCGGTATAGCCGGAGAGGAAAATGCTCAGGGATGGATCCAGAAAGTAAACTTTAGGCGACTTGACGAGCCGCTTGCTGCGACTGGCGTACCACGCCGGCACCCGGCTGATGATATTGGAAACTTCCAGGAGCTTGATGTAGCGGTGCGCGGTGGCATGGCTCAAGCCGCAATCCTTGGCCACATCAGCCTGGTTGAGAATGTTTCCGGTTCTGAGCGCCAGGCACTGCATGAGCC
>Ga0315275_10002574_pt1 | contig 16447 bp, 18 predicted proteins | sample YL17G03_0_MG_FD_205557 | JGI IMG/M metagenome (GOLD analysis project Ga0315275, IMG submission 205557) | Sediment microbial communities from Yellowstone Lake, YNP, Wyoming, USA - YL17G03_0 | ecosystem: Environmental > Aquatic > Freshwater > Lake > Sediment | place: USA: Wyoming | collected... | reverse complement strand
CTGGCCTCTGAATCTGAACCTATCAAGCATATTTATAAAAATAAAAAAACCACTAATCTAAAAGTAAATTAGTGGCTAAAAAGAAAAATGAGTTGCCCTGGCCTCTATTTCGAATCTTCTCCGCTGAATAATCCCTTTCTTCAGAAAGAACCTCCGGGCATTAAAAAGGTTTCTTCATTTCGGCATTTAATTTACCAAATAAGTTTCTTTAGTCAAGAGTTTTTTACATAAATAATCCCGCCTTGAGGGCAAGGCGGGATTATCGATATGGAATGCATCGTCCGTGACGATGCTGCATTGACACGGTCAATGCACTCCATAGTTTTTATTCTTCTATCATCTCCACATTTGCCCTGGGGATTACTGCTCTTTTTTTATCTGCGAATTCGACTTCCAGAACCCGGGCTGTGGATTCAGACTCCAGTTTTTGTAAAGGTGAAGGAAGACCAACTACCTCACCTAATTTGCCGAAATAAGGCTCGCGGATCACTCGGATAAAGCTTCCGATCTGCAAGCCGATATTTTCAAATATCTCTGTCTCGATTTTCTGGTGGATATCACCAGCATAAGGGATCACCACCTCGGGCCTGATAACGCCTGCTCTTATCTGGGTGGCTCCGTTTATGCAAACCATTTTCCCCTGTTTGGATTTCAGCAGTTCAAAAGTTCTTTCTGCCATATTTATCTGCCCGAACCCTTCGGTCACTACCAGACTTATACCTAATTCCTCTGAGCCGGTAATAGCTACTCCTAAATCATATCCTAAAAATTCCCTCAAATCCTTATCATCAAACCCGCCTATAACGATCCCTTTTGCACCAACCGAAACCGCTTTTTTTATCGCGGGGCTGGTTACTAAACTTCCGCCAACCAGCACTTTTCCGGAGCAATCTTTGTCAATCAAATCATCAGTTAAAACCTGGATATTGTCTTTGGTCACAATTTTAAGCTCTCCGTGAGTCTCCCCGCCGATTCCGAAAATTCCCTGGATAAAGGAGCCCCAGGTGCTGACCGAAACACCCTCCTTCGGAAAGACCTCCACCACTTCTCCTTCTAAATAGGCTTTTATCTCTACCGGGATAGGGTTTCCCCGGATCAGGACCTGCCCGGTAATGGAGGAGATGCTTTCGATTGTCCCTTCAGATTTTGACTTGCATTCTGAGGAGAAAAGTCCAAAGAAGGTTTTGCTCCTGGCGATCACCTCGTTTTCATTAACTTTTTCCCCTTCTTTCCTGAGCATATGCTCAGGCACATCCTCTGGCGGAAGCCCTAAGATATTGGCGATGTTAATCGGCTCAACGTTTCCAGGCAGGTTGGTCCTGGCAACCACAGTATCCGGGCTTACCTTATCACCGACTTTTACTAAGACCTCGCCCTTTAAAGGTAGAATCCTTCTCTTAGTGATCAAAAGCTTCTCAGTAACCTTTAAACCCGGGGTATATGCATGACCCATAAAAACTCCTTTTAGATCTAAAGTTGCGGGGCTGGGAGCCCCGCCTACGAAAAAGATTGAATTTTTTTTCGTAGGTCGGGCACCTTGCCCAATTGGAGTGTAAAGCTTTAGCTTTACCTTTTTGATAAACCTAAAGGTTTATACTCCACTCAAGTTTACAACCTCTCCAATGCCTCCTTCGGATAAATCTCCAAAGCTATCATCCACTCTTTTAGCTTCTGCACTCTGATTTTATCATCGTTCGGAACGTTAAAGGGCCTTCCTCTGCCATCTAAAATAATTCCGGTAACGCCGCCGGAGATCTCTTTCTCCACCTTGGTTCCTTTTCCTGCGCCGACGTCAAAACCTCTAAGCGGCTCTAAAATAGCTTTAGCCTTTAAGGGAATCCCTTTGTCGTCAAAGCCTAAGGGGAACTTTTTCATCTCGGCATATTTTAAAGTGCCTTCGATTGTTTCCCCATTGGGCATATGAAATTTATATTTTAAAATCTCCTTTTCCTCCCTACGGGGAGCAAAGCCCGCCGTAGGCGTCGTAGAGCTGTAATCGACCTTTAGTTCTCCGGCCGGCGCGATACAGGTTCCTAAATGGATCAGACAATCTTTATTAAAGACCTCGACTGCAGCTTTAGTATGGACAGTGGACAAAACCCCAAGCTGGGGCATCATGAAGATGCTGTCTACTGATAGCCTGGTTACTCCCTCCGGCATAAATCCGTCTATTAACATTAAAGCAGCCTGATCTCTTCTGGGTGCATGGGATAAGACCCCACCAGAACCGATGAGCATATCTAACGTCATCATGTTCACCAGGGTCAGACCACCTGCGGTCTGGGCAAAGGCATCGGCTATGGTCCTCTGCTGCTGGATCCCTTTTAAAACCGTGGCAAAAGATTTATGCTGGATAAAGGCAAGGCGCAATGCCTCTTTGGCAATTGCCTGTTCGAAGATCAAGTCCTCCATGGTCTGGGGGATGGTGGTTGGCCGGATCATCTTGTTTTTAACCCGGTTTCTCAAATCCCTTTCGTTCATGTGAAAAGGAACCCATCTCATCACATTATTTAAGCCAGCCTCAGCGAAGACATTCGATACAGAATAGCTCATTCCTAAGTTGGCGCTAACTGTTCTATTAAATGTCCCCTGAAATACGGAGAAGATATCCGTAGTAGCACCGCCAATATCCACACCCACCACCTCGATCCCCTCTTCGTCTGCTATTTTCTTCATAATCAAACCAACTGCACCTGGAGTGGGCATAATCGGGGCATCAGTCCAGGTCATAAGCTTTTTGTAGCCGGGTGCCTGAGCCATCACGTGCTCCATAAATAAATCGTGAATCTTTTCACGAGCAGGGAAAAGGTTTTCCCTTTCCAGAACTGGGCGGATATTGTCAACTATAGTTAAATCGACTTTATCTCCAAGGGTGTTCTTTATGGCTTCACGCGCATCGATATTTCCTGCATAAATAACCGGGAGTCTATAACCTATACCTAACCTGGGTTTTGGGTCTGCAGCGGAAAGAAGCTCAGCTAATTCCACCACATGGGTGGTTGTGCCACCGTCGATTCCTCCAGAAAGCACAATCATATCCGGTCTCAAATGCCTGATCCTCTGGATCTGCTGATGGGGAAGCCTTTTGTCATTCGATGCAATAACGTCCATCACAATGGCACCTGCTCCCAGTGCGGCCCTTTCAGCACTCTCTGCAGTCATACTCCTGACCACGCCGGCGACCATCATCTGCAAGCCTCCACCAGCGCTGGAGGTGGAGACATAAATATCAGTGCCCACATTTCCCTTAGCAGGAGAGATTATTGCCCCTTTCTCATCCAGAATCTTCCTGTTGGATAGCTCCTCCACTTCCGCCACTGAATTTAAAACCCCCATAGTCACATCCTCAAATGGAGCCTCAACTGTAGTCGGTGCTTCACCCCGAACGATGAGACGGTATTCATCTCCTCTTTTCTCGATTAAAATAGCCTTAGTGGTTGTGCTTCCGCAGTCCGTAGCGACGATTACATTGATATCTTCAGGTTTTAAATCTTTCATAGAACTCCTTTATAGCAGAATATTGCTTTTGTAGGGACAGGGCTTGTCCCTGTCCGCAAGACGGACAGCCACAAGGGCTGTCCCTACATTTTCTCTTTTCGTAGGTCGAGTATATCCGCAAGGATTGCTCGACAATTTATTAATAATCCTTTGACAGAAAATTATTTTCCTCATCAAAAAATCTATAAGAAATCGGGATATTAAATTTCTTCCTAATATGGGCAAGGTATTCTTGTGCTTCAGAGTCGGGTTCGATATCTGAAACAATAACAAGCTTTTCGGCTCTTTCTAAATCCGGCCAATATGAATACTCCATGATTTGTCCTAACCCTTCTCTAATGCATAACTTAGGGCTGTCTTTTGTCTTGATTTCAAAATAATGCCATTTATCGCTATGTGTCTTTGCTTTTATATCGACTCTATCCTTTTCGATTTCAACCCTTTTATATTCATTGTTGTATGAATTCCTTAACAATTTACATATAGCATTTTGCATTTTGTCATGATATGGGTCAAAAGAAGTATCAACTTTAATTGTCCGTTTTCGTTCTTCAGTATTCTTGAATCTTCCTTCGTCCTCATTTTCTGATCCTTCAGTAGCAATTTTGAAATCATTTCTTTTTGACAAAAGCTTATAACGGGGTATTGTTATATTAGTATCATCATCCGCTATTTCTTCTAAATCAGCAAGTTTAGTAACATCCCTAAATCTAAATCTAATGTTAAAAAAAGTTTTAGGTGGAGAATCAATAAATTTTCTGGATTTTGCACCAGCTCTTTCTATCTCCCATGCCATTTCTTTCAGCCATCCCTTTTGCTTATAAATTCCATAAATTTCTTTCGATTTCTCTTTTGAAATACATTCAACATTTTTTATTTCTCTAACGAAATATTTAATGCCATTTGTAACTGTGTATAACGATATATTATAAACCTTGCCTACATGCTTGTCCGATTTAAGTCCTAATGGTTGAAGAAATGCATAATGATAACCATCAATGACTCGATATTTATCAAATAACCATTCCTCGTGCCCATATCCATATTTTGCTTCATAAGAGTTTGGATCTAGGCTCTTTCCTTTAGAGCCTGAGGGAAACTTCCAGCCTTCTGTGTTCCAGCAGATTTTCGAAATTTTGTTTTCAATTTTATTTTTGTGTCTCATTCTTTTCTTCGTCGGGCATAAAGCCCGACGCTACTCCCAAATCAATCCCTCCCGGTAATAACTTGCCACAAGCTTCTTCTGCCTTTTATTTTCCTTTCCTCTTTCCTTCTTTTTTTATCTTCTTTTTCCTTAGCTAAAGCCTCAGCGTCGAATTTTTCTATTGCCTGAATTAGCCTTTCCACGTTTTCCCGCTCTTCCATTATCTTTCTGAACTCATCATATTCTTTCCAGGAGAAAAGGGTCTGAACAAAAGGCTCGAAAAAAACTAACATCTGCGAGCCAATATAATTTAAGGGTTTTACAGACTCCAGAAAAAGGATCGCCGGAATCGACATCTTCCACAGGACCACCTTTTTGGCAATCTTATCCAAAATCTCCTGCTGTTCAGGGGTCAACCCTTTTTCTTCCTTCGCTCCTTTGGGTTGGGCGGAGAAGATGTGTCTGAAAGACATTTAGCTTTTTATCCTCTGTTTAATGAAATTCACAACTTCATCTTTGTTCTGGTTAAACCTTATATATATTCCGCGAAAATTCTCCAGCCTGGACGGTTTTTCAAAAGGGGAAAGCAAGACCCCGTTTTTGTCCACGTAAAAACTGCGATATTTTCCCCATTCCATCTTTCGGGTATTGAAAAAGAATTTCACCTTTATGCTATCCTCAGATAACTCATAGGTCGTCGGCAAAAAGAAAGTGGAAAGTGACCCCAGCAAAAAAACAATCGAAAGAAAAAGGAAAAGAAGACTTTTGGTCGAGAAGAAAACCACAGCCGGCGCAACCATGAGAAAAAGCACAACTATCAGAAGGTTTTTCCAGCTTTTCTTCAAAGGATGGTCAATCCATTTTAAAACCTCTGTTCCAGTCGAGTTGACCGGGGAGGTGTCCGTCGCAATTTTCTTTTCAAGTTCATCCATTTATTCTTTTCCGCCTGACTCAGGCTTCTCCTCCGGGGTTCTGTATCTTTCCTTCCTTATCTTGGCGATCATCTCCATAAGCTCTTTGGGGTCGATTAATTTCTTTTTTACCAGAAGGGTAACCAGCGCCTCCTGGGCTAAGTTGTTGGACAAACAAAGCTCCTCATAAGTGATCTCTTTCCATTTGCCGTCAAAGGATATCTTTAAAGCTACTCTTTTTTCTTTTTCCTCCAAGACTTATTTCCTCTTTAAAACCTCGTTCATACTTCCGGTTCTATAACCTAAAAGGTCCAACGTTACATAGGAAAACCCTAAACCTTTTAGTTTCTGATACACTTTCTGTCTCAAATCCTGATTCATCAATTTCTTCAGCTCTTTTGCTTCCAATTCGATCCGGGCAATGCCCTGATGATCCCTCACCCTTAGCTGTTTGAAGCCTGAGCTTCTCAAGTACTCCTCAGCTTTCTCAATCCGATTCAGCTTCTCCAGAGTTATATTCTCACCATAAGGTATCCTGGAAGATAGGCAGGCAAAAGCAGGCTTGTTCCAGGTAGGAAGTTTGAGCTTTTTCGAAAGACTCCTGATCTCCTCTTTAGTAAGCTCTGATTCCAGAAGCGGGCTTCTCACTTTCAACTTTTTTATGGCTTTTCTGCCAGGTCTGAAATCGTCCCGGTCTGAGTAATTTGAGCCATCCAGCACATAATCGATTTTATTTTCTTTAGCTATCTTTTTCAATTTTGAAAAAAGCTCATATTTGCAATAATAGCACCTGTCTGGAGGGTTTTCCGAAAATTTCTTAATTTTAAACTCAGAGGTCTGGATTATCCTGTGTCTTCCATCTAAACCTAAATCTCTTGCCAGGTCAGAAGCCTCCTTAAGCTCTGTACGAGGATAGGTTTCAGAGTCAGCAGTCACTGCCAGAACATTTTCCTTTCCCAGGGTATCCAGAGCTACTTTTAATAAAAAAGAGGAATCCACGCCCCCGGAAAAGGCGATCAAAACCTTTCCCATTTTCTTAAGGGATTTCTTTAAGGATTTGAATTTTAGTTGAGTCGATTTCATAAAGAAGAACCCCGTGAGGATAAAATAAAAAAGTTTTAAAGGGAATATCTTCCAAAATCTTCTGGATTAATCCTTCTCAGTCTTTCCCTTAAAGACTCCGCATCAGTTACCCCGGGAGTTTTCCCGTCCCCTTTTTTCATCTGGAAAAGCTCATCTGCCACGTAGATTTTAACTTTGGCTTTTAAGGCTAAGGCAATGGAGTCAGAAGGCCGGGCATCTATCTCTTTTATTGACCCGTCCATCTCCACATAGATTGTGGCATAAAAAGTCTGGTTGACCAGTTTGGTTACCTCAACTTTGAGGATTTTGCCGCCTAAGGACTCGATGGAAGACTTCAAAAGATCATGCGTCAGCGGACGGTTGGAGGAAAGCCCGGAAAGCTCCATACCGATTGCCCAGGCTTCAAAATGACCTATCCAGATAGGAAGAAGAAGCTCCTCTGAATCCAGAGGAGCCAGGATGATAACCGGTGAGTTGGTGGTCATATCCAAAGCTAATCCATTTATCTTTACCTCTCTCATATAGACTCCTTGTCCTTTCTATAAATTCAAAGAACCAGAGACTATTCCTCGCTTTGTTTGACCACCCACAGCTTTAAATTCGCCACTACGTCCCCGTGAATCTTTACCGGAACCGTGTAGACTCCCAGAGCTTTAATCGGCTCCTCCAAGTCTATTCTTCTTTTGTCGATCTCAAACCCCTGCTCTTTCAAAAGCTCTGCTATGTTCTGAGAGGTGACTGAGCCGAAAACCCTGTCTTCCTCTCCTACTTTAACCTCTGCGGTTATGGAGATTTTCTCCAGGTCGGATTTGAGCTTTTCCTCCCCTTTTTTCTTTTTCTCGTCCCGGAACTTTTTCTGCCGGGTGATCTCCTCAATTGAGCTTAAGTTCCCTTTGGTAGCCGGGATAGCTAAGTTTTTGGGGAAGAGGTAGTTCCGGGCATACCCATCCTTTACCTGGATGACATCCCCGCATTTTCCCAAACTCTCCAAATCCTCTTTCAAAATAATCTTCATTTTTTCCAGCCTTTTATCTATAGATCTCGGTGGTGAAAGGAAGAAGGGCTATATGTCGGGCGCGCTTTATTGCTATAGTTATCTCCCTCTGATGATGTGCACAGTTCCCGGTTATCCGCTTGGGAATTATCTTTCCCCGATCGGTGATAAATCTTCTTAACAGCCTTTCATCTTTGTAGTCGATTACCTTCGACTTGTCCTCGCAAAAGCGACAGGTCTTCTTTCTTTTTCTTTCCAGATCGTCAAACATACTTTTAGTTTTTCCTCCTTTTACAGGTTATCCAGGGTGCTTCCCAGTCCAGATAGGTTATCCTCTCCTGGAAACTTAAAATCAGGGAAAGTGGTTTCCCCCACTGGTACAGTCTCCGTTTTCTTATCCAGAAACTGAACCTGGAAAGCCCGGATCTCGATTAAATTCCTTTTGGTGCCATCCTCGTTCTCTTTGAATCTGCTCCTCAACTCCCCTTCCACTAAAACCGCACTCCCCTTTTTTAAAAATCTACTACAGCTTTCAGCTAACTTCTGCCAGGCCACAATTCCTATGAAACAGACATCCTCCTTGCTGTTGCCCAAATCGTCTTTATATTTTTTATTAGAGGCGATCTTGAAATTAGTCACCGGTACTCCAGTCGAGGTGTAGCGCAGTTCCGGGTCCCGGGTTAAATTCCCCACGATCAAAACCCTGTTCAGATGGGGAAGCCTGGTATTGGACATCTGACAACCTCCTCTATTCTCCGGTCCAAAAGCTTAGATTTTTGTCTTCTCTTTACTACCTTCAGCGGAGGAAAGCTCCTTATCTTTTTCCGAAGGCTTTTTTTCCACTTTGACCACGTTTAAAAACCTAAGAACGTTCTCGTCCAGCTTGTAATAGCGGTCAAGCTCACGTATGAGAGCTGTAGGACCCTCAAAATGGGTTATTACATAATACCCTTCCGGCTTTTTCCTGATGCGGTAAGCAAATTTCCTTAAACCCCAGCGGTCGGTCTGGATGATTTTACCTTTATTGTTCTCGATCAGCTCTTCTACCTTTTTAATCTCTTTTTCCAGAGTCGCCTCATCCAGGCCTGGATCCAAGATAAATGCAGTCTCGTACTTTCTCAAATCTCACCTCCTTAAAGTCCTTCTGATATGCTCCTGTCAAAATCCTTATTAAACCGATTCATACTTTCTCTTACGCCCAAAATTATCGAACTTTCTACTGCTTGTGACCCCCTTTGAATTAACTCTTCTACGTTTTTTCCTTCTTCTTTTTCAAACCTTTGTAAGACGAAATCCTCTAAATCGATTCCTTCAACAGCTGGACCTATCCCTAACCTTAGCCGGGGAAACTCCTCAGTTCCCAGTTGATAAATTATCGACCTTAGCCCTTTATGTCCTCCATCGCTTCCCTTTTCCCTTATCCTTAAACTGCCAAAGGGCAAGTTAGCATCATCACATATAACAAAAAGCTCAGGCGGAGTCAAGTTGAAAAATCTCAAGGAGTCAAATACCGCCTGACCGCTTGCGTTCATAAAGGTCAAAGGCTTTAAAAGGTAGACTTTTCTTCCCTCAACTACAACCCGGCAATAAAGATACTCTCCTCTTCCTCCTTTGAACTTTGTCTTATGTTTTTCGCTTAAAAGGTCAACTACCCGGTAGCCTAAGTTGTGCCTGGTCTTCTGGTAACTTCTACCCGGATTGCCTAAACCCACTACCAATTTCACCATTTCCTGACAAATCCATCACTCAAAATCAAAAAAAACACAAAAAATAAAATACCACAAATTCTGGTAGATTATAAAATAGGAGTAAATTGGGGTTTGTCAAGAAGAATTGGAGAGTTTTTTGAGGCTAAAGAAGATGTCTGGATTCTGTTCATTATGTGGTGGACAATACGAAGACATTATAAGGGACATTCCTAAACTGATTTACATTTTTTTCTCATAATATGTTACTCTTGTAGTGTCAAGAGGTAACTCCTGACGCCAATAAAAAAGGGCAGGACGATGTCCTGCTCCTACATTTTCTGGCGACCACAATGTGCTGGTGCGGGAATACCGATTCCCGCACCAGCGAGGCTGAAGCCTTGCACTACGCTGTTCTATTTTAACTTAAATGATTTCCACTGGCTGAAATATCTCTGGCCGTTTCCGTCGACCAACTCCATTGAGTAATAATAAGTTCCTTTTTTGAGACTCTTGCCGTTGTACCGGCAGTCCCAGATTATTCCAGAAGAGGGGACACCTTTTCCTTCCACTGTCTTTAACAGGACAGGTTTCAACTGGTCGATTTCGTAACCGGAGGGCTTATCCTGACAGATATAAAGCCTCCAGGAGTCTATCTGCTCTTCAAAATCGGGCTTGAGCAAAAACATCAGGGAGCGGTTTCTGCCTGAGGATAGTTCCTCAACTGAGGAGGAGAGATTGAAGGGTTGGTAAGTCATTACCCCTACGGGCTTTTTCTCCTCGACCTTATTTTCAGGTACGACTACTGGATTTTCAGGAGGAGTCACCTGAGCAAGATTTTGCTCTTCTGTCTTCTTCTCAGGGACGATTACTGGAGTTTCTGGAGGAGTTGTCTGGGTTAATTTCGTCTCTTCTGCCTTTTTTTCGGGAACGACCACTGGTTTCTCAGGAGCGGTTACTTTAGCCTGCTTTTTCTCCTCTGCTTTCTTTTCAGGAACGATTAGCTTGTTCTCAGTCGCTGTCGTAGGAGGCACAACTTTTTCCTCTGTCTTTTTCTCAGGAGGAATTACCTGATTCCTGGACGCAGTTACCGGTGGTGCTGGCATAGTCTGAATTTGAATCTTTTTTGTTCCCTCTTTTCGGGCATATTCATGGTTGCTCCCATTTTTTCCTCCAAAAGCGATACTTAAGGAGACCCGGTGGTCCCCGGTCGAGCTCTGAGGGGCTTTATAGGGATATTTCTGGAAACTGTAATCTAATTGAAAGGTCTGGCTCCCTCCATTGTATCTTAAGGATAAACCAAAGCTGGGTTGTTTTATATCCTGCTCAAACTGCTTTCCAAAAGTATACCCCCCTCTTAAGCCAAAGCTCACACTATTTCCGGTCAAAATCCATTCCTCAATCCCCAGAGAGCTTAAAGTATAACTCTTGTTCTCAGGTTTGGTTGAATTTTTCACCCGGATGTCCCATGCCAGGATGGTAGAATACCTTTCCATATCAAAATGGTAGGCAAACCCTATTTTCCCCTCCCTGATGGCATATCCTAAGGTATCGCCGTTATCCGGGATCATATCTGTGGCTAAAAGATTCTCCACTGCAACTCCGACTGAGAACTTGGGTGAAAATCTGTAAAACAAGCCTAAATCAAGGTCAACCCCTTTCTTTTTTCCATAGTTTGAGTTGTAAAGAAATTTTCCGTTTAATCCCAGAGAGAAATCCTGGGCAAGCCATCCGGCAAGACCGACAATTCCAACGTTGTTAGTTACCACATTGGTAGGATTAGCCAGGGAACCTTTCTGGCTTCCTCCAAGGAAAAATCTTAATTTGTCATTTAAAGGATAGACTCCAACTCCAGAAAGAAGGTAAGGGTTTTCATTTTCTCCTATGGTGAATTTAGATATCTTATCGTACATAAGATAAATCTGGGGTCTTTCAAGCTGGGAAATTCCTGCTGGATTGTAAAAGATGGCGCTGGGATCATCAGCAAGGCCCACAAAAGCCCCCATTCCGGTTGCCCTGACTCCGTACCCTAAATTATCATAAGAATAGGCAAGACCAGACCAGGCGGTGCACACAACCAATAGAGAACAAAATATCATTTTCCCCTTTTTCATCTTAATCTGCTCCTCAAAAGAAAGGTTTTAGATTTAAAAGACTCCTTTTTTAATATCGGAAGATAGTTACTTTTTGATTACTTTATTTTTATTTTCGTAGGGGGGGGGGTTATCCCCTCCCGTTTTTTTTCGGGAGACTCATTCCGTCGGGTCAGTCCCGCCGTTGGCGGGACGACGGCCACATGGCTTCTGGTAAACCTAAAGGTTTACGCTCCAGTCCTAATTTCTCAAAGTCAGACCCCGCTTCCGGAAAGAACTGCGGGGATGGTCTTGAGTAAGATCTTGAAATCCAGAAGCAGGGACCAGTTATCTATATATTCTAAATCCAGCTTCATCCATTTCTCAAAGTTTATCTTGTTTCTGCCGTTTACCTGCCACAAACAGGTCAGGCCCGGCTTCATACATAGTTTTCTTCTATGCCAGAGGTCGTAATTGCTAACCTCGCTGGGCAGAGGAGGTCTGGGACCAACCAGGGACATATCCCCTTTTAAGACATTGAAAAGCTGGGGCAGTTCATCCAAGCTTGTTTTCCGCAAGAATTTCCCCAGTCTGGTGACTCTGGGGTCTTCTTTTATCTTGAAGACAGGTCCATCCATCTCGTTTTTATTTAATAAACCTGGTTTGAGCTCTTCGGCGTTCTCTACCATAGTCCTGAATTTATAAAGTATAAACTTTTTACCGTTCAGTCCTACTCTCACCTGTTTGAAAAGGACTGGACCCTTAGAGCTAATCTTCACCAAGAGTACAGAAAGGAGAAAAATAGGGGACAAGAGGATTACCATGAAAAAGGATAAGGCTCGATCCAAAATCTCCTTGGCGATTATAAGCTCATCTTTTTTCGGACCAGAGGAGAAAAGGATCAGAGGTTTTTCCTCCAGGGTCATAACCTTCTGTTTGCATAAGCCGTTCGGGAAATAATCAGCTAAAATACAGATGGAAACCCCCATTTTCTCGCAGATGTTCAGGCTTTCCTCAATCAGGTTCAAGAATCTCCTGGGCACAGCATAGACTATGTAATCCAGATGGGAATTCTTGATAATCCGGGGTAGGTCCTTTAAAGTTCCTATCACCTGTGTCCCGGAGACTAATTCTCCTTTTTTGGACTCTTCCCAATCCAAAAGCCCTAAGATTCTAAATCTCCAGTCTCTATTCTCTTTTACCTTCTGGATAAAGTCTCTGGCAAGTGAGCCGGTGCCCACTATCAAAATGTTGGAAAGATGGTTTCCGTTATGATATTTTACCTTCAGAAAAAACTTTATCCCCCCTCTCAGGACTGCTAAAGCTAAGAGGTCTATCCCGGCGAACAAAGCAATTACCCTTAAGCTTTCATTCAGGGAATTTGCTGCAAACAGGGCAAATAATAAGAGAGTGGTACTTTTCAGAAAAGGATTAAGAAGATTTGCAAATATCCGGGTTAAAGGTATTTGCCGATATTTATAGGTTTTCAGGTCAGTCAGGAAGAAGAAACTCCAGATCGGAAGGACAAAAAGCAAAAGCTCCCGGATAAAGCCACTCTCCACAATTTGATTCTGACTGCACAGGTACAGGGACAGGTATAACGCCACGATGGTGAGAAAAAGGTCCCCCAAAAAGTGCAATCTCCTATAGAAAAATTCATTTTCCTTTAGCATATTACCCCCCTATCTTTTTTGCCAAATGGTAATGAATTAAAAGTGAAAATCTGGTCAACTTTTCATCTCTCCCCGGAATATTCCCTGCATTGGACACTTTGGTTAGATCGCCAGACAGGTTTGCCCGGAACAGATTCCGATAGTTGTAGCTCAGGGAAAGTTGATAGGTGTTACTGTTTTCTACTGTGCCGCTGGGGAACTTATCTTGATAATCTGGATTAAGCCAGGGCTGATTCCACGAGGAGCTGATTTTCCCCTCTCCTTTCCTTAAGTGGTCCAGCGAGATCTTTGCCTCTAAGTTTTTTCTCAAGTACCCGCTAAGAGAGAAATAAAGCTCATCTGCATCTGGGCCTAAGGGGTTTCCGATGATTCTATTCTTGTAAAGATACCTGTTCCAGGGGTATTTCTGGTTATAGGTCCAGTTATTTATCCTGAGATACTCTAAATTCAGCTCCGTGCCTGTAAGACCAAAAAGGTCAGCGGCTTTTGTCCCCAGAGAATAGGCGATCTCGTTCGGTTCTCTGTCTGAGGAGCTTTTCTTCTCTATCTGAAAATCGTCTATTAAAAATTCCCCATAAAAAAGGACTTTTCTAAAAAGCGTCAAATTGAAATCCAATCCTAAGAAAGTGTTATCGTCTTCACCCTCATTCAACTGGGCACCGTGGAACCACAATAAGGGATTCAGGTAATAAAGCTCAAACTGCCTGTTTTTACCTCCATATACGACCGTCTCCGAAAAACCAATCTGGGCAAACTCTTTTATCCTGAAGCTCAAGCGATGAGCTGAAAGGTATCTTCGAGCCCTGCTTATTCCGGTGCTGTCAGCATATTCGACAGGGTCAAGCTTGGTGAAAAATGAGGTTGCCTTGAAAAATCCCCATTTTCCTTCTATTCTCAGCATATCCATCGAAGGTGAATCAGGTGATAAGATCAGTGAGGAGAGACGACTCTGACCCCAGGAAAGATTGTCCCGACCTAAAAATAGATTGAAGTAGGGAAGCTTGAACGAAAGATAAGCCTGAACTGCATCCCCGGCAAAACCTCTCCAGATTTTGCCAGTATAGAGAGAGTCTTTGGCTAAACCCTCATCAATACTGTAGCGGCAGATCAGAGAGAATTTGTCTCCGATATCTGCCTGTATATAAGGGAGGAAAGATTCATAGAAATTAGTTCTGCTCCTGGAGAGAAAACTGCTGTTTTCCAGAAAATCTGCTCCGAATTTTAACCTCTTTTTATCCCCTAAATTTTTCATCTCTGGCTCAAATTCACGCTCTAATTCAGACAATAGGTATTTCTCAAAAGAATTCAACTGGACTCCGTCTCTTTCTATCCTGGTGTTCAAATTCAAAAGAGCGGAGGCAACTTCGCCCCGGTAATAAGGCTTGGTTCCCAAATGAAGCTCCTTCAAATATCCCCTAAGATATAGCTTGTCTATATACTCATATATCCAGGCATAGCTTTTATCCCCGACCGGCATAGTCTCCATCTGTCCCGCTTTCGATGATAGGTGGTTAATGAGTAATAATAGCAAGAATAGAAAAATTATTTTCTTTATCATTTTTACCTAAAGATTTTTTTACGAATCCATTCGGGTTTTGCTTTCACCCAGCTAAAATATAAATTTATTCCGTTAATTTTTTTTGCGAAGACCAGAGAATCTGGTTTAGCCTTTCTTTCAAATAAGGCTACAAAGTTACTATAATCTCTAAACCCTTCATAAGTTGTGCTAAAAGAATGAACTAACATTAAAGCATTTTTTGCCCCAAACTTCTCCGCTTCAATTATGGCAGAAGCCGTTCTATGTAAAAGTTGATAACGAATATGTTTGACCTGCTCCTCGATTAGTTGGAGTTTATTGAGCAAAAATTTTAATTTTTTCTCTTTTCCTTCGCTACGATCCTTCTTCAACCATTCATCAATAGCTTTATCGAAACCTTCTTTTATTTTTCCCTCTATTGTTATTGAAATTAATTGGTTGTTTCCTTTGGCTAAAATAAAAATATCATTTTGTGAAGGACGTACTCCGCCTGGTAATGGCACCTTATATTCGGGAAAAGCAAATAACAATTCGGCTTTTTGGAACAAATCTATTCTAGACTTTTTAAATACTTTTTTCACCGAGTCTGGGAAATCGTTTGCTTTCTGCCAACAATATGCTAGTTCATAAGCTGAATAACTTGGTTTCCATTGCTTGTCAGGATCAGCCAACAATCTTCTCCAATCTTCAGGCCCTTCTGTGGGAATAAAAAATTTCTTCATAATGTTCTCTTTTCATCCTTTTTCTAAACATTCGATAAAAAGTTTTTCTAAATCCTCTGCGGTTTTGTCCCAGGAGTATTTTGACTTTACATAATTGCTTCTTTGATTTCTTCCGTTCTGGACTGCTTCTTTGTTACTCAAAAGGAAGGTCAAATTTTCTCTCAGGTCTCTCACATCTTTGTTTTTGAAAGTGAACCCCCATTTTCCCATAGCCTCCCTGTTCTCAGGGATGTCAGATGCCAGAACGCACCGGTCGTAACTCAAAGCCTGTAGCAGAGCCTGAGGGACACCCTCTATCTCTGAGGGGAGAACGTAGAGATAAGCATTGGTGAAAAGCTCCTCTAATACCTCTTTTTCCACAAAACCGCCAAAAAGGATTTTTTCGCTCTTATAGGCGTGAAGCTTTTTCAAGTAATCTTCTGAGAAAAAGCCGTTTCCTGCAACGAAGAGCTTATAATCTGTGTCCAGGTCTTTAAAAGCTTCAAGAAGATAATGACACCCTTTTTCCGGAACCAATCTTCCTAAGAACAAAATGAATTTTTCTTTTTTCAGCCCAAATTTTTTGATCCTTTGCGGTTCCCTGTAGTTTGGGGGGTCGATTCCGGGAGTAACTTTGAAAACTTCCCTTTTGAAATTTTTCTCCAGGTAGTTTTTCAGTTCTTCAGAAATAGTCGCTAACTTATTGGGGAAAAAAACTGAGGGATACTCTGCCATTCTCAGAAGGGTTCTGGCTAAAGGTCCCCATTTTTTCCTTTTCCAGTCCAGGCTGTGTATGGTCACCACCACTTTGGTTTTTCCGTTCAACCTTGGGAAAAAGGATAAGGAGGAAGGTCCGATGCCTTGATAATTGACTATATCGTAATCCTCAGACAATGCGTCCAGGCTGGAGAAAAAGGTATGGGAGATAGCGTCTAGGTGTTTGGTCTTTATGCTTTTAATCTTTTTCAAAATCACTCCCTTGTACTCCCCTTCGATTTGAGTATAGTAGGGTCTGCAGTAAACTGTTACCTGGTGCCCCTTTTTCGAAAGTCTTAGAGCTACCTTCTCGGTGAAATCCTCAATCCCTCCGTAAGTGGCAGGTATCCCTTTTTGTCCGATAAAAGCTATTTTCATACTTCATTAGCCAGG
>Ga0315275_10002572_pt1 | contig 16451 bp, 11 predicted proteins | sample YL17G03_0_MG_FD_205557 | JGI IMG/M metagenome (GOLD analysis project Ga0315275, IMG submission 205557) | Sediment microbial communities from Yellowstone Lake, YNP, Wyoming, USA - YL17G03_0 | ecosystem: Environmental > Aquatic > Freshwater > Lake > Sediment | place: USA: Wyoming | collected... | reverse complement strand
TTGGGGCAGGCCATGCCTGCTTGGAGGGTAGTATCACACAAATATATTTGGATGTCAATAGTGCAATTTGAACTTCGGAAATTAGTTCGAACATAGGGAACCTCAGCCACAGATTTCACGGATTTTCACGAACGGAAAAGAAAAGATCTGTGCTAATCTGTGCTAATCTGTGCTAATCCGTGGCAAAAATGAAGCCAGAGACAAAATGTCCGAATATCAGTCATATTTGCGTACAAGATGTAACGTTCACCCGGTCGCTCAACTGCTGGACGATCAAATCCGATACTCTCTGCAACTTTTTGATAGCTTCCGCGAGCCGGTTTTGACTATCCTGTGATGAAATTCTGTGAGGAGGTGCTTATGAATCGCCCTAACATTGTGTGGATCACAGCCCTGATCCTGGGCTGCTTCTTCGACTTCCTGTTCTGGAAGCATAATCCCGGAATATCCTTTGCGATCTATGTGATCCTGTGCCTGGTTGGTGGCTTCGTCCTTTTGAATATGGACGGGTTGAAGCCCAACTGGAAGGCGCTCCTCTTGCTGCTGCCTATCGCCTTCTTCGCGGCGATGAGCTTCATCCGCCAGGAGCCGATGAGCCTCTTACTATCTTATGCCTTTACCCTCTTCCTGCTGGGCGTGCTGGCGATCACCTTCCTCGGCGGGCGCTGGCTGGCCTACAGCCTCTCGGATTACGTTGCCAACTTCTTCAGATTGGCCGGTAACATGATCGCCCGACCGCTGGCGTTCATCATCGAGAACCGCCGCCAGCAAGCGGAGACCGGCTCGCAGGGCGGCGCGCGCTGGGTTTGGCCGATCCTGCGCGGTGTCCTGATCGCCATCCCTATCCTTGCCATCTTCACCGCGCTGCTCGCCTCGGCGGATTTGATCTTCGCCCAGCGGCTGTACAACCTCATCGCCCTGTTCCGTCTGGAGAAGCTGCCGGAATACATCTTCCGTGGCGTCTACATCCTGATCGGCGCGTACCTGCTGGTTGGGGTCTTTCTGCACGCCGCCGCGCGGAGCAGGGACGAAAAGTTGATCGGCGAAGGGAAGCCCCTCGTCCCGGCCTTTCTGGGTTTCACCGAGTCGGCCATCGTGCTGGGCAGCGTGGTGCTGCTTTTCGCCGTCTTCGTCGTCATCCAGTTCCAGTATTTCTTCGGCGGCCAGGCCAATATCCACATTGACGGCTACACCTATGCCGAATACGCCCGGCGTGGCTTCGGCGAACTGGTGGCGGTGGCGTTCTTCAGCCTGCTGCTGTACCTGGGCTTGAGCGCCATCGTCAAGCGCGAGACGCCCGGCCAGCGTTGGGGATTCTCAGGCCTCGGCATTGGGATGGTCGCCCTGGTCGGTATCATCCTGGTCTCGGCCTTCCAGCGCCTGCTGCTCTACGAGGCCGCTTACGGCTTCTCGCGTCTGCGCACCTACACCCACGTTTTCGTGATCTGGCTGGGCCTACTGTTGGCCGTTGTGGTCGTGCTGGAAATCATGCGCCGCGAGCGCATCTTCGCTGCCGCGGCCTTGCTGGCCGCCATCGGTTTTGCCGTGACGCTGTCCCTGCTCAATGTGGACGCCTTCATCGTCCGCCAGAACGTGGCACGCGCCGTTCAAGGGAAGGAACTGGATGTGGCTTACCTGGCCTCGCTTTCGACGGATGCCACGCCCGCGCTAGCGGCGGCCTACCAATCCCCCTCGCTTCCGGCCGGAACCCGCGACTCGGTCGGCGCCTCTCTGGCCTGTATCCAGGCTGGCGCGCCCTCTCGTCAAGATACGAGCTGGCAATCGTTCCAATTTTCCCGGCTGTTGGATGAGCGCACTCTGCAGGCGGTAGAAAAGGATCTAGAGAGCTACCAGATCGTAGACGATGACTGGCCGGTGAAGGTTATCACCCCGCAAGGACAAGAGTACGAGTGCTGGGGTAATGGCATGGGCGACTGAAAAGATCGTGGGGGCACGGTCAACGCAATGCGCCGCCCATTTGGGCGACGCATTTTGGAGCCAATTCTTTTTACGAGCCTTAGGAGTGCGAAATCTCCCGATTTCGCCCAGCGCACATTAAGCACGGTTTAGAGTATTTTCCTGCCGAGAAGCGATAAGTAATTCGGCGGGTTATAACTGACACAGTTATAAGGAGTGAAAGGTATGAGTGAAAATATCATTTCAAACGATTTGAACGGGGCTACCCCGTCATTCTTCACGCGTCCAAACGTGCGGCAGGAAGTAATCCCGGTGGCGGGCGGAATCCCGATCGGGATCGAGCGGGTTTTGAACCCAAAGGTTGGCATCGGCGGCGCGTACGGCACCTGGGGCGAGAGCTACGACAACGCACACCTGAAAGACCTGATCGAACAACGCCTGGGCGAACCCTTGCGCGATGAAGAGAAAATGAACCTGGCGGAACTGGGCTTCGTCAACCGGCATCACATCCCCCATTTGACCGACGAGGAGCATCTGGAATTAGAAGTCGAAGTAGGCTCACGCTTGTTGCGTGAAGCTGCGCTCGCCAATGGCTGGCTGCCCGGCGAGGTCCAGGCCGTGCTGATCGGCATGAGCGGTCCTGTGGCTGATGATTACATCGAGCGAATTTGTCAGCGAGCCGGCATCCCCGAAAGCGCGCTAAAGGTCAGCGTGCATAAAGCCTGCGATGGTTCGGTCGGCGGGTTGAACTTGGCCCTGAATCCGGGGCTGGCTTCCGCCGGGCAAACGAACATTGCCGAGTCACTGTACGGCAAGAAAGTCTTGGTCGGCGGGATCGAGGGCTTGAGTCGCTTCACAGGTCGCACGCGAGACAAAAACGCGCTTCAATTGTTCGGGAACGGCGCAGGCGTGATCGGGGTGATCCCAGGCACGACGATGAAGTTCCTGGTGGGCAAGGATCATGAAGCTTTCGACGAGGAGGGTGTGCTGGCTGTGCGCATGTTCTATCCCCATTCAGGCCAGAGGATATCTGGACACTCGATGATCGAGGTTTCGCAGGCCGGGCTGACGCACATCCGCGTGGCCGGGTTGATGCACGAACCGGATAGTGAAGACCCAATCGCCATGGCGGGGCCAATGGGCATGGTGAAGCTTTTCGTGCGCACAGGAGTGCAGGTGGTCTCTGAAGTCTACCAGGCGTATCGAAAGCTCATGGAAAAACTGGATATGCCGGATAAGCCGATTGAGGTTGCAATCGTCCACCACGCCAACTATAAGATCAACAAGCTGAAGGAAAAGCACCTTCAAAGAGAGGGCATCAGCTTCCCGATGCCCTGGCTGTTGAGCGAATTCGGGAACGTCAGCGCGGCTTCCAACATGATCGCTTTCCTGCGGCAACTGCCCAGCCTGAAACCCGGTGATCACGTCTTGTTCGATGGGTTTGGCGCAGGGACGTATTACGACGTGCTAGCTGTCGCGCTGGGAGGCTAGGAAAAAGGGCTGTCCAAAAAGCCCAGTGAAACTCACGGAGACCGCCAAATTTGGTGGTCTCCGTTGCTTCCTTTGCCTGATGTAGCGGCGAGAACTATCTCGCCCCTCTTTTTGGACAACCCTTGATCGCGTCAACGGATATCCGGAGGCATCAGGTACCAATCCAGGAAGCGCTCCATGCGGGCGTAGGCGTCCAGTTGGGTGGCGCGCTTGAGGAAGCCGTGCGGCTCGCCCCCATAGGTTTTGTATTCGAATATTTTACCAGCGCGTCGCAAGGCCTCCACCCACATTTCCGAGGCCTCGGGCGGCACGATCTCATCTAGCAGGCCATGCATGATCAATAAGGGCTTCTGCACTTTATCTACCTGGAAATAGGGTGAGCCTTCGATGTAAACCTGGCGGTTCATAGATGGCTTGCCAAGCATCATTTCGGTGTAGAGACGCAGGTCGCGATTGCACAACGCCCAGGAATTCTCTAGGTGAGCGTCGCCGTACTTGCTGACGCCGCAGGCAAAAAGATAATCGGGATCGCGCGAAAGGCAGCAGGCCACCATGTAGCCGCCGTAGCTGCCGCCGAAGATGGCGATGCGTTCCGAATCGATCCAATCCAGGTTGTTCAAGAAGCGCGCCCCATAAAGGCAATCCTGGGTGTCGCTGATCCCCCAGTCATCGTAGTTGGCTTGCTCGAACTCAACCCCGTATCCCGTGCTGCCCCGGTAGTTGGGAGCAAGAAAAGTGTAACCTTTGGCAATGAAATACTGGGCCAAGATATCCCATTCGTAACAATATTGGGCCGAAGGGCCGCCGTGCGGATGCAGGATGGCTGCGCCGTTGGGCTTATGCGGGCGGAACAACAGGGCTGGAATTCTCACTCCGTCCTGGCTCTTGAAGTATACCCATTCAGGCATGACCAGCGGGTTGCGCTCCAGGGCAGGCAGGTTAGAGAAGGTCAGTTGTGTCGTCTTGCCGCCTGGAATGGCGACGCGATACAGGTCGGGTGGCTGGAGCGGAGACTCGTACTCGACGGTCAGATACCTGCCATCCGGCGACCAATTGGGCGTTGAATAAATGCCCTGCCCGGTCCTCAAGTAATCCACTTCACCGCTGACGACATCAATGAGCGCCAGGTTGAAAGCTCCCTGCTGGTTGACGGTGCACGCCAGGCGCGTCCCATCCGGCGACCAGGCCAGGTCGCTCACCTCCAAACCAAGGCGGGTCAATTGCTGCATCCCTTCCCCGTCGGAGCGGATCAGCCAAGCCTCGTTGAAGCCGGAGCGCTGCGAGAGGAAGGCGATCAGCGCCCCATCCGGCGACCAGCGCGGCCACCAGTCTTTCTGTTTTGGCGCGCCGGTCAGGGGGCGGATCTGGCCGGTCTGCACGTCCACAATCCGCAGGTCCAGGCGGTTTGGATCGTCGCGCGGGCGGAAGATGAAGACGACCGTCTTGCCATCCGGCGCGGGGCGGGCGTCGCGCACGTCGCCGGATAAAGTCACCAAAGAACGTGGCCAGGAACCGTCGCGGTCAGTCAGCAAGAGTTGGACGCCCTCCCCTTCACGATCCACAAAGATGAGCAGACCGCGACTGTCTAGCATCCAGCGCGGCAGCGTGGCCCTGGGCGCAAAGCCGCTGATCTTCCTGGGCAGGCCGCCTTCGAGCGGGGCAACGTACACGTGCATCTGCATCGTGAAGGCCAGCCAGCGGCCATCCGGCGACCATTGCGGGATCTCGTCATCCCAATAGGCAACCGGCCCGCGATGGGTGGAAATTCGCGCCGGCCAGCCGCCTGCGGAGGGCATCACGTAGATATCCGAGAGGTCTTCTCGATCCCAGATGAAGGCGATGTTCTTGCCATCCGGCGAGAGGCGATGGTCACGGACGTGGTTGACGGCTGTGATCAGTTCCAGGCTCCAGCCTTCCGGCGGTTTGATGTCGGGTCTCTTGATCGAGGGCCAGCCATGGCGTTCGTATTTTTCTTCCAGTTTGATCTCTCCGATCATAGCTACCTCCTCGTTCAGGTGACAGTCACCTTATTTTCGATAGGATGGACAGGATAGGCAGGAGAATTCATATCCTGTAGCGCCTGTTTGGTGCTGGGCCTGGGGGATTACAAAAACGGCAGAAGCGCCGAAGGGAGCTAATCTTTGGCGGCGAGTTCTTTATCTGCGGCGAGCAGGATCTCATCCAGCTCACGCGAGATACTCTCCGGCATCGGATCAACCAGGGGAGCGGCCAGGATCTCTTCGACCTTTTCCCTGGCCCTATTATACATCGTTGGCTTGCCCAGGTTGAGCCAGGCTTCGTAGGAGTGATGGCCGATCAGGCTGGGCGTAAAAAACTCATTGCTCCGGGCTGCCAGACGGGTTTGGCGGGATTTCAGGAAGTTCCCGCCCGGGCCGATCTGGGCGATATCTGCGTAAAGGTCTTGCACTGCGCTGCTATCCACACCCGCTTGCAGACGTTCGCAGAAGTGGGCAATCTCGTTATCCACCACCAGTTGCTCCAGGATGAGGAGCTGATCACTCTCGATCTCACCAAAGCCGACAATGATATCCGAGCCGACGCTGACGGGTTGGAAGGTGGTCACCAGCTTCTCCAGAACGGCCTGCGGACCTGGCTCTTTGGCGTCCGAGGTGCAGCCGGCTGAACTGCTGGGGAGATCGTAATAGCGGCCCATTTCGACCATCGCCGCGGATTGCAGTCCCATTTCGGGCGTGCCGCCCAGGTATGCGCCGTTCCTGAAATCCACCGAGCCGGTGGCACTGCTGTAGATCAATGGCCGTCCAGGATTTGCCAGTTGATAGACAACCACTGCAGAAAGCGCCTCGGCGTTCGCCAAGCACAGGTTCGCGAACAGACTAGCGGGACCGGTGGTGCCGTTGACCGGCATGGGCATGATCATGACCGGTATGTCGTACCTGCCCAGGTCGAGATAAGCATCGAGCATCGGTCCGTCGTGCATCAACGGCGCGACCGGACAATAGATCAGCGAATAAGCCTTGCGCTCCCTGACTTCGACCTCGCTTCCCAGAACAGCCTTCACGCCTGCGACCAGGTAAGGGACTTGTTCGTAACGATGCAGCTCGTGCTCGCCGTGTTTGGACGAGAACTTCATCATGGTAAAGAATTCGTGCAGGGCGCGTGAGTGGGCTGGTACATCGGAGGCGCAAGTCGGCGCCCAGGCCATCACGCCCATATCCATCTGCTGGAAGACGCGCAGGCCGTTCTCGATATCTTTAGTGGTGCCATATCGTTTTTCGCCCGTGACGAAATCCACGGCGAAGGCAGCCGTCCCGTCAATGCAGTAACGGGTGACTGGAGAGGGCAGCCGGTAATCGTGAGCCGGATTCCTGGCCCCCAGGATGAAGGATTTTGGAGCTGCGTGGAGGGCCTCCGCTACCATTTCACCGGGTATCCTGGCAATCTTGCCCTCCCAATCCACCTTCGCGCCGTTCCTTTCCAGGAGAGGCAGCGCCTTCTCGCCGTAGAATTTCACACCCACGCCAGAGAGAATGCGCAGGCTCTCGCGGTGGATGCGTGTACATTCTTCTTCGGATAGGATTTGCCCTTTGAATTTCATCTTGGCCTCATCGTGTTGGGATTATTGTTCTGCTTTCCTAACGCGCCGCTCCAGATGCTGCAACTCGCGGTCGGCGGAGGCGTCCAGAGGGAAAGGTTGGTGATCCTTCAAAATATCCTTGATTATCTCGTGAATCTCGTCAATGACATCCGGCATGTCAGCGGCCTTCCATTTTTCATAAGTGTCGTGAAAGCCCATTTTGCCGAAGTACCAACAGCCTTCACGGACAGCCTTGACGGTGGATTTTTGTTTCAGGAAATCACCACTTGGCCCGACACTTGCGATCACCTCGTCCAGCCACCTCTCCTGCACGCTTGGGATGCCCTCGGAAAGGCGGGTGCAACGCCTGAAAACTTCCACATCCATGACCATCTGTTCCAGGCTCAGGATGGTCGAACCGCCCAAGAGGCCCGGCCCGACCAGGAGGTCTGGCCAGGCCATTACCGGCAGTGTCCAGTTGATCGCCCGCTCGTAACCTGCCTGCGCGCCTGGAGAATACTGGTCTGTGCCGCCGGTCGAGGACTCGACGGGAAGCCCGTAATAACGTCCCATTTCGGTGACCGCGGCCCCGAATAGTGAATTCTCGACCGCACCACCAGTATAGCGCCAAGTGTGGGGTTCGATGCTTTGCGGGGCAGGAGCATAGATGACCGGCGTCCTGGGTGCGGTGGCTTGCACCAGGCAAAGCATGGCGAGCACCTCGCAGTTGGCGGTCAAAACGGTGGAAATGATACTGGCGGGACCAGTCGCGCCCATCAGCGGCATCGGCATGATCGCCACCGGGATGTCCCAGCCGGCCATTTCCAGGTAAGCATCGGTGTAACCCTCGTCAATGACCAGCGGTGACATCGGACAAAGAACGTATGAAAACGGATGCGTCCGGCGGATCGTCTCCTTATTCCCATAGGCAATTTGCAGGATTTCTAAGAGCAATCTTGATTTCTCGACGCTGTCGTTCGAATCCTGGATATGTTTGGAACAGTTTTCGAGAACCTTGCGCCAGTAAGAAACGAAATCCCACAACGAATTGCTGCTGAATCCGCCCTCCACCATACTCCAATAGACACCAACTTCATCCAGCGTATCAATCAGAAGGGTAGCCATCAGCCAATCGTCGAACGTGCCAGGGCGGAGTTCTCCCGTTTCGAGGTCGAGCACGGAGACGGCCTCGCCATCTGCCACCAGGGAACATTTCCCGGCGTTCATTTCCAGCTCACAGCCTGGTCGGCGTGCACCGAGCTTGAACTTCTTTGGCGCAAGGTTTAGCGACTCTTCGACGAGTGCGCGCGGGAAGCGAACAATCTGTGACTTTTCATCTGCTTCCGCGCCTGCAGCCTTGAGAACCTGACGGGCACGCGCAGAGAGGACTCGCACGCCGGTCACCCCCAGGACCTTCAGGCTCCGCTCGTGAACCTGCACGCGCTCTTCTTCCGAAAGCACCTGTATCTGCATTCTCATACGTACCTCCTGCTTTGTGAGGGGGAGGACAATGTTATCTGAATTCTCTATCCGCCAGGCTCAAGATCCGCTGGAGTTCTTTTTGCTGGGCTGCTTGCAAAGGCTCAGGGTGGTGATTGTTCAGGATCCATTCTACCTTTTCGCGCGCCACTTCGACCGGGTCCTGGAATCCGCCGCCGGGCGCGGGCTGAGATGTCAGGTCTGAAAAGACGCGCCTGCGCATGTTGTCGCGCGTGTGGCGTTGACGGAGGAAATGTCCGCGCGGGCCAACTTCCTTGATCACGTCCAATGCCAGGGCTTCGGGGCTCGTATCCAGCCCGGCCGCGTCAATCCGCACCCGGTGATAGATGTCGGTATCCAGGATGATCGCCTCTGGGTAGAGCAGGGTACAGGTTTCGAGCAGCCCCATCCCGGAGCCTGTCTCCGCGCCGCACAGGGCGCAGAGCATCAAGGCCGTAGCAGACTCTTCGGCAGCCTGCCAGCCGGGGACGGGGGCATCCGTGCCGTAAATGCCCGCCAGGGTTGGGACACCCCACATGTGCGCGAGTTCCACGCCGATGGCGTAGGGAAGCTCGCCTTCCCAGGGAGTGGTCAGGAAAGCTCCGCTGCGTGGGTGCATGATGCCGGGCATGAAGGAGTGGAAAACGGGTGCGCCGGGGTGGGCCATCTGGATCAGGGTCAGTGCAGAGAGGATTTCGGCGTCGCCGCTGACAACCATCCCGGCGAGTGTGGCCGGAGCGGTGGAACCAGCATTGGCCATGGACATGAACCCGACCGGCAGACCCGCCTCGGCAAAGATCAAGGCCGACTCCATACCGTCTTTATCTTGCGCCAGCGGCGCGATGCAACAGACCAGCAGGGAAAGCGGCGGACGGCCGCGCATGGTCGCCTCGTCCCTGGCAACGGCGCGTGCCATCTCGACCGCGTAACGCGCCATCTTCTCGCCCATCACCGTCTCGCTCTGGACATGCTTGAGGGTGTTATTGAAGGAGGCATCCAATTCATGGAGAGGGGCGGTTTCCGGGAAATCCTGGGCGCTGACGATGGGCCAGTAGAAACTGATCGAGGAGAGATAATCGGACACGCGGGCGATCTGGGCGACATCCTCTTTGCATGATGGGCGGCGCTGCCGTGTGACGAAGTCAATCGTCTCCACGCCGCAGCCATCCGTGGCGCAGTACATAGACCTGCCATCGAGTCGCAAGTCGTAAGCCGGCAGGCGCGCCCCCATGGTGTAGTAACGCGGCGCATGGCTCATCGCCTCCAGAACGACCTCTGGAGGTATCTTGACCATCAGCCTATCGAAATCCACGTGAGCGCCGTGTTCGGCGTAGATCTTCAGCGCCTTCTCAGATGGGCAATGGACGCCAACATCCTGCAAGATTTCGAGCGTGGCGGATCGTAGTTGCGCGAGCTGCTCGTCGCTCAGGATGCGCAGGTGGTATGCTGGCTTGATCGGCTGTAATAGGGGTGTCTCACTAAATGCCATTGGTTAGCGCCTTTCCGGTAAGAATAAGCTGTCTATCCCAACTCTTTATCCACCGCAGCTAAGATGCGGGTCAATTCTGCCTGCTTTTCAGCCTCCAGAGGCTCCGGTTGATGGTTGTCGAGAATCCACTTTACCTTCTCGATAGCCACCTGGCGCGGATCGCGGTATTTGCCATCCGGGCCGACTTGATGGGTGATGCCGCGTTTCATGGCGTCGCGCATGTGGAGGCGGGTGTGCTTTTGCGCAAGGAAGTGCCCGCCAGGCCCGACTGAGTGGATGGTATCCAGGGCGAGCGTTTCGGGGTTGACATCCAGGTTCATCAGGTAATAACGTGCCCGCTGATAGATGTCGTCATCCATGATGAGCTGTTCGGGATAAAGCAACGTATAGGTCTCCGATAAGCCCATGCCGGTCACGATCTCGGCGCCAGTCAGGCCGATCATGAATGGATCGAAGGCCACCTCGGCGGCGGATTGCCAGTTCCCGGCTTCGTGCGCGTCGGTCCCGTAGCAGGCTCCCAAGGCAGACATACCCCAGTGATGGGCCATTTCGACCGGCGCGTAGCGGCCGCGTGCATCCAGCGGGTAGCTCACGTATGCGCCCGAGCTTGGGTCAGCCCAGGCCTGCATGAGCGAGTGGAAAACCGGCGCGCCGGGTGCCACCAGTTGCATGAGCACGGTCGCGCTGATGATCTCGGCGTCGCCCATGGCCAGCGCGCCGGCCAGGGTGGCTGGGGCGGTCGTCCCCAGGGTCGGCATGGCCAGGAATCCGACCGGCACGCCCGCTTCGGCCAGCACCATCGCGCCTTCGATGCCTTCCTTATCCTGGATCAGCGGCGCGATGGTGCAGACCACCAGCGAGAAGGGCGGCCTGCGGCGGAGTTCTTCCCTGCTTCCGGCTATAACGGTTGCCATCTCGACTGTGTAACGGGCGGGGATTTCACCCATGACGGTCTCGCTCTGGACGTGTTTGATAGAGTTATTCCAGCAGGTGTCCACTTCGTGCAGGGGTGCGGTGCGACCGTGATCCTGGGCGCTGACCATCGGCCAGCAGAAACCGATGGATGCCAGGTAATCGCTGACGCGTGCCATCTTGCCGACATCCTCCTTGCAGGATGGCCGCCGCTGGCGGGTCTCGAAGTCAATTGTCTCGACGCCGCAGCCGTCGGTGGTGAAGTAGGTACAGCCATCGTCAAGGTGCAGGTCGTAAAGCGGGTCGCGGGCGCCCAGGGTGAAATAGCGCGGAACGGACGCCATTGCTTTGAGTACCAGGTCTGGGGAAAGCTTGATGATTTGGCTTTTATGATCTACCTGTGCACCGTGGTCAGCCAGGATGGTTAGCGCCTTCTCTGAGGGAAAGCGCACGCCGGTATTCTCTAGGATATCCAGAGTGGCAAGTCGAAGCTGATCCAGTTGTTCCGGGCTGAGAAATTGGAGTTTGTAAGGTGATTTAAGAGGTTCGAGTGGCGGGCGTTCGATGAACATTCACATGACTCCTTATTTGGTAAATCTGAATGTCTTACACTTCCCCTACCTTTTGCAGGACCTTGTAAGGATCGTAGGCATCTCTCAGGCCGTCGCCAATGTAGTTGACTGAGATGATCGTCAGAAAAATCATCAAGCCGGGGAAGATCGCCAGCCAGGGATGCCTGAGAAAATGTTCCTGCGCGTTGCTCAACAGGTTGCCCCAGCTTGGGGTCGGGGGTTGGATGCCAAAACCCAGAAAACTCAAGCCCGACTCTTCGATAATCGCGAATCCTAGTTCCAGCGTGGATTCGATGATGATCGGGCCGATGGCGTTCGGCAGGACGTGGCGGACGATGATACGCAGGTGAGAGGCGCCCAAGCTGCGTGAGGCGGTGACGAAATCCATCTCGCGCAGGGTCAGGATGGTCGCACGCACCAATCGTGCGAATGTCATCCAGGAAAGCAGGCCGATCACCAGGGCAATAGTGATGACGCTGTTCTTCTGGAAGAGGGGCAGCTCAACCTCGCGTAAGATGGCGCTCAACAAGATCAAGACAAGCAGGGATGGCAAGGTTAAAGCCGCGTCGGTGATGCGCATCAGGACGTTGTCTACCTGGCCGCCGACATAGCCGGCAATCGCACCGATGGAAACACCCAGGGTGAGCGTGATTGTCACAACCAACAGGCCGACCGTTATAGAGATGCGGCCACCGTAGAGGACGCGCGTCAGTAAGTCCCGCCCTAAGGCATCGGTACCCATCGGATGACGCCAGGATGGGGACTGGAATCCTTCGGTCACGCTGGAAGTTTCGGGATCGTACGGCGATAGAGGCGCGAACAGAACGGCTAGGATCAGGATGCCCAGGATAACCGAGCCGGTCACGGCGCCCGGGTGACGTCGGAAGCGTTGCCAGACCTTCGCTTGCATCGGCTTGTTTTCTGGTTTGTTATCCATTATGGGCACATTTCTAGCTGTACCGTATCCTGGGATCCAGAACGGCGTAGAGAATATCCGCCAGCAGGTTCGAAAGGATGATGAATCCTGCGCCGATGATGAGAATAGCCATCAGGATGGGGTAATCGCGTTGCAGCGCGGCCTGGTAATAAAGCCGTCCCATCCCCGGCCAGGCAAATAACATTTCAACGAATACCGCTCCGCTGAATATATAGGGCATATCCAGCGCGAACAGGGTCACCAAGGGGATCAGCGCGTTCCGCAATGCGTGGCGGTACAAGACCAGGCGCTGGGGCAGGCCCTTGGCGCGCGCCGTGCGGAGATAATCCTGATGGATCACGTCGAGCATACTGGAGCGTAAAAAACGGGAATACCAGGCAATCCAGCCCAACGCCCCGGTTGCCACAGGCAGGATCAAATGCACAATCCGGTCGCTGATCGAAAAGCTGCTGCCGACGGTGTAAATACCGCCCGAAGGGAGCAAGGGGCCGCCGGTCAGTGGGTTCTTGAGCCAGGCATAGAAAATGATGATCAGGATCAAGCCGAGCCAGAATTCAGGCAGGGCCTGTCCGGCAAAAGAAAACGTGGTCACAAAAATGTCAAAGGCGGAGTACTGTTTTACAGCAGAGATGATGCCAATCGGGATGGCGATGCCAAGCCCCACCAACAAGGTGACAACCATCAGGTAGATCGTGTTAGGCAGCCGCTGGCCGATCTCTTTCAGGACCGGCTGCCGGGTCCAGAACGAGAAGCCGAAGTCACCCCGTAGAATTCCCTGCCGCGTCCCGTGGATGTCCGCGATCCCGTCGCCGTCCGTGTCAATCTTCATCCAGTCGTTGCCCGCCAGCCAGATCACATACTGGAGCGGTAAGGGTTTATCCAGCCCAAGCTGGCGCTTGAGCAGTGCCACCTTCTCGGCCGGGACATGGCGGGACTGCCCGTATCCAGCCAACGGCCCCCCAGGCGCCAGGTTGACCAAGGTGAAGAACAATACGCTGAGCAAGAACACCATCAGGACGGCCTGCAACAAGCGCCGCAAGATGTATTGGGCCAAGTCGCCCTCCGCCTTACCTACGATGAAAGGTGTGGGAGGTAGCCTTTACACCTCCCACACTATTTCGGGATTACTTGACGATCGTCCAATCGGCGATGTTCCAGGTCACCACGCTGTTGATATTCGCCTGGACACCTGCCAGACGCGTCGAATGTGCGTCCGCGTTGATGGTCGTGAAGAGCAGGATTTGAGGCAATTCGTCATCCAGTATTTGCGCCATCTGGCAGAAAAGGTCTTTACGCCCAGCCTCATCCAGTGTATAGGCGCTGTCCAACAGGGCGTCGAATTCCTCGTTCTTCCAGCGACCGATGTTCCAGCCGTAATCCGGTTCGGCAGAAGAGGAGTGATAGTACTGGTAGATAAAGTCGGTAGGATCAACGCCGGAATAGCCATCGTCGTAAAAATCAATGTTGAAGTCGCCGCGCTGTTCGATGCCTCCGCTGGCGTAATCTGCCCACAGGACACTTCCCTGAACGGCGGATAAATCGAGGTGGATGCCGATCTTACCAAGCATCTCGGCGATCAACTGCTGCGTCAGGATCAGCGGTTCGCCGTACTCCGAGTAGGTGATCAACTCCATTTTCATCGGCGTGCCTTCCACCGAGGTCGTACAGCCATGACATTCGCGCACGCCGTCGCCATCCTGGTCAATCCAGCCGGCTTGTTCGAGCAGCGCCTTCGCTCCCTCTTCGTCAAAATTTGGCCGGGAGATGTCACATTTATATGGGTCACGGAAGAATTCGGTCCAAACCGGTGTGCTGTAGCCGCGGAAGACCGAGTTCGAGATGGTATTTACGTCAATCCCCAGGCGGACTGCCTGACGCACGCTCGCGTCGGAAAAAAACGGATTGGGGTCTGCGACCGGATCCGTCGAGCCTTTGGCTGCCAGGTTCATGAACAGGCGCATCACCCACCGACCTGACGTGCTGATGCTGACCTTAACGTTGGCTTCGTTCTTTAAATCGTCGGCCACTTGTTCGGTCGCCCACATCAGCACGTCCGCATCCCCCTGGCGCATCATGGTCACGCGGACAGTTGCATCCGGCACGATCTTGACGACCACATTCGCAATTTGCGGCTTGCCTTTCTCGAAGTATGTAGAGTTGCGTTCGAAGGTCAGATGATCGCCGGTTACCCATTCTTTGAGGAGATACGGCCCGTCGCTGAGCGGATTGCGACCGCAGTCCCAGGCGGTGAATCCCTGGTCAGCCTGGCAGTAGTGTTTCGGCCAGATCACGATTTGCTCACCGCCGAAGAGGGTCAGGTATCCGGGGTAGAGAGTGTTGAAGTGGATCACGAAAGAGTGGTCATCAATCTTATCAATACCATCCACGTAGTCAATTCCCAGGATCCATGTGCCGGTGTCGGGGTTGGTGATCGCTTCGTAGGTGAAGATCACATCATCGGTCGTGACCGGCTGCCCGTCCGCCCAGAAGACGTCGTCGCGCAGTCTCCAGCTGACATCCATGGTGCCAGCCTCTTCGTCAACGAGAACGCCCCCGTTATCAACGGTGGGAAGTTCAGCCGCCAGTTGTGGATAGACATTGCCATCCGGATCTATGCCGGTCAGGCCCAACAGGGTCATGTGCATCACCAGGGCGTCATAGCCCGTGTCGCCCACGGCGGCATTGAAGTTGAACGGATCTTCCGGAATGACGATGACAATGCTGCTCGTCGGTTGATTACCAGCCGCAGGGCCGCAATTGGCGAGGCTGAGGACCAGCACGATCAAAAATCCCACCTGCAATATTATTCTTAGCCTTTTACTGATAGACATCACGTTCCTCCTTTGCTGTTGGAAATTGGATGACCAGGAGAGAGGGTACTTCTTGATAAGAAAATAGCATATCCCAATATGTGAGTCAATAGGGGAAGCAGCAATGTCTAAACCCGAGGATATGATTCACAAGTTAGTCATTATTGTCAGCTCTTGGGCAGGTGATAGATAGCGCGCGAGGATCGGGCAACGTAACCATTGACCCAATTGACAACAGTCTGCGGATTGACCTTCAACTTGCGCGCAATCGAGCGGAAGCTCTGGCCGTCGAAGCACATCAACACGGCCTGCTTTTGGACCTCACCCGGATAACCGTTTGGGTTTGGTTCTGACGTGTACTTTCTACCACATACACTGCACAGGTACCTTTGACTGCTGGATGGATTCCTCCCGGCCTTGACTTGTTTTTCCGCTCTCTGGCAATATGGACACGTTGTCATGTTCCGCCGAATCTACATAGAGTGAAGCATCATGGGCAGGCCTGGATAAAAGCATCCAGGTCGCGATGCTTGAGAATGGCACTGAACTGCATCGCCTTTGCTTGTGAGCAGAAATCTTCGAGCGCGATGCCCGTGTCGGTGTACTCGGTATCAATAACCACCTTGCCAGCTTCGATGAAGGGAATCATCTGCTCGCACCAACCTTGGTCGAAGCAGTCCTCGGTCAAGGCCCAGTCGAAGTAGGGAAGCAAATCGGCCACCTGCTCACTGTCGTTCTTCAAGCCAATGGCCAGGCCGCGCGCGTGCGCCTCGTCCGCCAGCCAGATATTGTAGCGGAGTTGATCCTGATAAGTCAGCGGGAAGCCGGTATCGTTAGTATAGGCGTCTATGTTGTCCGGCTCGATGCCGTCGAAACCCTTGTCATGGCACAAATCTAGGCGGGCGCGCAGGATGGGGGCAAGTTTATCAATCTGGCGGATGTCCAGCCATTTTTCACCCGGCCAGCCTTTGTAATCCTTGCCAACGACTTCGGGCGGGAACTGATCCTTATCCGAGCTCCAGTCCTCCCAGGAACCGGCGCTCATGTAGCAAATGACTTTGCGCCCTTGGGCATGTAAGGCGGCGACGACGGAGGCATCGTTGTCGAACAGGTCAATGTCATATACCTTGGCTTCCCCAGAAGTGTCCACCGGCAAATCTGTCAATTGCCACTGCCAGGTAATGCCCGGAGCTGGCTGCCAGATAGCTTTACCGGTTGTAGCCGCTGGCGTGACCTGAGCAACTGCCGGAGAAGAAGGCTGGATTTCGAGAGGCTTGGGCTTGTCTTG
>Ga0315275_10002570_pt1 | contig 16453 bp, 15 predicted proteins | sample YL17G03_0_MG_FD_205557 | JGI IMG/M metagenome (GOLD analysis project Ga0315275, IMG submission 205557) | Sediment microbial communities from Yellowstone Lake, YNP, Wyoming, USA - YL17G03_0 | ecosystem: Environmental > Aquatic > Freshwater > Lake > Sediment | place: USA: Wyoming | collected... | reverse complement strand
TGATCCCCTTACGCTCTAACGCCAGGTTGGTGAATTTATTGTGTCCATAGGCGATGACTTTCCCCGCGGCCAGCTGCACGACATTGGCCCCTTGGAGGCTGAGTTCGTATAAGGCGCGCTCGTCGATGTATTGGTCTTCCCGCATGTTACCCTGCTCACCGCCCACCGGGATAATCTCGTATCCCTGCCCCAGCAGATAATCTCCGAGCTTCGTCCCCAGTTCTCTGGCCTCGCCGCTGCCGGCTTGAAACAGAGTCAGCCAGCCGACTTTGGGAATCGCCTCAATAGCAATGTTCAAAGCGGGAGAGAGATCGATTTCGCCTTTAGCGGGCTCTCCCTTGGGCTGGTCGTTGACCGCCTTGAGATACCTGACGACCGGATTCGCGGTCTCATATTTCTTTAAAAAGAGGTAGGGGACGGTCAAGACTTTCTTTTGGTCGACGAGATTGAACACCGTATCCAGGTGGAGGATTTGGAAATTGGCCCCGGAGTACTTATCCGCCGGCGGCATGGATACTCCGACCACGTCCATGTTCAGTTTTTGAGCGATCTTCCGGGCCGCCTCAGGATCACTGCAATTGCCGATGCCCATAAGGATGGTTTTCTCATCCTTGATGATGATATCCCCTCCCTCGCAGTGGACGCCCTCGGCCTCCGCATCAAAAACGATGGGGTGTTTCGTGAGTTGATCGGCGAACCGAAAAACGAACCGCCCCAGGAGGTGCTCGAGCTTTCGCCATCGGTAGCGTGAGTTGGTGAGGATCATTCCACGAGGCGTAGAAACGGCAAAATCCCTGGTGTAGAAAAACGCTCCGCTCAAGGGAATCAAAGGGTCAAGAGCGCCTTTGTCATTGTAGCTGAAAAAGAATTCCGGAGAACGGCCCAGCAACACCGAGGCTGTAATCCGGTCCATCTTTTCTCTCAGCCGTGGAAATTGGTCGGGGAATATCTCGGCCAGCGCCCCTTCCAGTCTCCCCGCTTGGCGGGCATTGAAGAGGGCGTTTTCTAAAAGATCGACCAGGTTCAGCGTCCGGACGCCGCTTTTCTTGAGGAGATTTGAAAGTTTTTGGTGTTGTTGGACCATACCCTCCAAATAGTTCAGCACAAAGAGGGGCGAGTCTCCATAGAGGGTATAGATCTCTCTCCGCTCTTCAGTACTAGGTGATAAAATGATCACCGACCTCAGGGGATCAATCTCTGAGACAACACGCCCCTGCTGGATATCGAGGGCCTCCGGCTTGGCCCTTACCGGCGACAAAAAGCAGGTTATAAGGACCAGACAAAGACCTGAGCAGATTCGAGTTTTCATGGATACGAGCCTCCATCTGAAGCACCGACAATCGTTCTCTCTCGGCCTGAGCCTCATTCTTATCCTCCGTTCCGGGGAACACGAAACGTTCGCGTCCCCGGTTTTTGGTTTGTATTCAGTTTATGGGAAGGACTCAACCAGAGTCAAATCACGGCCGGCTTATCCTGCCAGTCTGGGGCCAATTGGCCCGAGCCTCATTTGACTCCTCCTTTTTCCCTGTGCTATAAGCACAAGCGCAATCCGGTCGAGGAGGCGTCCTTCCCTATGCAACTCGCCAAAAATCTCGGTTATTACCTGGGCTTTGTCGCCGCTTCCGCGCTCTTTCTCGTCGTCGAGCATTTCACCCACATCGAATTCTTCCTCCATGTCGCCGCCATCCCGCTCGAGGTCTTGGTGGCTGTCTTCATCGTCGAGAGGATGCTGGAGCGCCGGGAGACTAAGGAAAGGCGCCGCCAGCTCATGTTCATCAAGAGCCACATGTTCCGGACCGATATGCGCGGCCTCTTCATCGCCAACTTCCACGGCCTCAAGAAGCCGGCCATCACCATGAGTCAGATCAAGGAGGCTTCGCTGGAGGACCTCCGCAAGATGCGCCGTGAGGCCGAGGCCATCGAATACCGCTCGCCCGAGGCGATGGAAGAGATCATCAGGGAATACGTCAAAGCCCAGCCCGTCTGGACAAGCTTCATGGAACGGGCCATCACCTACAACTTCGAGAACATCTTCCTGGACATGATCTACATCCTCCACTTCATCAGCGACGTCAAAGCCTTCAAGGAGCGCTATCCCGACCGGCTCTTCATCCATGAGGCCGAAAGGAACGAGCGGCTGATGACCAAGGTGAGCAAGGTCCTGAACGACGGGATCCAGAAGTTTTTGGATTATGCCATCGAGCTCAAGGAAAAGCAGCCCAAGGTCTTCTTCGACCTGATGATCGACTACGAGATCTCCGGCCGGATGCATCTTCCCCGATCCTGAGGGGGCAGACCGGGCCCAGGAGGCCATATGAGGACGAGATCAAGGCTTGGTATCGCCTTCCTTTTAATGGCTGGGATTGCGGCTCTCACGGTGTCCGCCGTTCCTTTTCTGGCGGAGGCCCCGCCCTTAACCTCGGACACTTTTCAGTCTTTCGAGCGTTTTGTCGCCGAACGCATGGCCTACGACCGGATTCCCGGCCTTTCGGTCGGCCTCATCAAAGGCGATTTCACCTGGACAAGGGGGTTTGGATGGGCCGATGTCGAAAACCAGTCCCCGACCAAACCGGAAAGCTCCTACCGCCTGGCCTCGATCACCAAGACCATCACAGCCATCGCCGTCCTCAAGCTCGTCGAGGAGGGGAAGATCGACCTTGACGCCGAGATCCAGGCCTATGTCCCCTACTTTCCGCGGAAAAAGTGGCCGGTGACCGTCCGGAAGCTGTTGGGGCATATCGGCGGGATCAGCCACTACAAGAATGACGCCGTCGAAGCCCACATCAAGGATCCCAAAAACACGCGCCAGGCGCTGGCCATATTTCAGGATTTTGACCTCGTCGCCGAGCCGGGCACAAGATACAACTACTCGAGCTACGGGTATGACCTTCTCGGCGCCGCGATCGAGGGCGCTTCGGGCCTGCCCTACGGCGAGTTTATCCGGACCCGCGTCTTCGAACCGCTGGGCATGACTGATTCCCGCCTGGACGATCCGTTGGAAATCATCCCCAACCGCGTGCGCGGCTATCAGATCATCAAAGGAGAGCTGAAGAATTCCGAATACGTCGACATCTCTAGCCGCTTCGCAGCCGGGGGGACACGCTCCACGATCCTCGACCTCCTCAAATATGCCCGGGGGATTATAAAAGGCCAGATCCTGAAGGAGACGACCTGGAGGGAGATGTTCTCATCCCTGGTCCTCCGCAGCGGCCTTCTGACCGAGTATGGGATGGGCTGGGGAGTGCGGCCCTGGAACGGCCACTTCACCGTCAGCCACAGCGGCGCACAGCCCGAGACGCGAACCCAGCTACTCATCTTTCCGGCGGAGGATTTCGCCGTGGCCATCGCCTGCAATCTGGAGGGGGCAAACCTGACGCCCTATGTCCGGAGGCTGGCCGACCTGGTGCTGGATGAGGAGAGCGGCCTCGCGGCCTATGCGCCCGGCCACGTGAGGCAATCCATCTACGAAGCAGCCTCCGAGGCGTTCGATTACGGTTTGAGTGCTTATCTCTGGACCGGCGCTCCCCTTTCGAAGGACCGGGACGACCTCAGGGTCGCTTTTGATTACTTCAACGAAAGCGTCGGCGAGAACAACGCCGGACGGGAGTATGAGAAGGCCAAGAAAAAGCTCCTGGCGGGGATCCACCCCAGCTCTAAACAAGCGTTCACTAAAGTTGGCTCATACATGGCCTGGGCGCTTGAGGAAGAGCGGGGAAAAGAGGCGCTTCAACTCTATCACGGCCGAGGCCCGATCGCCTTCTTCAACGACTACATCCGGCTGAGCACCGCAGCGTCTTCGCCCAAGAGACATCCCCGGTTCAGCGGAGAATTCGGCCGGCTTGCGGCGGAGTGGGAAAACGATTGGGCGAAGACGCATACAGAAGAGTTCCGGCGGTTGGTTATCACTCCGGGCACGGATTTCGAGGCTCTGCTCCCAAAACTCAAAAAGGCTTTCGCCGGGGCTTCGATCTGCCCGGATATAAGTCCGGACCTGGCGGAGACCGTCGAGTATTTCCTGGAAAAAAAGGACGCTGAAAGGGCGATGTCCGTTCTGGCACTGGGTCGGGAGGTCTATCCGGCATCGCCACTGCTGGCCGCCGCTCTCGGCTACGCACAGGTGTGGCGCGGACACATCACGGAGGGAAGGAAATTGTACTTCGAGGCCCGCGAGCTCGACCCGGCCCACCCCGTGCTCCGAGCCGACCAGTTTGTCGCCTCTATGAAGCAGTTGGTTGGGGCCGATAAGAAGAAGGAAGCTCAGGCCCTCGGGTTGACCGCGGTCGAGCTCAATCCCAAGGAGCCGAGCCTCTACACCGCCCTCGGTGAGCTGAGCATCCTGAGCGGCGAGAAGCACAAGGCCGCAGAATACCTGAAAAGAGCGCTCCAGATCGACCCGAAAAATGAAGAGGCCAAGACGCGGCTCAAGTCCTTGGAGAAATAGGGAGGAACACCATGGCGGAAGGGAGCGGAGACCGTTTCCAGGGCGAGACCAAGTATATTAGGGACAAGCTTCCGGCCGGATACCTGGATTGGCGGAAAAAGCCGGGGCCCTATAAAGTTTATCAGGAGGCGCCGAAGGCTAAACTCCCGGCGCCGGAGAGAGCCGGAGGGATGCCCGTCTGGGAGGCGGTCGGACGAAGGCGAAGCGTGCGGGATTTCCGGAGATCCCCTGTGAGCACGGAGGACCTATCGCAGCTTCTCTGGGCGTCCCAGGGAGTGACCAAAGTCATGGGGGAGTATGCACTGCGCTCGGCTCCGTCGGCTGGAGCCCTGTATCCTGTCGAAACCTATCTCTCCGTCCAGATGGTCGAGGGGATCGAACCCGGGATCTATCATTACGGCGTCCGGGAGCACGAGCTGGAGCTGCTGCAGCCCGGAGATTTCCGGGCTGAGGTGGCTAAAGCGGCCCTGGACCAGGGCTTCTTGGCTGAAGCGGCGGTCGTATTCGCTTGGACGGCTGTCTTTGCCCGTTCGAAGTGGAAGTACAAGGAGCGGGCCTATCGCTATGTTTATCTCGACGCCGGCCACATCGCCCAGAGCGTGGCGCTTGCGGCCGTCGCCCTAGGGCTCGGGTCCTGCCAGATCGCCGCGCTATACGATGACGAGGTCAATGCTATTTTGGGCGTTGACGGAAAAGAAGAGAGCGTCGTCTACATGACTGCCCTCGGCCGCCCCTAAAAGAAGGGGGAAAAGAAGGGGGTCAGGTCTCAACAATCAACATAGTCCCCCTAATAAATCCCTCATTTGTCGAAAGTTGAGACCTGACCTCTTAATTGACCCGCTAAGTTCCCCTTAGGCTATTCAGTATTGTTTCTCCAGAATTTCCGAGCCTTTATCCCCTCCCCTCGTGGGAGGGGATGATGGGGAGGGGGAGTCCGGGAATATGGGGACATGAACTCAATTTCTGAATTGAGTATAGTGTCACCATATTTCTATTGCCTCAACTTGCGTTGGTAACTTAAACCAGGCGATAATTACCTGAATCGGAGGATTAGGCCCATGAAGAAAACAAAAGGGATTGGCTGGACTCTTCTGTTTTTTGTGGCGACCGTTCTAGTGGCTAACGGGCAAGAGCAGAAACCGGAGAAGCCGTGGTTGTTGCCGCAGGATCAAGTCAATTCAATTGTCAACGCCGTGCGCGCGGGGAAGGAATTGACTCCCTCGGCCTGGCCGGATGGGGCGAGAGTCGCCGTCGCGCTCTCGTTCGATTTCGACGCCGAAACAAATGCCCTGCGGGACGGCCAGTACTCCCCGGGCGGGCTCTCGCAGGGGGAATATGCGGCCAGGGTTGCCGTGCCGCGCATCCTGGCTCTCCTCGACAAATACCGGATCCCGGCCTCATTCTTCGTGCCCGCCGTGACGGCACTGCTCCATCCCGCCGAGATCAAGGCGATTGTGTCCAAAGGGCGTCACGAGGTCGGACTCCATGGCTGGATCCACGAGCGCAATTCCCTTCTCACCGAGGACGACGAGCGAACATTGATGAAAAAGTCATTCGATACGCTCAAGCAAATGTCCGGCAAGGCCCCGGTCGGCATCCGCACACCCTCCTGGGATTTCAGCGCCTCCACCCTTAAGCTCATCCGCGAGCTCGGGCTTCTCTACGATAGCAGCCTGATGGCCGACGATCGTCCGTATGAAATTCTCGAAGCCGGAAAGCCGACCGGAGTGGTCGAGCTCCCGGTCGAGTGGCTTCTCGACGACTATCCTTATTTTGGGTTCGAACGCTACAGCGATGTCCGGCCCCACATCACGCCGAACGAGGTCTTCGAGATCTGGTCTGCCGAGTTCGACAAGGCCTACGAGGAAGGGACGCTTTTCGTCCTGACCATGCATCCGAAATTCATCGGCCACCGCAGCCGCATCCTTATGCTGGAGAAGCTCATCCAGCACATCCTGGCCAAAAAGTACGCCTGGTTCGCCACCCATGAGGCCGTCGCCCGATACGTCAAGAAGCAGAAATAGGGGGACATGAACTCAATTTCTTAATTGAGTATCGTGTCCCCCTATTTCCCCCCTATTTCCTAGCGGACCGATACTCCGTTTAATCGAAGGAAGATGATACAACCAAGCCCGTAGATCATCCATCCAAGGAGCCATATCAAGCGGCCCGCGGGGGACGGGAAGATGATGCGGACGAGGAAAACCAAAACGGGCAGGCCCACGATGACGGCCCTCGCCCTCTCCGTCTCAGCGACAATAAAGGCCCAGGCCCCCAATATAAGCGCAACTCCGATTCCAATCTCGGTGTACGGGATTTGGATCATCACCCCATATATAGCACAGACGCACCGGCTGGGATAGCTCAAGGCCCCGTCCCCCCTGATCTTCCGTCTCTTTGGATTGCCCGCGATGGGGGGCATACCAATGGAGTTTTGGTAACTCAGGACTCAGGCAAGATGAGCGAGCGAGATGAGAATCTCTTGAGATCTTCTCCGTCTCCATCTTGGTAGCCTGAACATACAGCAAGGATACAAGATAATTATTCATTTAGACTTGTAATTTATTCTTTTGTCTTGTATTTTGGAGGCATGAATAAAATGCAGACGACGATATCGAGGCGAGGCCAGACGGTCGTCCCTGCCGCGGTCCGGAAACGCCATCACCTGCTCGACGGTGACAGGCTGGCTTGGATTGACGACGGAGAGACTATCAAAGTCGTTCCCATCCCGGCCGATCCCGTCCGCGCGCTTAAGGGAATGGCCAAGGGAGAGCGCCTGGTCCAAGAACTGATGAAATATCGAAGAGAGGAAAGATCGCGTGAGCGGTGACCGCTTCGTCCTGGACACATCCGCCATTCTGGCCTTCATGACGGAAGAAAAAGGGGCCGACACGGTCGAGAAGATCCTCTCCAGAAAGGAAAACCGCCTGTTTATCCCCTGGGCCGTCCTTTTTGAGATCTATTATGTCACGAGGCGGACGCGCGGCGAAAAAGCAGCCGACAGCCGTTTTGTCTTGATCAAGGAGTTGCCGGCATCAATTCTTTGGAATATGGAGGAACCGGATGTGCTGGCTGCGGCCCGGTTCAAGGCTCAATTCCAAATATCGTTTGCCGATTCGATTATCGCCGCTGCGGCCTTCCGATTGGACGCCATCCTCGTCCACAAAGATCCCGAGTACGAACGGCTCATCGGAACGATCAAGCTGCTTTCTCTCATTTCGTAATATCCCCTCCGGTCAATATACCCGGATCCACTTCTCATTATCCAGGTCAACGCCCCAGAGATGATACCGTTCGAAGTCCTCGACTATAGCGTAATTTCCCGCGCTCCAGATTCGCCTCGGGTAAGACGAGGCAAAAGGAAGGCGGATAGTTTTCCGTTCTTTCAGATTGGTGTCCAGAAGGCAAAGAGACGAGACCTCTCCTTCTAATTTTCGCAGGATGAGCAGGTTGTCCTTCGCCCAGGCAAAGGCCTGAGAGGGCCAGCGGAAACCATAGCCTTCCAATTCCGCCATCTTGACCACTCTGTTCTCTGCTACGGAATAAATCCCGAGCTTGGAACCGGCCGTCAAAAAGGCCAGCTCGTCCCCGGCCGCGTTCCAGCGAAACCCGGTCACCGAATCCTCTGGAAAAACCTGACGTTTTTCAAGTGTCCGGGGGTCCAAAACGGTCAGGATCTCTCTGGACAATGATTCCTCGAATCGGACATAAGCGATCAGGCCGGCGGGCGTTATCACTCCCCTATTCGACATGTTAACGACATACGCCTTGCGGATCTGGTCGGCGATTGTCTCCACCTGTCCCGATTGCAGGTTCACCATAAGGAGTATGACTCCGGCCCGCCCGCTGTCACCCCCGGGTTCGATTATCATGGAGCAAAGGAGGAAGGCCGACTGGCCCGCATTTCCTATCCACAAGCTTATGCAGTACCCGATGTCCGGAGTGCCCAGGTCGTATCCCTTCAACCCTGAGCCGTCACTGTTGATCACCCATAGCTCTTGGGCCGTTGACCATGGAACATTATCTGCGAAAAACGCGACCCTGTCGCCCTCGGGCGCCACACAAATGGGATGGAAGTTGCTCCCATAAAGGGGCGATTCCCTGTCCCCGGTTTCGACCAACGTCCTTTCTTCCGTACCGTCGGTCTTCACCATGCGCAGCTCCATAGATCCGCGCCGCTTGCCGCTGAAGGGGTAGGTAGCAAAGGCCACCTTGTCCCCGCCCTGAGAAATCTGTCCCCACATCGTGAAAAATCGGGCTATCTTCTCCGTTCGACCGGATACGGCGTCGAATTTGAAAACTCCCTTGTCGGTAGCGAAATAAAAGGCGTCGGCTCGAGCCTCGATGTCGTAGAAGTAGTGCTCATTCCGAGCTTTCCATACGCCGAAAGTGAAAAGCGCAAGGAGGACGATGAACGCCGGGAAGATGATCGCCGCGGATTTCGTGAAGCTCCAGGCCCGGCTTCGGGGCTGCGAGAAGTCCGCCCTATTCAAAGTCATAAGAGAAGCCAAGGCGAAGCTCGCGGGGAGGAGGACGAACACGATCGGAATCGCGCCCACCGCCGGATAAAGCCCCCCCCGATAGAGCAGCGGCCCGATTATCCTGGTCATGGCCATTGACAGGGCCATCCAAAACAGGGCTGTGAGGAAGACGACATTAAAGGGCCTGTCGGAAACGACGGAAAGGGAAAAGGCCGTCGTAAAGAAAAGGAGAGGCAGGAGATAGAGAAGGAGGCTATGGGGCATGTCTCCGAGGAGCGAGAAAGAAAAGCTGAGGCTGACCGATTTGAGCGCTGGGTGGAAGCTGACTAAGAAACCAAAGAGGATGACAACGGCGTAGAGGACAGTCAGCAAGGAGACATATTTGGCCAGCCAGACCTGCCATTTCTTAACCGGCCGGGAAAAAAGATAAGCCCAGGCTCCGTCCTGGAATTCCGAGGAAAACCCGCTGGCGCCGAGAAGCAGCGAGAAGGCAGGCAGGAAGATGAAGAGGAGGGTACTGACCAGGATGTCGAGGGTCTCCTGGTCTTTGGAATATCCAAATGAGGCCAGTGAAAAAAGCAGGAGCCCGACCAGGGCAAAGATCACCAGGCCGAATTTTTCCTTCCATTCCTTGACGATCATCCTTCTCAGCATGTCTTCCTCCTCAGCGGGCGACGAAGCTCCGGAAGATATCTTCAAACGTCAGCGGAAGGCCCCTTTTCGCCATTCAATAAATCCGTATCCACTTATCCGTCGTCAGGTCGGCGCCCCAGAGCTCGTGCTTTTCGGTGTTCTCGACTATCGCGTACTTCCCCGCGCTCCAGAACCGCGACGCGTAATAGGTATTAAATGGGAGCCGGAGGGCTTTCTGCTCTCTGAAATTCGCATCCAGTATGCACATGGAAGCGCCTTCCCCTTCGACCCTCCGAAGGATCAGCCGGTCATCCGACGTCCACTCCAAAGCCTGCGACGGCCAACGGAGGTCGTAGCCCTTCAACTCGGCCATCTTGACAACCTGCTTCTCGGCCGGGGAATAGATGCCGAGCTTGGATCCGGCAGTGAGGAAGGCCAGTTTGTCGCCGGCCTTATTCCAGCGGAACCCCTTCACCGAATCTTCGTAATAAACCAGAGCTATTTCCCGGGCTTCAGGGTCGTAGACAGCCAGATATTCCCCCGCCGTCGCTTCATTATATTGAATAAAAGCGAGCCGCTCGGTCAGGGACGTTTCTCGGGCCGCGGGCATGAAGGCGAACCATGTCTTTCGGACCTCGGCCAGCGTCTCCACCTGTTCGGACTCCAAATCAAGACGCAACAGCCTGGCGACTTGACGTCCGTTCGCATCGACGTCCTTTGCCCTTGCGACGCACAGCAAAAGAAGCGCCCGGTCAGAGTCCGCGAAGCCGAGGATATATTCATAATAAACATCCGGGATTCCCAGGTCATAGCCCCTGAGCCCCGTCCCATTACTCTTGATCGTCCATAAATTTTTCCGGGTTGCCTTATTGCGAGAATTGAGATCGATGAACGCCACCAGTTCGCCTTTCGGGGACGCCCATAGGGAACCGAAATAAACTCCATAAAAGGGCGACTCCGGATTCTCCGTTCCGACAAGCACCTTTTCTTCAGTCCCGTCCGTATTCATGACCCGCAGCTCGGCGAAGTCACGGCCCTTTGTCCTAAAATGATAATGGACGAAAGCGAGCTTGTCTCCGCCCATCGAGACATCCCCCCAAAACGAGGGGGACTTGGCCATTTTCTTGGTTCGTCCTGCAGCCGGGTCAAACTTGAAGAATCCCTTTTCAGTGACGAAATAGAGGGCGTCGGTTCTAGCCCTCAGACTGTAGATATATCGTTCCTTCATGATTTTTCCGCCTACAAACCCGATGAGCACCACGAGGACGATGGACGTCAAGATAAAATTTGCCGACCGTTTCGTGAAGGTCCAGGACCTCAGCCGGGGTTGGGAGAAATCCGCCCGGCTCAAGGTTATGGCCGAGGCCAGGGCAAAACTCAAGGGAATGAGGAGGCTCAGAAGAAAGACAAGGGAAAAGACTGAAGAAAACCAGGTCCGGTAAAAAAGGAGTATGCAGGCCCGGCTGACAGCGATCTGCAGGACGATCAAGGTCGAGGCCGCCAGGAAGGCGACGTTATAAACCTTTTCTGTGAGGATGGAGAAGGAAAAGGCTGTCGTAAACAGAAGAAGCGGAAGGACATAGGCCAGGACTCCAAAAGACAGATCTCCGACGATCCGGAAGCTGAAACTCAGAACGCCCGACTTGAGCGCCGGATGCAGCCGGGCAAGGAAGACGAAAGGAAGGACGACGGCATACAACACAGTTAAAAGCGAGAGATATTTGGCGATCCAGACATTTCCCTTTTTGACCGGCCGCGAAAAAAGATAAGCCCAGGCGTCTTCCTGGAACTCGGTGAAAAATCCGCTGGCGCCCAGAAGGATAGAGAAGACGGGAAGGAAGACAAGGAAGGCCGTGCTGGCCAGGATATCGACTGTCTCCTTGTCCTTGGAATAGGCGAACAAGGCCAGGGCAAAGACGGCCAGCGCAACCATAGCGAAGGCGAACAGCCCGGATTTTTCCTTCCATTCCTTGACCAACATTCTCTTGAACATGGCTCTTCTCTTCAGCCGGCCACGAAGCTCCGGAAAATCTCTTCGAGGGTCAGCGGCTCGACGTCCATCCGGAGGGGAGACAGTCCCTCAATTTTCTTTTCTTTTTCTTCCGACCAGGGATAGACGATCGCTTCCATGCGCTGGCCGTCCCGGGATTCAGTCAAGAGGCCTTCGATCCCCAGAGTCTGGGGAGCGTCTCCCGGGAAGGCCAGCCGCACCCGCCGGGTGAAATCCTTGACGGCCTGATGCTCTTCGTCCAGGATGATCCGGCCGCGGTGTAAAATGAAGAGGTGATCGACGATCCGCTCGAGCTCATGGACGAGATGGGTCGAGAAAAGGACGGTCGTGCCCGAGTCGGCCAGTTCGCGGATGATGCCCTGGAGGAAATCGTAGCGCGTCGGGACGTCGAGCCCCGAGGTGGGGTCATCGAGGACGAGGAGGGGCGGGCGCGCGGACAAGGCCACCGCCATCGAGAGCCGGAGCTTCATCCCCCGGGAGAGCGTCTTGACCCTCGTTTTTCTATCCAGGGAAAAGCGTTTGAGCAGCTCATCGGCCCGCTGGCTGTCCCAGCGGCGGTAAAACGCGGCGTTGAAATCCAGGAGCTCCCCGACGCGCATCCCCCCGAAGAAAAAAGGGTCCTCGGGGATATAGCCGACGTCCTCCTTGTAGGCGGCGGACCGGAAAAAAACTTCGCTGTCCTTGTAATGGATTTGTCCTTTACAGGCGGGTATCACCCCCATCATGATCCGGATCAGGGTGGTCTTCCCTTCTCCGTTCAGGCCCAAAAGGCCGTAGACCTTCCCCGCATCAAGCTTAAGGCTGAGATCGCTGAAGACAGGGTGTCGGCCGAACGACTTGCTCAGACCCATGATTTTGAGAAGCTCGCTCATCTATTCTCTCCTTCAGCGTTTTTTCCCTGGTTTTTGAGCCGGGATTCGACGATCCGCCTGATCTCCGCGGCGTCCAGACCGAACTTGCGGGCCTCGGCGATGGCCCGGTCAAAGAGGTCCTCTGAGAGCCTCACCCTATCTCTCTGGATCAAAGAGATCGAATTCTCGCTTACAAAACTGGCTTTGCCCTTGCGCGTGCAGATAAAACCCTCATGCTCCAGCTCTCTATAGGCACGGGCCACAGTGTTGGGATTGACCACGAGCTCGGCGGCCAGGTCCCGGATCGAGGGAAGCGCCTGGCTGGCCTTGAGAACGCCAAGGGAGATTTCGCCTTTTATCGCTTTTTTTATTTGCTCATAAATCGGGATGAATCCGGAAGTTTCGATCGTAATCATTGGCCTGACCTCTGTATCACTGTATTAGTAATATAATACAGTGGGGCCGTTTGTCAAGTTTTATTTTGTTTCCGGCCGGACTGTTAGACCCTTTATTGCCTTGCTGGCCGCTCGCGAACGAAGAACCCCCCCTCCTCCCGACCTCCTCCCGCCGGGGGAGGAGGAAATGAGATTCCCTCTCCCTGGATGGGAGAGGGTTGGGGAGAGGGTGATAGCCAATTCGCATCTTTTGGATGCGATCAAGAGCAATTGATAGTATAATCACCTGACGATGGCGAATTGGCGGGCACTGAGTCAGGCAGTTGCCCCATATTGGGGATAGTTTTTGGAGAGCGCTCCGCTGTAAGATGTTTTTAGGGGACAGCAACCATAATCCCGCTTCCGGCGAGAGAAACAGAAAAGAAATTAAGGGTGATGTCCCCGGAATTAGAACGGTACTCTTCCTTCCGGGCGGCCAACCATAATGGTCTCTCCTCCGGAAGTATGCCGTGGCTTCGGAGCAGGCGAATTAGGGATAACGCGGGCGGATACTTAGCGAGGTTGAGATGAAGAAACGGATGTCAAGCGTTTCAGCGATTATGGGCATCGGTATATTCCTGTTTTTCTGTCTGTCGGGATGCCAAAAAAAGACGGCGCAGGTGAGGACAGAGACGATAGACGGCGTGACCTATGTTCACAATCCCGCCACTCCCCTGCACGCCGAGAGAACCGTGGTCTTCGAGGAGGATTTCACCTTCAAAGAAAAGGATGAAGCGGGCAAGATTCTAATCTACAAACCCGGTCGTTTTATCGTCGACGGGCAAGGCAACATCTATATCCAGGACGATTCGGACATGGCCATCAAGGTTTTCGATGCCCAGGGCAACTACCTCCGCGCCATCGGACGCAAAGGAAGCGGCCCCGGAGAGTTCGGCCGGATCGCCGATATGGCCTTCCTTCCCGACGGCCGGCTTCTCGTCACCGATTTCGAGACAAGGCGCACCTCGCTGTTCAGTCCGGAGGGCCAATTCCTGTCGAGCTTCCAGTGGAAGAAATTCTTCAGCCAGGTTTACCTCGCAACCGATTCCTCATACACTGTTAATGAGATGGTAGTCAGCGAGGATAGGCGAGAGCTCTGGGCAAAGACGATCGATTTCGACGGCGAGGAGGTTCTCGCTTTCGGCAAATTCAGCTACCCGGAGTTCAAGATGCTCAGCCAGGGTGAGATCACGTTCACCACGTCCGTCCCTTGGAGCCCGCAGTCGGTTTTCACGGGCGACCAGAAGCGCCAGTGGCTCTATCATTGCTTGAATGACAAATACGTGATCGAAATCTACGACAGCCAGGGCAAGCTCTTCCGTAAGATCGACCGGCCCTATGAACTCGTGCCGGTCACGGACGAGGATATAAGCCAGATAAAATCGGAGTATGCCGACAGGCCCGACAGCCCGTTCGCCAAGTTGATCGAACAGATGGCCATACCGAAGATCAAGACAGTCACTGATCGCCTGCTGGTGGACAACGATGGGAACCTCTGGGTGGAGACGAACGAAGAAAAGAGAAAACCGGAAGCCGGAGACAAAGAAAAAAAGATGGAGGAAAATCCCGTCAGAGCTTACGATATATTCAGCCCAGACGGGGTTTACGAAACGAGGGTTTGGACCGATATCCGGCCGGGCCTCTTCGCCAACGCCAAGATGTACCGCTCGGTCGAAGACGAAGAAACAGGACTCCGCCAGCTCAAACGCTACCGGGTGGCTTGGAAAGAGAGTTAAATCTCCACCGGGCCGACCATCCCTCCCGAAATGATCGAGTTCATGGCCTCGGATGCACTCCAGTCCAGATTCCGGACTTGCGATTCTCTGAGGATCACGACGAACCCGGTCGTCGGATTGGGCGCCGTGGGTATAAAAACTCTGAGCAGGTTCTCTTCCTTGTTTTTTTGATCCCGCATAACGGCTGTGACGAACCCGACCGACCAGACACCCGGCCGAAAATGCTCTACCATGACGACCCGCTTGAAGGCCCCTTTCTCCGGAAGGGCCAGGGCGTCGGCCAGCTGCTTGCCCAATGTGTAAACCGTCTTGATGAGCGGGATGCGCGCCGTGACCAGGTCCACGAAGCCGAAGGCCTTTTTCCCCGCCCAGTTGCTGGCCACCAACCCGAGAAGGTACAGGGAGACAAGGACGAGGAGGATGCCCAGGCCGGGGATCCTGAACCCGAGCCAGCGGTCGAGGAGCTTCGTGATGCGCGTATCGACGGTCAGGTAGAAGAAGCGGATGACGAGATAAGAGAGTCCGATCGGGATGATCGCCAGCAGGCCCCGAAAGACATAGGTTTTCAGGTGTTTAAAAAATCCTCTCATCACTTTTTCTCTCGCCCCATTTTAGCGACGAAGTAGCCGAAGAGAAACCCGACCAGGACGGCCAGAGGAACGAGGATCACCTGGGACATGCCGATCTTCCAGAAATAGACCCGGAAGACGACTTCCTGGGTGTTCTGGACGAGCAGGATGACGATCAGGGCAAGCAGGACGGCCACGACCAGGATTTTCGTTTTCATCACATCCACCTCTTTCGTCTGAAATATATCACCATCAGGAGGCCGATCGCCAGCATTATCCCCACAATGACAAAATACCCCCAACGCCATTCCAGTTCCGGCATGAACTTGAAATTCATCCCGTAGACGCCGGCGAGGAAGGTCAGGGGGATGAAGATCGTGGCGATGATGGTCAGGACCTTCATGACCTGGTTCATCCGGTTGCTGACGCTCGAGAGATAGATGTCGAGCATCCCGGAGAGCATATCCCGGTAGGTCTCGACCGTGTCGATGACCTGGATCGTATGGTCATAGACGTCCCGGAGAAAGATCCCGGTCGTCTGCTGGAGCAGGGGCGACTCGGCCCTCTCCAGCCCGTTGATGACCTCCCGGAGCGGCCAGACCGACCGCCGCACATAGATCATCTCCCTCTTCAAAGCGTGCATCTCGTGGAGCGTCTGCTGGTCGGGATCGGTGACCAGCTCTTCCTCGAGGACCTCCACCCGCTCGCCGAGCTTCTCGAGGACGAAAAAGTAGTTATCGACAATGGCGTCGACGAGGGCATAGGCCAGGTAGTCCGGCCCGAGCTTCCGCAGCCGCCCTTTTCCTGTGCGGATGCGGTCCCTTACTGGGTCGAAAACATCCCCATCAGCGCCCTCCTGGAAGGAAATGACGAAATTGGGGCCTAGGATCAGGCTGACCTGTTCCGAGGAGGTCCCGTCTTTGCCTTTCTCGCAGCTCAGCATCCGGAGGACGATATAAATATAGTCTCCCAAGTCCTCCATCTTGGGCCGCTGGGCCGTGGTCATGATGTCCTCGAGGATGAGGGGGTGGACGCCAAAATGGGAACCGAGCTTCCCGACCAGCTCGCTGTCATGGACGCCGTCGATGTTGATCCAGGTGACTGTGGCGGTCTCCTTGAAGGAGAAGCATTCCTCGACCGATTTCGCTTCCTTCTGCTGGAAGGTTTCCCCGTCATAGTCCATGATGGTGATCCTGGTTCGCTCGGCCTTCTTGTCGCCGATGTGGACGAGGCTTCCGGGCGGGAGCCCCGCCTTGCGCGATCGTCGGTGATTGATCCTAGCCATTTTTGACCTCAT
>Ga0315275_10002568_pt1 | contig 16456 bp, 17 predicted proteins | sample YL17G03_0_MG_FD_205557 | JGI IMG/M metagenome (GOLD analysis project Ga0315275, IMG submission 205557) | Sediment microbial communities from Yellowstone Lake, YNP, Wyoming, USA - YL17G03_0 | ecosystem: Environmental > Aquatic > Freshwater > Lake > Sediment | place: USA: Wyoming | collected... | reverse complement strand
CTACCGCCCATACCTGTCGTTCGCGCCTGGATGGCAGCTATGCGTTGTTCAGCGGCCATTCCGCTGGCCGGGGTGACTGGCGGCCAACGCCACGAAGCGGACGGCCTACGCAGTTCGGGGGTGCGACCGAGAATCGTCGAAAGGCCATCGGCTCTATCGGGTGCGCGCGCGCCGCGTCGGGCGCCTGCGCGCGATAGTCGATCAGCGCCGCGGCGTCGTGCGCCCGCAGGCGGTCTCCAACCCATTGCGCGAACTCCTGCGCGTACCGCAGCGGCTCCTGCCGGCGCGGGTTCGTCATCCAGTCGCGCAGGTTGTGGGTCGTGTGGCCCGAGCCGATGATCAGCACGCCGTCGGCGGCGAGCGGCGCCAGCGCGCGGCCGAGACGCAGGTGGTGCGCGGTGCCCAGTCCAGGCTGGACCGAGAGTTGCATGACCGGAACGTGCGCGTCCGGATACATCCACAGCAGCGGCACCCAGGCACCGTGATCGAGACCGCGGCAGCCGTCGATGCCCGCGGTGATGCCGGAGTCCTTCAGCAGCGCGACCGTCTGCGCCGCGAGATCGGGCGCGCCGGGTGCCGGGTAGCGGAGCTTGTACAGTTCCGCGGGAAAGCCGCCGAAGTCGTGGATGGTTTCCGGCTGCCGGCTGCCGGTGACCATCGGCACCGACGTCTCCCAGTGCGCCGAAGCGATGAGCACCGCGCGCGGCCGGGGCAGCGTCCGGCCGAGTGCCTGCCACGCCGCGCCGGTGGCGCCGGGCTCGACGGCGTGCATCGGAGATCCGTGCGAGAGAAAGAGCGCGGTCACGCGGCGCGTTGCAGGCGCGGACCGACGCCGTGCGACGGGACGCGCGCTGCCCTGATCGAGTAACGCCCGTTGCCGAGGAGGCCCGCGACCACGGCGGCGAGCGTCAGGAACGCGGGGTACTCCCAGCCGCCCTTGGGCGCGGTGAACAGCCAGCCGTTGCCGAAGTGCACCCAGGTAGCGCCGATCAGCACCGGCACCAGCGCGAAGGCGACGGCGCGCGTGTACAGGCCCAGGATCAGCATCGCGCCGCCGCCGAGCTCGGCGGCGATGGTCGCGTAGGCGAGAACGCCGGGCAGTCCGAGCGATTCGAAGAACTGCACGGTGCCGGCCGGCGTGAAGACCAGCACCTTCAGCAGCGCGTGGGCGATGAACATGGCGCCCAGCCCGGTGCGCAGCAGCAGGGCGGCGAGGTCGATGCGGCGATCGTCATTCATGGTTCGTTCCTTTCGGTGGGTGCGCCCCGAGGCGCGACGGAACGAATCATGAGCGTTGACATAAACAAGATAAAGACGGATAAGGTTCAAAGACTGTTGCAAATAATGCAATAATTAATGCGAGCCATGGACCGCTTCCAAGCCATCAGTGCCTTCGTTCGGGTCGTCGAGACCGGAAGCTTCGCGCGCGCTGCCGCCCGCCTTGATGTCTCGGTGTCGTCGGTGTCCCGCCAGGTCGCCGACCTGGAGGCGCATCTCGACGCGCGCCTGCTCAACCGGACGACGCGGCGGCTCTCGCTCACCGAAAGCGGGCGCGCATTCCACGAGCGGTGCGTGCAGCTGCTGGCGGACCTGGAGGAAGCGGAGCAATCGGCGAACGTCGGCACCATCGAGCCGCGCGGTACATTGCGCCTGACGGCGCCGGTCAGCTTCGGGTCCCGCCATCTCGCGCCCGCGCTCGCCGAATTCGTCGCGCGCCACCCGCACATGCGCTTCGACATCGAGCTGTCCGATCGCGCGACCGACCTGGTCGAGGAGGGCTTCGACGTCGCCGTGCGCATCGGTGACATCGGCAGCCAGAACCTGGTGAGCCGCAAGGTCGGCGCCACGCGGCTCGTCTGCTGCGCCGCGCCGTCGTACGTCGAGCGCCACGGCGCGCCGCGGGCCCCGGAGGATCTCGCGCGGCACGCGTGCCTCACCTACGAGTACTCGGCGCAGCGCCATGTCTGGCCGTTCCGCGACCGGGATGGGCGCGAGCGCAACGTCCGGGTCGCGGGCGCCATCCACGCCAACAACGGGCGCTTCCTGGAGGCGATGGCGGTTGCGGGCGTGGGCATCGCGTTCGAGCCCGACTTCATCGTGGGCCCGGACGTGCGCGCCGGTCGGCTGGTGCGGCTGTTGCACGGATTCGCGCCGCCGCCGACGAGCATCCACGTCGTCTATCCGAGCAGGCGCCACCTGTCGGCGAAAGTACGGGCCTTCGCCGACTTCCTCGTGGCCCGCTTTGCCTCGGCGGAGTGGGTGCTCGCCCCGGAGGACGCATAGGCGTAGCCCGGGTTGAGCCGGAGGCGAAACCCGGGTGGTTGCGGCAATGGGCGGCCCGGCCCCGGGTTTCGCCTCCGGCTCAACCCGGGCTACGGTCCGATGGTTCGCCAGTGCGTTGGTCAGATGGTCCGCCTGTCCGCCAGTCCGACGGGCCGACAGGTTTCGCGCCGGCCGTCGTTGCCGGTCCGTGCGCTCCGCGTCAGGGCAGCTGGATCTTGCCGCCGCCCCCGAGGTTCGGCACGCCCCCTTGCGGGATAACGAGTGACGACGAGGCCTGCCGGCGCATCTCCTGCAGCTCGCGCATCGCGTTCTCGACGCCTTCCTTCGCGGCCTCGCTGTATCCGGCGACGGCGTCGGCCAGGTTCGTGGCGTCGATCTCGAAGCTGATCGGCAGGGGGCCCATGTTGGTGAGAATCTGCGCCTCGCCCATGTACACGGTCGGGCGCGAGCCGTCCGGCGCGCCGTCCTTGGTCACTGGCACCAGGACGCGCAGCGTGGCGGCGGCGCGGTCCGTGTAGACCTCTTCGCGGTAGAGCGCCGCCGGATTCATCCGCGCGTCGCGCGCGCCGGAGGGAGGAAGGCTGGCCATGGTCGAATGCTCCGTCGTTTTCGAATCCGGCATTCTAACAAATGCGCATGCACCGGCCTCGCGCCGGGACCGTCTCCCGACCTGCGCGCGGACCCGCCGCCATCCGCGCTGTCCCGGTCGCGTACCCCGGGTAGAGCGTAGCCCGGGTTGAGCCGCAGGCGAAACCCGGGGGGGTGTGCCGATGCGCGCGATTGCCCCGGGTTTCGCCTGCGGCTCAACCCGGGCTACGTATTTCGGACTCGCGGCGATCCGTGATCGATGGCTTCAGCAGGAAATAGAAGCCGAACCCGAGCGTGGCGCGCCCCCAGCGCAGATAGGCGTCGTGCCAGCGGCGGATGCGCGCCGCCATCGCTGCGCTGTCCGGGTCATCCGGGTGCGCGTCGACGTAGCGCTCGACGGCGCTGCAATAGAGCCCTTCGTACTCGTCCCACTCGTCCTCGCTGCTCGCCATCGTCCGCAGCACCCGGAATCCGGCATCGCGGGCCAGCGCGGCATTGCCGGCGTGGGTCGCCATTTCGCTCTCGGCGGCGCCGAGCAGGTCGAGGTAGGGCTGCGCCGGGGGCTGCTTCCAGTAGCCGTCGGCGAAGAGCGCGGTGCCGCCCGGCTTCAGGGCCTCCCATGCCCAGGCAAGCGCTTGCGCAAACGAGCCGATCGCCTGGCTCGATCCCATGCAGATAACCGCGGAGAACGCGCCGCGGTCGGCGACCGCTTCGGTCAACGGTCGCGCGATCAGCGTGACGCGGTCGGCGAGCCCGCGCTCCTGCGCCGCGGTTCCGGCGCGCGCGATGAAGGCCGCGTTGGTGTCGACGCCGATGCCCGTCGCCGGATGCGCGGCGAGCACGTCCAGCAGGAAGTGCGCGCTGCCGCAGCCGATGTCGAGGACGTGATCGCCGGGGCCCAGCGTGAAGAGGCCGCACAGGGCGGTCGCCCGCGCGCTTCCCAACGGGCCGAAATGGCGATGGCCGCCGTGCGCGATCGTCGTGAACTTCCTGGGATCGGCGGGTTGCATGGGCGTCCAGCTTCGGGGTGCCGGCACCGGGCGCTGCCCGGTCGCCGAGCGCGGTGACGCCGCCCGACCCGGGTCGCGCGCCGGAATCCGCGCGCGGGTCAGGCGCGGTCCAGCGTCTCGCCGCGTCCCAGCTTGTCGGGAAGAGGCTCCCCGTGCGCAACGAACTCCAGCGCCACCGAATTGATGCAATAGCGCTGGAACGTCGGCGGCGGCCAGTCCGGGAACACGTGGCCCTGGTGGCTGCCGCAGCGCGCGCAGAGCGTCTCGGTGCGCGCCATCCCGTGGCTGCGGTCGGTGACGGTGGCGACGTGGCTCGCCGCGACGGGCGCCGTGAAGCTGGGCCAGCCGGTGCCGCTTTCGAACTTCCTGGTTGCCGCGAACAGGGGCAGGCCGCACAGCTTGCAGCAGTACGTGCCCGGCCGTTTGTTGTCGACCAGCACGCCGCAGAACGGCGCCTCGGTGCCGTGTTTCAACAGCACCTCGCGCTCTTCCGCGGTGAGCGCGGCTTCCAGCGCCCGCCGCTGGTCGGCGGAGGGCGGGGCGAGGTCGAAGCGGGAGGTGTCTGCGCTCATCAGTGCAGCAATCCCGCGGCGCCGCAGCACTGCTTCCACTTCCTGCCGCTCCCGCAGGGGCAGGGATCGTTGCGGCCGGTCTTCGGCGCATCGCGGCGCACTGTCGACGGTGGGGTACGCAGCACCATCCAATAGCTGTGAATCCGGGCGAGCGTGTCGCCCAGGGATTCCTCGCATGACTGGACGAGCCGTCGCCACTCCGCCGGCTTGATGCTGCGCTTCTCCTCTTCGGGCAAGGCATCGGCCAGCACCAGCAGGGGAAACAGGAGTTCGCCCACCTCGTCGGGATCGCCGGCGTCGTACCAATCGGTTTCCGCGAGGTCCACGCCGGTCAGGTAGCCGCCGCACCACGCCGCGTAGTCGATCTCCTCGGTTTCGGTCCGGTACAGGATCAATTCGAAATTGTCGGTCGCCGCGGCGGCGACACTCTGGTTGTAGAAGCGCATGATGAGTTCCAGCACCTGCTGCGCCTGCGCGGGGTCTTCGAAGGCGGGGGTCTCGCCCAGAGCTTCCGGCATCCACTGCGAGGCTGCGACGAGGTCGGGCGAGCTCGCCACCGCGAAGAACAGGCCCTGCATCTCGTCCAGCAGCATCGCCTCGCCCCGAAAGATGTCGGAGTCGAGCAGCGCTTCGAGCTGCTCCAGTTCGGCCTGCGAAAGGGGCGTGCCCAAGTCCGGCGGAATCATCGGTGGGCCATCCTCTGTCCGTGCTCGCGGGTGGCGTGAAAGCCGACCTTCGGCCAGCGTTCCATCGTCACCTGCAGATTGTACTTGCTCGTTGCCAGGAACACCGGGTTGTCGTCGACGTCGGAGGCGAGCGACGAGGCCTGTTCGCGCTCGAAGTTGCGCCGGGCGTTGCCGTCGGGAAACGTGAGCCAGCGCGCGGTCGAGATGTTCGCCGGATCGTAGAGCGCGTCGACCTTGTACTCGCTCGCCAGTCGCGCCGCGACCACCTCGAACTGCAGCTGGCCGACCGCGCCCAGCAGCAGCGTGTTCGATTGCGTGGTCTCGAAAACCTGGATTGCGCCTTCCTCGCCCAACTCCTGCAGGCCCTTGGTCAGCTGCTTGGACTTCAGCGGATCGCGCGGCCGCGCGACGCGGAACAGTTCCGGCGCGAAATACGGGATGCCCTTGTAGTCGAGCGCCTCGCCTTCGGTCAGCGTGTCGCCGATGTGCAGCTGTCCGTGGTTGTGGATGCCGATGATGTCGCCGGCCACGGCGTCCTCGCTCATCACCCGCTCGTTGGCCATGAACGTCATCACGTTGCCGAGCTTCATCTCGCGCCCGAGGCGCAGGTGGCGCGCCTTCATCCCCGGCGCATAGCGGCCCGAGCACACGCGGAAGAACGCGATGCGGTCGCGGTGCTTGGGGTCCATGTTGGCCTGGATCTTGAACACGAAGCCGGAAAACGGCGCCTCGGCCGGATGCACGACGCGCTCGCCGCCGTCGCGCGGCTGCGGCGGCGGCGCCCAGGACACCAGCGCCTGCAGGATCTCCTGCACGCCGAAGTTGTTGATGCCGGAGCCGAAGAACACGCAGGTCTGCTTTCCCGCGAGAAACAGCGGGAGTTCGAACGGCTGGCTCGCGCTGCGCAGCAGCTCCACGTCGTGGCGCAGCGCTGCGACCTCGCCTGGATAGAGTGCGTCGAGCCGCGGATTGGCGAGGCCTTCGATGCGCTCGACGTCCTCGCTCACCCGTTCCTCGCCCGGCGTGAAGCGCACCAGCCGGTCGTGCTGCAAGTCGAACACCCCGCGAAACGCCTTGCCCATGCCGAGCGGCCAGGACACCGGCGCGCAGTCGATCTTCAGCACCGACTCGATCTCCTCCAGCAGCGCGAGCGGCTCGCGCACCTCGCGGTCCATCTTGTTGACGAAGGTGATGATCGGCGTGTCGCGCAGGCGGCACACCTCGAGCAGCTTGATCGTCTGCGCCTCGACGCCTTTGGCGGCGTCGATCACCATCACCGCCGCGTCGACCGCGGTGAGCACGCGGTAGGTGTCCTCGGAGAAGTCCTGGTGGCCCGGCGTGTCGAGCAGGTTGATCGTGTGGCCGGCGTAGTCGAACTGCATCACCGAGCTCGTCACCGAGATGCCGCGCTGCTTCTCGACCTCCATCCAGTCCGAGGTCGCGTGGCGCGAGCTCTTGCGCGCCTTGACCGTGCCCGCCATCTGGATCGCGCCGCCGTAGAGCAGCAGCTTTTCGGTGAGCGTGGTCTTGCCGGCGTCCGGGTGCGAGATGATCGCGAACGTGCGCCGTCTGGCGACGTCACGGACGAGATCGGCGGGGAAGTCGGGGGCGTTCATCGGGTGGGTGCTGCGGCGCGGACGCGGCGGCGCCGGCGCCGGCGCAAAACAAATGCCGCCGGCCGGGGGCGGCGGGCGGCGAGGGGGCCAATTATAGCAAGCCGCGCCGGGGCGCCGGCGGTCGTGGACAATGCCCTGGCGAATCGCTATGGTGTCCGGAAGGCAAGATTGGCCAAAAAACGGAGCTCGCAATCCATGACGACCCCCCTCACTTCCCATCCCGCCGGTCGCCACTTCCTGCAGATTCCGGGGCCCACCAACGTGCCCGACCGGGTGCTGCGCGCCATCGACCAGCCGACGATCGATCATCGCGGGCCCGAGTTCGGCGTGCTCGGGCTCGACGTCCTGGATCGCATCCGGACGGTGTTCCAGACACGGCAGCCGGTGATCATCTATGCCGCATCGGGCACCGGGGCCTGGGAGGCGGCGCTGGTCAATACGCTGTCGCCGGGGGACCGCGTGCTCATGGCGGAAACGGGGCATTTCGCGTTGTTGTGGAAGCGCCTGGCGGAGCGCCTCGGGCTTGTTCCCGAATTCATTCCGGGGGACTGGCGGCACGGAACCGATCCGGAGGCGATCCACGCGCGGCTCGCCGGCGATCGCGCTCACACGATCAAGGCGGTCTGCATCGTCCACAACGAGACGTCGACCGGCGTCACCAGCCGGATCGCCGAGATCCGGCGCGCGATCGATCGCGCGGCGCATCCGGCGCTGTTCATGGTCGACACGATCTCGTCGCTGGGGTCGATCGACTACCGCCATGACGAATGGGGCGTCGACGTCACCGTGGCTGGCTCGCAGAAGGGCCTGATGCTGCCGCCTGGCCTGTCGTTCAACGCGGTCAGCGAAAAAGCGCGCGCGGCGTCGCGCGACGCGAAGCTGCCGCGCGCGTACTGGGCGTGGGACGAGATCATCGAGGCGAACCGGAAGGGCTACTGGCCATCGACCCCGGCAACCAATCTCCTCTACGGCCTGCAGGCCGCGCTCGACCAGTTGCTGGCCGAAGGCCTGCCCAACGTCTTTGCCCGTCACGACCGGCATGCCGAGGCCACCCGGCGCGCGGTGCGCGCCTGGGACCTCGAAGTGCTGTGCGCCAACCCGGCTGAATGCTCGAGCGCGCTGACCGCGGTGGTGATGCCGCCGGGCCACGATGCCGATGCCTTCCGCCGCACCGTGCTGCAGCACTTCAACATGTCGCTCGGCACCGGGTTGTCGAAGCTCGCCGGCAAGGTCTTTCGCATCGGCCATCTCGGCGATTTCAACGACCTCTCGCTGATGGGCACGCTCGCCGGCGTCGAGATGGGTCTGGCGCTCACCGGCGTGCCGCACCGCAAGGGCGGGACGCAGGTGGCGCTCGACTACCTGGTGCAGGCGCACGCGGCCGCGCGCGGCGACGCGATCGCGGCCTGAGAGGCTGAGAGTCTTTCGATCATGCCCGCTCATCGCGCCGGAAGACGCCCGCTCGTCGTTGCCAATGCTCGCCATAGCCCGAGCTATGGCTGCGCTTTGCGCCTCGATCGGCCGCCTTCTGGCGCGCTGCTCGGGCACGCTCGAAAAACTCTCAGCCTCTGAGCGCTTGCGCCGCAGGGTTCCCGAGCCGCGTGGCGCGGCTGACTCTGGCACCCGTTGAGAAGTCGACCTGCACCCCCGCACCGCCATGCCGCCGGAAGCCGCCCGCATCATCGCCCACCTCGACATGGACGCGTTCTATGCGTCGGTCGAGCTGCTGCGCTATCCGGAATTGCGCGGCCGGCCGGTGGTGATCGGCGGCGGCCGCCGCAGCCAGCCCGAGGAAACGACCGATCCGGCGACCGGGCGCGTGACGCGTACCTTCGCGACCTTGCGCGACTACACGGGCCGCGGCGTGGCTACCACCGCGACGTACGAAGCGCGCGCGCTCGGCGTGCATTCGGCGCTGGGCCTGATGAAGGCGGCGAAGCTCGCGCCCGATGCCGTGCTGCTGCCCACCGACTTCGATTCGTATCGCCGCCATTCGCGGTTGTTCAAGGCGGCGGTGGCCGACATCGCTCCGCAGATCCAGGACAACGGGATCGACGAGATTTACATCGACCTGACCGGCGTGCGGCCGCCGACGGAGCTCCCCGCTGCGGAGGCGACGGAGCAGGTTGCGGCCGACGAGCCCGACCTCGCACCTCCCGAACCCGACGACGACCCCTGGTGGCGCGCCCGCGACGTGGCCAAGGCGATCAAGGAGGCGGTGCGCGCCGCCACGGGCCTCACGTGCTCGATCGGCGTCGCGCCCAACAAGCTGCTCGCGAAGATTGCGTCCGAGCTGGACAAGCCCGACGGCCTCACCCTCGTGCGGCCGGCCGACATCGCGACCCGCATCTGGCTGCTGCCCGCGCGCCGGATCAACGGCATCGGTCCGAAGTCGAGCGCGAAGCTGGAACAACTGGGCATTTGCACGATCGGCGAGCTCGCGGCGGCCGATGTGCAGTGGCTGATCGGTCATTTTGGCCAGCACTACGGCGTGTGGCTCTCCGCCGCCGCGCACGGTCGCGACGAGCGACCGGTGGTGACCGAGAGCGAGCCCAAGTCGATCAGCCGCGAGACGACCTTCGAGCGCGACCTCTCCGCGACCCGCGATCGCAGCCTGCTGTCGCGGATTTTCACCGATCTCTGCGTCGGTGTGAGCGACGACTTGAAGCGCAAGGGCTACGCCGGCAGGACGATCGGCTTGAAGCTGCGTTACGACGACTTCAAGACGGTGACGCGCGACCGGACGATTCCGGTGCCGACGCAGGATGCGCAGACGATACGCCGGGCGGCGGGCGAATGCCTGAAGCGCGTGCCGCTCGAGCGGCGGATTCGCCTGCTCGGCGTGCGGGTCGGATCGCTGGTCCCGGCGGATGAGGCCGCGCGGATGGCGCATGCGACGGAGACGCCGGCGGCGCAATCGTTGTTCGATGCGTGACGGCGCAACCACGTGCCGCGTAGCCCGGGTCGAGCCGAAGGCGAAACCCGGGGGGCTGTGGCAATGGGCACGCCGGCCCCGGGGTTTCGCTTCGCTCAACCCGGGCTACGCGTCCGCGTGTCCCGGCGCTCCCAGCACGCGCAAGCCCTTCGCGTGGACGTCGTCGAAGATCGCTTCCAGCCCCGGATGCGCGCCGCGCAGCCCGTCGACGACGTCCTTCGCCCAGCGCAGATACTCGCGCTTGCGTGTGAGCGTCCAGTTCGCGGGAGGCGCGGCGACGATGTCGTAGACGTTGCAGATCTTGTCGGCGAGCTTGACGAGCTTGGCGCGATCGGACAGCGCGCGGGCGTGCTGGACCTGCAACTGCTTGCGCGCTGCCTTGTCGATGTTCTTGTCGTCGGTGACCTCGAGCACGACCGACGTGATGGTCTCGCCGAAGGCCACGCGCAGCTCGGCCGCCGTCGTGTTCGTGTCCTCGATCGTGTCGTGCAGCAGCGCCGCGCAGAGCACGGCGGTGTCGTCCACGCCCTCGCGCTTCAGCAGGTTGGCGAGCGCGATCGGATGGTTGATGTACGGCGATGCCTCGGCGTCCTTGCGGCGCTGATTGCGGTGCCTGTCGGCGGCGAAGGCGACGGCCTCGAGCAGTTGCGCCAGGGGATCGGCGTGCACAACACGGCTACCGGGTCGGCGCGGGATGGATGCTGTCCACCCAGTGCACGTTCTCGGGATTGGGCTCGACCGCCGGCAGGTCGAGGTTGACGACGACCGGTTCCTGCCCGCTGCGCACCAGCACGCAGGACAGCGGCTCGTCATCGCTGGCGTTGATCTCCTGGTGCGGCGCGTAGGGCGGCACGTAGATGAAATCGCCGGGGCCGGCTTCGGCGACGAACTCGAGCCGGTCGCCCCATTTCATCCGCGCGCGGCCGCTGACGACGTAGATCACGCTCTCGACCGGCCCGTGATGATGCGCGCCGGTCTTCGCCTTGGGGTGGATCACGACGGTCCCCGCCCACAGCTTCTCGGCACCGGCCCGCGCATGCGTGATCGCCGCCGCGCGGTTCATGCCGGGAGTCTGCGCGGTGTTGGTGTCGAGCTCGTTCGCGCGCACGACACGGACGCCGTGGAGACGCCAATTTGATTCGGTCGCTTGGGACATGCGGGTGGCTCGCAGACCCTAACCCTTGCCGCCGGCTTCGTGCAGCGACGGAGTGACGCGGGCGTGCGCCAGGTACTCACGCAGATGCTGGACGTCCTGGCGCCCGAGCGAGTTGCCGCCATGCGGGCGATGCAGGATGCCTTCCGCGCCATTGAGCTTCACCCGGACGCGTGTTCCCGACAGCGATTCGAGGGTGGCGCCCAGGTGGCGCAGCAGCGACTCGATTTCCCGCCACTGGATGTTGCCGCTGATCGGGTCGTGGAAGATGGCGCGGATCAGGTTGTCGTGTTTGTGGCTCATGGCGGATCGGATGCGGTCGCCGGTGCGGAATGACCAATTCGCATTATGCGCCCGGTCGCCGCGGAGGAAAATAAGCGGTCCATTGCCAACGTGCGGGCAACCGGCGCCGACCACGGCGCCGCCGCAAGGACCCCTGCCATTGCCGCCTGACGACCGCGGCGATTACAGGAATCCGATCGACAGCCAGGGTACGGCGGCGATGATCACCAGCGCCACGAACAGCGCGGCGAGGTAGCGCCACACGCGTGGCATGGCTTCGTCGGGCGACACCTTGCCGATCGCACACGCGGCGTAGAAGCCGACGCCGAACGGCGGCGCGAACAGTCCCAGGCCCATCGCGAAGACCACCACCATCGCGTAATGCACCTCGTGCACGCCCAGCGCGCGGGCCACCGGAAAGAGCAGGGGCCCGAACAGCACGATCGCCGGTATGCCCTCGAGCACGCTGCCCAGCACGACGAAGGCGACGACGGAAATCGCCATGAATCCTGCCTGTCCGCCGGGCACCGCCGACATCACCGCAACCAGCTGCCGCGAGAATCCCGACTGCGTCAGCGCCCACGCCATGCCGGTCGCACAGCCGATGATGAGCAGGATGGCGCCGGACAGGGCGGCGGTTTCGATCAGCATCGGGAACAGCCGGCGGTAATCGAACTGGCGGTAGATCAGGAGACCCGCGAGGAGCGTGTAGACGACACCAACCGTCGAGACCTCGGTCGCGGTGGCCACGCCTTCGACCACCACGGTGCGGATCACCAACGGCAAGGCCAGCGCCGGCAGCGCGATCGCAAGCGCTTTTCCGATCTGCGCCTTGGTCGCCTTGGCCAGATGGGAGGTGTCGTCACGCCGGGTCTGAAAAAAAACGAGCACGCCGAGCGCGATCATGCCGACCAGCGCGGGCAGCAGGCCGCCGGTGAAGAGCGCCGCGATCGACACGCCGGTCACCGAGCCGATGGTGATCAGCACGAGGCTCGGGGGAATCGTCTCCGACATCGCGCCCGACGACGACAGCAGCGCGATCAGGTCGCCCTCGTGCGCGCCGCGGCGCTTCATCTCGGGGAACAGCGCCGGCGCCACCGCCGCCATGTCGGCGGCCTTGGACCCGGAGATTCCGGACACGAGATACATCGCGCCCAGCAGCACGTATTGCAGGCCGCCGCGCACGTGACCCAGCAGCGTGGCGAGGAAGTCGACCATCGCCCGCGCGAGGCCCGTCATCTCGATCAGCGCGCCGAGAAAGACGAACAGCGGCACCGACAGCAGGATCAGCGTCGACATGCCCTCGTCCATCCGGCTCACGACGATGGTGAGCGGCGTCCGCGTCGTCAGCGCGAGGTAGGACATCGTGGCGATGCCGAAGGCGAACGCGATCGGCACGCCCATCACCACGCACAGGGCAACGAGGCCCACGAAAAAGATCACCAGGTTGAAGTTGCCCAGCGAGTGGAACACCGGCCGCAGCAGCCACAGGGCGACGATCGCGACGACGATCACCGCCACCGCGGTGCGCACGTGCGCCATCCGCGAGCGCTCGATCAGCCGCGCGATCGAGATCACCATCATCAGCACCGCGCCGACGCCGATTGCGGCGACCCGCAGCGCGTCGCGGATCTCGAGCGCTGGCGTGACGATCGCCCACTGGTCGACGAAGTATTCGTACGACGGCGGCAGGATCAGCAGCACGAAGACGATGACGATCAGCGCACCGAGTGTATCGACCCACGCGCGCCGGTCCGGTCGCAGCATGTTGACGAAGGTGGTGAGCCGCATGTGCTCGCCGCGGCGCAGCGCGATCACGGCGCCCAGCATCGCGAGCCAGAGAAAGAGCACCGACGCGAGCTCGTCCGACCACGTCAGCGGCTTGTTGAAGCCGTAGCGCGAGACGACGCCGGCAAACAGGATGACGATCTCGGCGACGACCAGCGCGGCGGCCGGCACCTCGGTGATCCACCCCAGCGCGCGGTCGAGGCGCTGGAAGCGGGGGATGGAAAATGGGGCCAGGTCCAATTTTTCCCCTGGCCCCATCTTCTGGCTACGCGAGCTTGCCGGAGTACTTCTCCAGCTTCGCCCATGCCTCGGCGCCGAACTTGCCTTTCCATTCGTCGTAGAAGCCGGCCTTGGTGAGCGCGTTGCGGAACAGCGACTTGTCGGGATAGTTGAAGACCATGCCCTTCGCCTTGAGGTCGCCTTCGACCGTCTCGTTCAGCTTCGCCATGTCCTCGCGCTGCTTGACCACGGCTTCGCTGACGTTCTTCGCGACGATCGCCTGGATGTCCTTCGGCAGGCCGGCCCACATCTTGCCGTTGGCGAGCACCCACTGGCCGTCCCACATGTGGCCGGTCATCGAACAGTACTTCTGCACCTCGTAGAGCTTGGCGATCTGGATGATCGACAGCGGATTCTCCTGCCCTTCGACCACCTTGGTCTGCAGCGCCGAGTACACCTCGCTGAAGTTGATGCTGGCCGGCGAGGCGCCGAGCGCCTTGAACAGCGATGTCCACAGCGGGCTCACGGGCACCCGGATCTTGAAGCCGTTGAGATCCGCCGGGGTGCTGATCGGCTTGGTGCTGCTCGTGATGTTGCGGTAGCCGTTGTCGAGGCACTTGTCGAACGTGTAGAGCCCGACCTTGGCATTGGCGTCGCGGATGAACGCGCCGAGCTCGCCGTCCATCGCCGACCAGACAGTGGCGTAGTCCTTGAACGCGAAGGCGATGCCGTTGATGCCGGCGAGCGGCACCAGCGTCTGCAGGATGAGCCCCGACAGCGGAAAGATGTCGATCGCGCCGGAGCGCACCTGCGACAGCATGTCGGTGTCACCGCCCAGCTGGTTGTTCGGGAAAACCTGGATGTCGACCCGACCCTTGGTCTCCGCCTTGATCTTCTCGGCGGCTTCCTTGACCCGGATCGTGCTCGGATGGGTCACCGGGATGTTGTTCGCCCACTTCAACTGGAATTCGGCGGCTTGCCCGAATGCGGGCTGGACGCCGGCGGCGAGCGCGGCGGATCCGGCGAGTGTCTGCACGAACTGGCGGCGGCTGATGGTCATGCGGGTTTCTCCTTGGGTGAGTGAGTTTGCAATCATCTCTTGGCGCGTACGAAAGCCGATATGCCGGGGGTCAATACATCACGAGGCCTCCGTCGGCGACCAGCGTCGAGCCGGTGACGTACGAGGCCTCCGGCGAGACCAGAAAGGCGATCACGCGGGCGATTTCTTCGGGCTCCCCGGTGCGGTTCATCGCGCTCATCGATTCGACGCGCTTGCGGTGGGCTTCATTGCTGAACACGTGCGCGATCATCGGCGTCATCGTGGCGCCTGGCGCGACGGTGTTGACGGCGATTCCCCGGTCCGCCAGCGCGCGCGCGGCGTTCTTGGTGAGCGCCAGCACCGCGCCCTTGCTCGCGGCGTAGGCGGCCGTGCCCGAGAGCCCGCCGCCGCGGATTCCGGCCACGCTCGCCACCGTGCAGATCCGCCCGCCACGCGGCATGCACCGCGCCGCTTCGCGCAGGCACAGGAACGTGCCGACCACGTTGTCGTTGTAGACGCGGCGGAACGTCGCCGCGTCGAGTTCCATGAACGGTGTCATCTCGGCGACGCCCGCACTGGTGACGAGCGCGTCGAGCCGGCCGAGGCCGGCGAACGCGGCGGCGAAGGCGCCGACCAGCGCCGGCTCGTCGGCGACATCGACTTCCATCGCGAGATGCGCGCCCGCGACGTTGGCGCGGAGGGCGGCGGCGACGGCCGTCGCTCCGGGCCCGTTGCGGTCGAGGCAGGCGATCCGATAGCCGCGCGCGGCGAGCTCTCTCGCGGTGGCGGCGCCGATGCCGCTGGCGGCACCGGTGACGATCGCGGTGGGTGTGGGCGTCACGGCAGCCTTTCGCTCTTCGCGGGTGGGTTCAGGAAACTGGGTCACGGTCCGGCTACTTCGCGGCGAGCGAGCGCGCCGCCGCGACGATTTGCCCCACGGTGACGCGCGACTCGTCTTCCAGCGACCTGGCATAGCCCGAGGGGATGCGCGGCGCGCCGAGGCGTTTCACCCGGCACGCCGTCGCCTCGGCCGCCGCCGCGGCGATTTCGGCGCCGAAGCCGCCGACCTGCACGGCTTCGTGCACAACCAGCAGCGCGCAGGTTCGCGCGACCGAGCCGAGCACCGTCGCGCGGTCCCACGGCCAGATCGTCCGCAGGTCGATGAGCTCCACGGAGATGCCTCCGCTCGCGAGCTCCGCCGCGGCGGCGGCGCAGGTATGCATCGCCTTCGACCAGCTGACGATCGTGACATCGCTGCCCGCGCGCACGACACGCGCCGCCCCCAGCGGGACGCGGGTGCCGGGCTCGACGTCGCCTTCGACGCCCCACAGCTCCTTGTGCTCGAGATAGACGACCGGGTCGCCCGATTCCAGCGCGCTGTGCAGCAGCCCGTAGTTGTCGGCAGGTTCCGCGGGCGCGACGACGGTGAGGCCGGGGATGTGCGCGAACCACGCTTCGAGTGATTGCGAATGTTGCGCCGCCGACGCGGTCCATAATCCGATCGGCATGCGCGCGACCAGCGGCACCCGGCCCTGGCCGCCGAACATGTAGCGGTTCTTCGCGGCCTGGTTCACGAGCTCGTCCATGCCGCACAGCGCGAAATCGACGACGCGCATCTCGACGACCGGACGCAACCCCGCGAGGGCCATCCCCACGGCGGCCCCCATGATCGTCGCTTCCGAGATCGGCGTGTCGATCACGCGACCGGCGCCGAATTCCTGCTGCAGTCCGCGATACTGCGCGAAGATGCCGCCGCGCCCGAGATCCTCGCCCAGCGCGACGACATTCGGATCCGCGCGCATCGCCTCGGCCAGCGCGGCGGCGGCGGCCTGCGAATAATTCATCAGCGCCATTGGCCGGCCCCGGTGTTCTGCACATCGGTGTAGGCGGCCGCCGGGTCCGGGGCGGGCGCAGCGGCGGCGAGCGCCATCGCGGCGTCGATCTCGGCCGTCGCCGCCCCATCGATCGCGTCCAGCACCTCCGCGGTGGCGCCGCACTCGGCGAGCCGGTGGCGGGCGAGCTTCAGCGGATCGGATTCGAGCGCGCGCGCTACTTCGGCCGGATCGCGGTAAGCACCCGGATCCACCGAGACGTGCCCCTTGAAGCGATACGTCACCGCGTGCAGCAGCCGCGGGCCCTGTTGCGCGCGAACTGCCGCGATGAGACGCGCCGCTGCGGCATCCACCGCCTCGACGTCGTTGCCGTCGACCGCCAGCGCCGGCACGCCGATGCTCTCGGCGCGCGCCGCGGCTCCGGCGCCGCCGGTCATCGGGCCGGTCGGCGTC